>Ga0129313_1000486_pt1 | contig 33644 bp, 29 predicted proteins | sample O1105metagenome_FD_94436 | JGI IMG/M metagenome (GOLD analysis project Ga0129313, IMG submission 94436) | Orangutan group fecal microbial communities from fecal samples from Wisconsin, USA - O1105 metagenome | ecosystem: Host-associated > Mammals > Digestive system > Large intestine > Fecal...
ACTTGATACACTCTCGCAGGCCCAGAAGGATAAAGTCGAGTTTCTGTGCAATGAATGCTGCTCGTTTTACTGTAAAGACAGAAAAGCGTGCTACGAAAATGTAAGCATGAAAAATCTCGGAGAGAACTGTCCCGAGCACATCTGTACCGCACCTGATGCCAAGGACGGATACCGTTTTTCAAAGGCAATGAAAAATCCCGGATTTATCAGTACAGAAGACATCATCAGTACCTATCAGCCCCGCGGTTTTTCTAATTTCAAAATAGAAGGCAGAGGACTCGGAAGTGCTGTCAATTTCGAATTTCTGCTTTATTATCTAACAAAGCCGGAATACCAGCTTACTGTTCGTGAAGAGATCTATCTCGACAGCATGCTGGATCTGTTCTGAATATTTGGTATGATATGATATAGGAGGAAAAATGAAAAACAAACTGTTACCTTTTCTTTTACTGCTGTTCTGCTCAGTCAATGCAGTAAGTGGATGCGGGCGTGATAAAACATCGAAAAAAGATGTTTCTACAAGCGACAGTATCCATGTACAGCAAAATACTACAGACACAAATAAAGTTGAAAACGAAAAGTCTGATATCACAAATATAAGTATTTGTGGAAATACTTTTGTTTTCCCTTTTAAATTTGGCGAGCTCGGCAACGATTTTAAGCTTGAAAACGGTGTTTATTATCCTGATGACGATTATACGCTCTATGATATGTATAACAGTAAAGACTACATTTGTACTATAGCTATCGAAGGAGATAAAACTGATAATAATTCAGAGAAGAAAGTAGTTTTAGTTGATGCCAAATCGCCCGAAAATGATTATATCAAGATCAATGGTTTAGATTACAAAACGTCAATTGAAGACTTTGCATCAAGCTTTGGCGAAACGAGTATCCAAACGGAATCTTACCTCGAATATAAAAAAGACAATATTATTTTAGGCCTTTTATTTGACAATACTAAAAATGAATTATCAAATATCATGTTAATCGAAGAAAGAAAATAAGGATTAAGTCAAATTATCTAGTCGATATAAAATGCGAAAATAATGAAGGTGGGTGAATTATGTTTGGTGCGTTCTATGGTGATGTTATCGGCTCGGAATACGAAAATGCATGCACGAAGGATTATGACTTTCCTTTTAAACGTGAAAGCCATTTTACTGATGACAGTGTTATGACTGCAGCTGTGTGCAGGGCTATACTCAATAACGGTGAAAATATCGGCAGGTTCGGGATACGTAAAAGAGCTTTTGAGTATGCGGCTCAGTACAAGCAGTATTATTCCCGTTATCCCCACGCCGGATACGGGAGCATGTTTGTGCGTTGGGCAAAGGAGAAAAGCCTCAGAAGGCAGCACAGCTTTGCTAACGGAGGTGCAATGAGAGCAGTTCCTATTGGTTACGCTTATGATGATATAGAACAGGTCATGCTGCAAGCTAAAGCAAGCTGCTATTATACTCACGCTCACCGTGAGGGTATCAGAGGTGCACAGGCTGTAGCCTGTGCAGTATTTCTTGCCCGTCACGGCGAATCCAAGGAACTTATCCGCAAATTCATCGCTGAAAAATTTCGATACGATCTAAATTATACTGTTGAGCAGATACGTTCTGAGTATAGCTTTGATAGCAGCTGCGAATACTCAGTGCCGCCATCAATTGTTTGTTTCCTCGATTCCACCGACTACGAAAGCGCCGTGAGAAATGCCGTATCCCTCGGAGGCGACGCTGATACTATGGCTTGTATCGCAGGAGGTATCGCCGAAGCTTATTATAAGAATATTCCCGAAGAAATAAGACGTTTCTGCGACAGCCGTATCGACATCTCTCTCAAGGAAACTGCACGTGAATTTAATCTCAAATATAAAAATACCTGATATGATTTTTAAGCTATATAAAAGGACAGTTTAAGGTAATGGAAAACAAAGAAGACAGAAGAATATATACACTTAGTCAGGAAGCCCCTGCCAGAGCAGTTGTTAAAATGAGCGTACCGCTGATATTTGGTATGTTTATTATGGTGCTATACAATCTTGTGGATACTTATTTTATCGGGCTCACTGGCAATGATTATCAGCTGGCAGCTGTTAATCTTGCATATCCTGTTATGATGGTTACTGTTGCCATATCTAATATGATAGGTACAGGAGCTTCATCATACATCGCACGATGTCTTGGTGCAAATGAAAAGGATAAGGCGGCACATACACTGACCGTTGCCTTTACCCTCACATTCATAAATAGTATTATAGTAATGGGGCTCGGGCTCGGGTCCCTTCCTGCTTTAGTCCGTCTTCTCGGAGCCAAGGACAATACTTTTATATTTACAAAGCAATATGTTCAGGTAATACTGACAGGAAGCTTTTTCACTATGGGAAGCTATACAACAGGCGCTTTGCTGAGAAGTGAAGGCTCCGTACGCTATTCCATGACAGGAATGATAGTTGGAACAATTATGAATATCATTCTTGATCCTTTGTTTATTTTTACGCTGAATATGCAGATACGGGGAGCTGCTGTTGCAACTATCCTCAGTAATGCAGCAGGTTTCGGAGTTTCGGTTTTGTATTATGTGCGCAGAAAAACTCTGCTTCGTCCATCAGTTAATATGATATTGCCGACCAAAGAGATACTTTCTGAGATATACTGGGTAGGAATCCCGGCGTCATTAGAGACACTTCTTACCTCAGCTGCATATACGGTAAATAATAACCTTGCAGTTAATTACAGCGAATTGACAGTAACTGCTATGGGCATAGCCCAGAAGGTATTGTCTTTGGGCAATTATGTCTATCAGGGCTTTGCATCAGGAACACAGCCTATTATGGGCTATAATTACGGCGCAGGTAATACAGACAGAATGCGTAAGGTACTGAAAGCTGGAGTTTTAACAGTAACAGGTACAGAGACCGTTCTTATGCTGCTTTATTGTATATTTGCTCCGCAGCTGATAGATATTTTCACTGATTCGGCGGAAGTTATCAATATCGGTTCCCATGTTTTACGCCGTTTGATGTTTATCCTGCCGTTTGTAGGGACAGTATCCATGTGCCGTATGTCATTCCAGGCAATGGGTAAACCCCAGTATGCATTTGGTATAACGCTTATACGTCAGCTTATACTGTATATCCCGCTGCTTTTGTTACTGAATCATTGCTTTGGCTTTAATGGTATGCTGTGGGCACAGCCGATAACAGAGGCGGTTATGATGGCAGTATCACTTTCATTGCTTTTACAGGTTATAAGACGTAATACAGTTAAGTTATAAAAGCTGATTATACCATACTTCTTGACATGATATGATAGTATTCTTATGAACATTCTTTTCAGTTGTTCATATATCAATCATGACGTTGTTCAGAGTTGCTGAATGTTTCGCAGAAGCGTCCTGCAAAGGCAGGCGGTTCGCCGTGATTATTCAGGTGAGAAATATCACCGAAGGCAGTAACGCGGAAGTATGCTATTCCCTCACGGCGTTCTTCTGTGCATACAGTTGTTACTGAGGTAGGAGCTGCCATGAAGCCGTGCCAGAGTAGCATAGGGGAGATACCGAGAAGATGTCCGAGCATTACGCACTCAACTCCAAAATGGCAGAACATTGCGATAGTATCTTCATTTTGACGAACGGCACTATAGTAATTGCCGTTGCGCTCATATCCGTGTCTGGCAAGAAGAGAATCAAGACCGTTTTGTACATAGGCAATTCCGTTTTGCATATCTGCTTCTGCCATAACAGGAACATCAACCCATTTGTCCTTGTCATAATATTCGGGAACAGCTGTCCAGTTCTGAGGCAGCATATCCCATGCAATGCGACGCTGACCGTCAGGTCCGATAATGAGGTTGCGGTCGAATTCGCGGAGCCAGTCCAGAGTTTCTGCTGAGCGTCCGCATTTTTTCAATGTATATCCGGCAGTAGCCTGAGCTCTGCCGAGAGGAGAAACATAATATGCAGCAATGTCCATGGGAGCTATACGCTCTGAAAGCAGTTCAGCTTCTCTATGTCCCTTTTCAGTAAGTGAGTCGATGGTGTAGTCCGGATCACCATGTCTGATAATCAGTAATTTCATAATTATCTCCCTTCAATAAACGGCACAACGTCCTGCCATATAAGATCCTAGCAAATAATATTCGAATACTGTTATTTTATCACATTTTAGCATTATTGGCAATATCTGTATAAAAAGTCATTTGCATGCCCGATACCGTATGTTTCAATAAGTAGTTTGGGTTGAGATACACTTCAGAAAGCAGAAACATTTCAAAATTGTAATGTCCTGAAATTATAAACGAATGACAGATATCATATTACGGTGTATAATAAGATCATGGAAACGGGAACAACCCGAAAAAGAACACCGAAAGGAAGTATTTACCATGAAAAAGTCAGAGAAGATCATTTTTACAATTTTTAAGACAGTATACTTTATGTGCCTTATTGCATTCGTAATAGCATATATAACAGAGCTTGTCAGCCCTACAGCTGCATATTGCAGCATAACTTCATCTGACTGGTTCACTCTTGGACTTATGTCATGCGTTTATGTGCTGATTGCAGATAAGCAGAAAAAGGATAAGGCTTCTGATAATAACTGATATAAAACCGGAGGCAGCCCATGGCTGCCTTTTCAGTTTGATGTTCGATTTTGATTAATAACGTGTCTTATCCAGTATTCAGGTATCTCTGATTTCTGTCTATAAACAGTAAAACGGGATTATCTGTTTTGTTCCCTTCTTAGCCATTACAAGCTTTGTTCCATTAAATAGGTAAATAGTAATATAAAGCGGTTAATTTAGCAATAGATTTCCGCCTTGAAATAAACACGGATTTATGTTATAATGAGACAAATCAGAGAGAAAGCGGTGGTAAAATGCATACAAGCGTCCTTGTTATTGACGACGAGCAGGAGTTGGCTGAATATACGGCTAAATACTTCAATATGTCAGGTATAGAAACACAGTATGCCCTGACTGCTCAGGATGCTCGTAATTTCCTAAAAAATAATACTTGTTCGCTGATTCTTCTTGATATAAACCTCGGTGATGATTCGGGGTTTGAACTTTGCAGGGAGATACGTACCGGTATTGATGTGCCCATCTTCTTCATAAGTGCAAGGGCTGCAGAAGACGATATGCTTCTCGCGTTGAGTATAGGCGGTGACGATTATATATGCAAGCCCTATTCTCTTGGAGTGTTGCTTGCAAAGGTCAAGGCAGTGCTTAAAAGGTATGAAGAAACGAAGAATACAAATGACAAGGATAACAGTGACGGCATCATTCCTCTCGGCAATGCATTCTTTGATATGAAAAAGGCTGCAATAATTAGGGACGGTCAAAGTACAGCACTCAAAGCGAAGGAATACAAGCTCCTCATGTATCTTCTGAAAAACAAGAATCGTGTTATTCCCAAGGATGAGTTTTTCGTGAAAGTCTGGGAAACCGAATATGTCAGCGATGTTACGCTGAACGTACATATCCGTCATCTGCGCGAAAAAATAGAAGATGATGCAGGCACTCCGACAGTTATAAAAACTATATGGGGTGTTGGTTTCATGCTGGAGGATAACAATTGAAAAGGCGGTTTATTGTATTATATGTCGTTTTGTTCTCTCTGATTAGTTGTTTCATATGTACTTACATACTTCATTCCGGCTCAAAGCAGGTCATGCCGCAGTATACAACGGAGATAAATAGGCTTATTATCGATACAGGTGAGAAATGGGATGAGATCTCCTCATTGGACAACGCCTTTGTTGAGAGCGGAGAAGCTTTTGATTATGCAGTTATTGACAATGAAGGTCGTCTTCTCTGTTATACTAAGGAGGAAATGTCAACGACTGTCTCTGCTGCCACAGGGCATTATGACATTATACGAGATATCGGGGTAAACGGTGAAACAGCAGGGAAACTGATAGTTCACAATCCATATGCTGAACAGAAACACAGCAGCGATGTAAGAAATGCAATAATGATAGGAAGTATGGCTGCACTGATGATAATGATATCTGTGGTATACTTTATTATCCTCAGAAAACGTGTAGTTGACCCTTTCAGAAAGCTGAAGAATTTTGCAGTGCGTGTTGCGGGCGGAGATCTTGAAACTCCTCTTGAAATGGATAGGGAAAACATATTTGGTGCATTTACCGAGAGCTTTGATATAATGCGTGAGGAACTCAAAGCTTCACGGAAGCGGGAGGAAGCTGCTGTTAAAAGCCGCAAGGAGCTTATAGCTGAGCTTTCACATGATATCAAGACGCCTGTTTCATCTATAAAGGCAATGGTTGATTATCTTGAACTTGTCACTCAGGATGAAGAGACAAAAGAAACACTTAAATCGATAAACAGCAAGGCTGACCGTATAGACAAGCTTGTGCTTAATATGTTTCACGCCACTCTTGAAGAACTTGAACAGCTTGAAGTTAATCCACAGGAAATGTCTTCGCGTGATATTGAAAACATCATAAAAGAGTGCGATGCCTTAAAAAGGGTTACAGAGGTGGATATAAAAGACTGCATGGTATATGCCGATAAACTGAGGCTTGAACAGGTATTCGGCAATATATTCTCAAATTCATATAAATATGCAGATACTGAGATAAGAGTTACAAGCTTTTTCGATGACGGCTTCTTCGTTATTGAGGTATCTGACAAGGGCGGAGGAGTTCCTGATGAAGAACTTGATATCATAATGGAAAAGTTCTGCCGTGGAACAAATGCTGCAGGAAAGGAAGGTTCGGGGATCGGACTATATATTTCACATTATCTGATAGGACAGATGGGCGGAGAACTGACTTGCCGCAATAACGGCGAAGGCTTTACCGTTTCACTGAGTTTCAGGCTCATTTAAAGAATAATTAAAGAATCGACAAAGATTTAAAAAATGCAATATGATATAATAAGATCATACAGAAAAGGACTGTATGATCTTATTTTTTGGAGGACTGCTATGAATAACAAGAAAGTTATTGTCAAGACCGAAAAGCTTTCAAAAAGCTTTTCAGTTGGCGGAAAGCAGCAGCACGTTATAAAAAATCTCGATCTTGAGATATATGAAGGTGATTTTACTGTTATAATGGGCTCATCGGGAGCAGGAAAATCAACTCTGCTCTATATGCTTTCGGGTATGGATAAGCCCTCTCTCGGCAGTGTGGATTACTGCGGTGAGCATATCACTGATATGAATGATGACAAACTGGCTGTTTTTCGCAGAAAGCACTGCGGCTTCGTATTTCAGCAGATTCACCTTGTTGATAGCATGAGTGTTATGGATAATGTGATAAGTACTGGTATGCTTATCGGTCAGAAGCAGAAGGAACTGAAGAAAAAAGCTATAGGGCTGTTTGAAAAAATGGGGTTAAGCGAAGAGCTTACCAGGAAATTTCCGGCTCAGATATCCGGTGGTGAAGCACAGAGAGCTGCAGTTGTACGGGCGCTTATCAACGATCCGGATATAGTATTTGCGGACGAGCCTACCGGTGCTCTTAACAGTGCCGGTGTAAAGTCTGTGCTTGATGTTCTGACAAATATCAATAATGCCGGACAGTCAGTTGTAATGGTCACACATGATATCAAATCGGCAAGACGCGGCAATCGCATAATCTATTTGCAGGATGGCGGTATAGTCGGGGAATGTGAGCTCAGTAAATATGTCAGCGGCGATGAGAAACGTCATGAGAGGATAAGGAAGTTTCTGGAGGGAATGGGATGGTAAAGCTTATAAAAGCCGGTTTCCGCAAGGACAGGACTATCATGGCGGTGTTCCTGATGATAATCTTTATCTCCACATTCTTGCTGCATACTGGAATGCTAGCGTCTATGTATCCACGTCTGTTTGACGAATATGCCGATGAGCAACACCCTGCTGACTATATAATATGGACGACTGCGGACAACGGCAGTATTGATACAGCACTTGCAGAGTGTAACGGTGTGAAGTGCTATGCTACAGAGGATATGGTAAATATACCTGTATTCAAATTCACAACGAGCAGATGCTCGAAGGAAAGAGCGCAAAGTGGTTGGTTCGTTCAGCGGCTCGGTGATAACGTAGGCTATGAGACCTTTGTATTTGATAAGCGCAATGACAACATAGGTGAAAAAAGAATATATATCAACACCTACATTGCGGCGGCAAATGATCTCTGTATTGGAGATAAAATGAGCCTCGACACACCTTACGGCAAGTTCGAGTATTATATCGCAGGCATATACCAGCATCTCATAATGGGAAATTCGTATTACTACGAATCTGCTCTTCTCGATGAGACATCTTTCAGGGAGCTTCAGGAGGCTGCGGGAAAATCAGACAGCGGTAAAATGCATTTGGTATTTGCATTTGCGGAAGACGGTGCAGATATAGAGGACGAAATGGAAGCTGCGTTATTGCAGCTTCGCGGAGACGGAAGCACATACGCGAATGGTCACGGTATTGAACTCTCAAGAAGCGGATACACCGTTGTCGTGAATATTCTTGCGGGATTTATTGCAGCTTTTGCAGTGATAATCATGGCAATATGTTTCATAATGATAGTGTTCACCATTAACAACAACATCAGCCGCGATATAATCAACATCGGAGCTCTGCGGTCTGTCGGACACACTGTGCGTCAGATACGTGCGGCACTGACTGCCGAATTTGTGATTCTTGGAGCAGTCGGCTCATTGGCAGGCATGATCCTGTCATATGCCATTTATCCCACTATGGAAAAGATGTTCATCAGGGAGTTGTGCGGTATAATCTGGAAGGAGCGCTTTTACCCCGGCATATCGCTCGGGATGCTTGCAGGAGTACTGCTTATGACAGCGGCAGTTGCTATGTTCTCTACGATGAAGATTAAGAAGCTTCAACCCGTAACTGCTCTACGCTTTGGGTTAAGGTCAAATAGCTTCAAGAAGAATCATTTTCCGCTCAGTGAGACAAGGGGAAAGCTGAATTTCCTGCTCGCATTGAAGAGCTCTATGCAGAATATGGGGCAGAATATCGTCATCTTTTTTATGATAACGGCGGTCGCATTTGTCACTCAGTTCTCAGGACTTCTCTTCTACAATACAAGGGTCGATATCACAAATTTTCAGCGTATGATACAGGGTGACGCTCCGGATGCTTATGTATACCTTAAAGACGATTCTTATGAATCAGCTTGCCGTGTCATAGACGTTCTGAGCAAGGTTGACGGAGTATCTGAGGCATACGGACTATTCTCTGTGGAGGCGACTGTCGGAGACGATGACGTTACGCTCATTTATGTTACAGATCCTGACTGCGTTTATTGCGGTGTCTATGAGGGAGAGATAATGCGTGAGGATAACGAGGTCGTGATAGGAAGCTCGGTCGCCGAGAGCCTTGGCGTAGGAGTAGGCGATGAAATAACAGTTGGATATGGTGAGAACAGCAGGCGCTACCTTATCACCGGTTTGCAGCAGTCAGTAATGAATACGAGACTATATATGACTGATAAAGCTGCTCAGGCACTTGGAGTCGATACAAGATACAATCGTATTCGCGTGAGGGTAACTGATGCGACAGATAAGAGAGTGGAAGAAGTACTCGGCAGGATAGACAGTCTTGATGACGATGCTATCACCGAGACGAAGAATTATTACCGTGAGCAGCGAAGCTCGGAGAATGTTCCGGTATATGCAGTGGGCTTTATTGTCCTGATAATGATAATACTTAGCGTTGCGACTGTACTGTTGGTGATACGCCTTTTGCTGAAGGCAGTGTTCATCAGGAAAGAGCGTGAATTCGGCATTAAAAAGGCGGTCGGCTTTACCAGTACCCAGCTTCGTTACCAGCTTTCGCTGTCACTTATGCCGACAACGATCATAGCTGCCATTACAGGCTCTGTAGCGGGATACATACTGCTTAATCCGCTATTTACGCTCATACTTGGCGGATACGGTATAAGAAATGCAAATCTTCTGCTTCAGCCGCTTCTGATACCGATAACAGCGATTTCGGTAACGCTGCTTGTATTTGCATTCAGCTTTATTATGTCGGGCAGAATGAAAAAACTTTCGGCTTATAAACTTATACAGGAATAATATATTACAGGGGGAAGTATTATGGATATAAGAAAAATAACTGCATCATTATCAGCGGTGTGTATTCTTGGTAGCGGAATCGCTTTAAACAGTGAGGTATGCATCCAACATTCACTTATTGCAAAAGCAGCGTACTTTGATTCCGGTGAATTTGGTGATGGCCTGAGATGGGAACTGGATGATGAGGGAATACTGAAATTCGGCGGAAGCGGAGAAATAATAGACTGGCCCTGGAGAGAATATGAACCGAGGATATACAGTCAGTGCAGAATAAGAGAAGTAATAATAGACAAAGGAATCACAAAAGTTGGATTTTTTGATTATTCGAACTATGGTCTTGAAAAAATAACAATTCTGAATCCTGATTGTATCATATGTGAAACACCGGATAATGCTGATCCGAAAGATAGTGGAGTCATCAGTAATGTAAGGTTCAATGGTTGTATATACGGTTTCAGCGATTCAACAGCTCAGACTTATGCAGAAAAGCACGGATTTGCCTTTGAAGAGATAGATGCAGCATCTGTCAGAAAAGCAGGTGACATAAACTGCGACGGAGAGTTCAGTATCGCTGACATCGTCCTGCTTCAGAAATGGCTTATTGCCGCTCCTGATACTGAACTTGCAGACTGGAAGGCGGGGGATTTCTGTAATGATGATGTCCTTGATATTTTTGACCTTTGTATTATGAAGCGTGAATATCTGAAACAGGCAAAGTGAGATGTAGGCAAGAATACATATATAAACAATGTAGTGATCGAGCTCGGTTGGTTTCTGTTTCAGGTAAAGTTCCTGTCTGCCTTTATATTCGTGAATTTGGGTTACCAGACCTATAATTTCACTGTACCATGAACGACTTACAAGATCACCGTAGTCGAAGTTTCTCATATTCTCACCATCCTTTCTCCTAATTATAAGATATATTAGGAGAAAAAGTCGAGAGTTTAGGCATATTTTACTCCTAATATTATTATGTGTTAGGAGAAAAGAATAATTCAGTATAAAGAAATGTCTCCCCGTGGGGAGACATCATATATTCGTTAACATGATCCAATAGATGATTGTGATTCCCAAATGCAATCAAGGACAGGAAATCTTCATTAATTCAGTATCAGCGCCAACAGTATTATCCCTTAATTCCTCCCAGATCAGATTACCATTGCCATTGAGTCGGAAATGCGCGCATCCGTTGGTATAACGTATAGTGGCAGATTCATTTCCGTTTTCATCATAAATCGAATCTACGCAGCGGCCGTTTGTAGAATCGAGGTATTCACCGTTGAATTCGCAGCTATATGTCCAGTTCGTCGATTCTGCAGCACTGCTCGACCATTTGACAGATGCTTCGTAACCGGCACCGCTTTTTACAATGGTGATATAAATTCTGCCTACACTCCATGTACCGAGGAAATCATCACCTGAATGCTGTCCTATGGAAGATTCGTCCGCCATATTATATTTCTCTATAGCTTTGATATATTTGCTTTCTACATAGCCTATCTTATTCTGATAATTTACAACACACCAGTTTGCATCAGAAGGGAGTAAATAATAATTAACCTGTGTGCCGTTCGGGATTGTGATAAGGCTCTCTGCATAAGAATGAGTGCCGCTCATCAGATTGATATCCCTGGTAACGGAGCCGCCAAGTACATTATCGCCGCCGACTGCCGGATCAAAAGGCGTGATTTCTTTGACATTGTTTGCAGGGATGTAACCTACTGTTTCCTTGAAATCCGTCATAAACCAACCGTCAATACCGCTTTCAAATACACCGATCTGGGTACCGTCAGGGATTGTCAGCAGCGTTTCAGAATTTGCGTCCGCTGTCTTTTTTACAGCTGTATCAGCTGTGACATAGCCTCCGAAAATACTGTTTCCGAGCTTTGAAGATTCTGCTATGGTGCTGTTTCCTTTGTTTTCAGATTTTACATTATCAGATTTTTTATTTACAGCAGTCGTTGTTATCTTATTAGCTTTTGACGTAACTGATTCAGTTGTTGTTACAACTGTAGTTTTGGGGGAAGATATTAAGCTTTCGGTTGTTGCGCCGCTTTCTGTACTTCCACATGAAACCGTGGATGCTAATAATGTGAGTATTGCAAGACAAGATATCATTTTTTTCATAATAACTACCTCATTTCAAATTAATTTTGCAGACCTGATGTTCTTGGTGTAATTGTATAATACCACATTAATCACGAAATGTGTTCAGAATTACAAATTTGTAATTCTGAGAAATTCAATAAGTTGAGAATGTAACTAAAACCGTTCGTGGTTATATAATTGAAGAATTACCGAATATAAGAAGTAAGGCAGTCCATTACGGACTGCCATTCATTTTCTGTAGAGCTTTGGTATATGGTCTGGGACTATAGAACTGAGATACGTAGTAAATCGTTCAAATCCTTCTTTGTCGAAAACAGCCCATTCCATGTGATATCCTCTTTTATGGATTCCTGCGGACTTTATATATTCCGGACGTTTGTCCTCAGTTACACGCGACTTGCAGCATTTGCATAAAAAATTCATATCCATTCTCCCTGCAAAAAATCATTTTATCCTTTCAAGTATGAGCTTTATGTGAGTATGCTCGGTGAGCTCAAAACCGAAATCTTTTCATAAGCTCCTTTGCTTTGTAAGCAGGGGAGCTTTTCATTTGTTATTGATTTTTCCAGTACTGATGAGAAGCAGCAAGACAGCACTTATATGCCTGGTAGAGCTTGACGTTCTCATCTGGGTCAAGGTTGGGCTTGGTTATCCAGAGCTTGCGCCTTTTGGCATAATCTGCCGCGTCGTCGTTCAGTATCAGCTTCTTTCCCGAGGAAAGGTATATAATTAGCTTTGAACGTATCCACACCCTTCTTTTTCTTGCGCGATATCTGACAAAGATATTGCTTGAATGCCTTTTGTGTTCGCCTAAGGTATCCGAGTCCTCATAATGGGTATATTTAACATCATCTATCTTGCTGTAGGGAAGCTTCTTCCGCCGCAGAAACATTCGTATATCGAGACAATCGCTTTCAACGATTATCTTTGTACCCCATATCTTTTCGCCGATATACAGAACGATGAATATAAGCTCGGCTGCACCGCAGAGTACTTCTATACCAACAAGCACCATTGTCGGGGTATAATATGAGATATCAAATCCAAGGAATATAAATATCACAAGTGCGGCTGCCGCTGCGATAAGCGGAATAATAGTGCCATGGTGAAATGCTCTTGTTTCGTGGTTTATTCTGAATTTCATAAACACCTCCGCGGTATCATAAGAATTCGACTTCGCCGCTTTCAAGGTGATAGATAGCTCCGAGGACCTTTAGTCCGTATTCCTCTTCGTCCTTCTGTATTTGCAGGCTGTGCTCGATAATATCGCAGCTGTGCTTTACATTAAGACAGCAGGCTTTTACTTCGTCCTTTTCATTACCGATAGCCTTGACTATCTCGTCTGTGATATACTTGATATAGCCGTCAGGCTCGTGGTTCATAGCGGCGTCAACTGCTCCGCAGTGGTCATGTCCGAGAACCACGATAAGTCCCGTACCGAGGTGCTCTGCGGCGTATTCTATGCTGCCCAGCTGATGTGAGTCGATAACGTTGCCTGCAACTCTGATAACAAAAAGGTCGCCTATGCCTGCCGAGAAAATAAGCTCGGGAACTACCCTCGAATCCGAGCAGGCAATGATAATTGCATAGGGCTTCTGACCGCTGTTGCTGAACTTCAGGAGAGTATCAGGCGAAACATCGCTTGTTAGTTCATGGGACTCAATATATTTCTGATTGCCGATGATAAGACGTTTCTTTGCTTCTTCGGCTGTTATTTTGTATGACTCCATAGCTGTTACCTCACTTTGAAAATAGTTTTATGGTTCTGAATACCTGTTCTGCTGTATCGGCAAGATTACGGTAAGCATTAGTCCTGTCCATAGCCTGTTCAAGTGTCGATACCGCCCTTAATACAGGGAAGTATGCGTCTATGCCGTTTTGGTTGCAAAGCTCCGCTCCGCTTTTAACTGCTCCGCTGAATGCGATAACAGGCTTTCCGTATTTCTTGGCTATCCTTGCGATTCCCACGGGAGCTTTTCCCATAGCGGTCTGACTGTCGAGACAGCCCTCGCCTGTGACGACTATATCTGCGTCTTTTATTGCGGCTTCAAGCTTTGTTTCGCGTATCATCAGGTCGATACCTGATTCAAATTCAGCGCCGAGATAATACATCAGCGCAAAGCCAAGTCCGCCTGCCGCACCTGCCCCTGCGGTATCGGGAGAAGCCGCAGGGTTGTATTTTTTGGTGAGTTCGGCGTAGTGTTTCATGGCGATGTCCATAATCACTATTGATGTCCCACAGACAAATTTCTGCGGACCGAATACAACGCTGCACCCGTTTTCACCGCATAGCGGATTGGTAACGTCGCAGGCAACATGAAAACGGCATTCCTTCAGTTCGGGTATAACATTGTCGTCGGTTATGCGGACGAGCTGCATAAGTCCTTTTGCACCAAAGCCGACCTGCCGTCCGTTATCGTCGAGCATACCGAAACCGAGAGCCTGCAAACAGCCGATACCGCCGTCGTTGGTGGCACTGCCGCCTATACCGATTATGAAGTTACGGCAGCCGCGCTTTATGGCGTCGAGTATGAGCTCGCCTGTGCCGTAAGTGGTGGTGTGCATCGGAGCGTCCACAAACTGTGGGATCAGAGTAAGCCCCGAAGCGGCAGCCATTTCGATAACTGCGGTATTGTCAGGAAGTATGCCGTATTTTGCGGTGATAGGCTTGCCCAGGGGATTAGAGACCTCAGCTTCGCATAATTGTCCGTTCATTCCGCTTACGAGAGCTTCAACAGTTCCTTCGCCGCCGTCGGCAACAGGTTTTATTATGGTATCAGCGTCGGGAAAAACTCGGCGTATTCCCTCTGATACAGCATTCCCTGCTTCGATTGAGGAAATGCTGCCTTTGAATGAATCCATTGCGATAACTGCTTTCATTTTGCTCCTCCGATGTTTTTGTTGATTATATTATAACATTTTTCAAATGTGTTGTAAATAGAGTATCGGTGTGATATAATATGTTATGAAAAGTGATCTTAGGAGCAGGTTTTGCGTGATAAGCGGCAGAAAGGCGGCGTTTATGGATAAAAAGAAAATCGGAAAAAACATTGGCAAAGCTGTCGATATACTCATGTATGTGATACTGTTTGTGCAGATGATATATGTATTTACGGGAAATGTAGTCCATGAGGTGCTGGGCGTTGGCTTTTTCGTATGCCTCGTGGCTCATCTTGTGATAAAGAGAAAATACCTGCTCGGTCTGTGGAGGTTCAGAAACAAGTCCGCAGTCCGAAAAACAGCGGATATTGCGACTATTCTTCTGACAATTGTCTCAGCTGTTATGATATTCAGCAGTATGGGTGTTTCGAGAACTCTGTTCCCGTGGTTCAGACTCATGGGATACACTGACCTGCACGTTTATCTTGCAACGGCAGTTCTTGCACTGGCGGTATTTCACGGTGGAATGAAAGGCTATATGATGGCAAAGAAAAAGAAACGCGCTGCGGTGTTTATCGCCCTTGGCTGTATTGCTTCGGTCGCTGTGGGACTTGCTCTTGTGCCATATCTTAACCGCCATTTCAAGATAGTCAGCATAAGCCGCAGCGAAGCCGTAAACGGCGAAAAGGTTGAGTGGAAGGGCAGCAAGCCACTTGTCGTATACTTCACCCGAATGGGAAATACTGATTTTGAGGATAATGTCGACGCGGTTTCAGGAGCTTCTTTACTGCTTGCAGACGGCGAGCTGACGGGAAGCAACAAGCTTCTTGCGGATATGATAGAGAATACCATAGACTGCGATGTAAATGCGATAACTCTGACAGGGGAGAAGTACCCGTCAAGCTACGGAGATACAGTTTCCGTGGCAGGCAGGGAGCTCCGTCAGAAAGCACGTCCTGCTATAGAGCCCATTGATGCAAGCGGCTATGATACGGTGATCTTGATTTATCCGCTCTGGTGGGGAACAGTTCCCATGCCTGTAGCGACATTCCTTGAAAGCAGCGATCTCGGCGGCAAGGAGCTGTATCTTATTGCAACTCAGGGCAGCAGCGGTTACGGCAGCAGTGTTGATGATATCGAGAACATGGCTAAGGAAGCCAATGTCCATAAGGTCATGAGCATATACTGTGACGATATCCCGAATTCAAGAGGAGCTATCGCAGAATGGCTTAAAGAGGCAAATAAATAAAATGCAGAAGGACGGCATATGCCGTCCTTTGCAGTATTATCTTCTGTATTGGTTTTTATGAATAAAATGGTGCTTTTTCAGAAAGATAGTAATGATTCAAGTAGTTGTCTACTTTTACAATTACCAGCGAATCCGACTTAAAACAAAACTGACTTCGCTTGAGTTGCGAAGCCAGTTTATTGCTTGATTCAAATTGTTATAGTTTTTTGTGCTGTACGCACGATATTGAGCAAGTCAAATGGGTGGAACTTCTGCTGTTATTTTTCTTTTCTAAGCTGCTTGAACTCTTTTGTTACAGCCTTTCTACTGGATGTTGCACCGCGGAAGAATCTGAAAATGTATGCAGCAGGGATAAGAAGCTTGCTCTTTTTCACCCATGGAACAGAAGTTTCAAGATATTTGATTGGAGGGAAAAAACTGTATCGGAGATAGCCTAATTTAGTACCGTTACCGCGTAATTCTATTCCGTTCTTAATAACATTATCCATATTACCATAGATTTCAGACATAACATAGTAATCAAGGAGCTTTTTATCTTCCTCATTCAGTTGTTGTGTTGAAAAAACTTTCATTGCAAGTTCACGATTATCTCGTTCAAAAACTGCAATTCCCAGTTTTTCAAGCTCAGTATTGAGGTAGCTCCAATCCAGAGAATCATTGAACTTATTAAGATATACATATGTATCAACCAAAGCGCGGACTCCTGTACCGCCGCGTGTATAATGCCTGTATTCGTGAGCAATCATATAGATGTAAAAATCTTCATCGCTGAAGTGATATCCATATTCATTGCCATCATCTTTGATAAGCCTATTTTTCACATCATCATAGTATTCATGAAGTTCGCCTATACTTGCACTTGTGAAAAGTTCGTTGTGCATTTCAAAATTGCAAACAGGCGGCTTAAAATAAGCGTCATCATTGTTTTTTCCAAAATGCTCGCAGGTAAAGCCCATATCAAGCATGAGCTCTTTAATATACGCACGTTTGGTACCGTCACAAAGAATATCATTATCTGACATTTGACGCATACCGAGCTTAGGATACCAATTATGGAGCAAAGCGCCTTTCAGCGGCATATACCATATCTTTTCCTCTTCAAGTCTGCGGAGAATTGTTCTGCGCTCAGTATCAAGGAGAATATTCTTGCGGATTGCCTTCTCTTTTGCCTGACTGAAAGCACTATCTTTGATACCTGCCGATTCAAGAGCATAAGCTACGCAAGCTGTGAGGATATGCTTCTGGCATACTTCAAACAATTCAGGCAAATTGAGTTTTTCTATACGCTCCTGCTTTGGCTTTTCATTGTTTATTGCACAAGTAGTCAGATATATCATATCTGCCGCATTCTTACGAAATTCAGCTTGTTCCATTTTCTATCACTCCGTTTTCGGTAAATTGCAGTATCCTGTCGCAGATATCCAGTGCAGCAGGACGGTGAGTAACTATAACTACGGTCTTATCGGTCATATTTTTGAGATTTTCGAGAACTTTTCTCTCAGTCGCTTCGTCAAGAGCGCTTGTAGCTTCATCAAGTAGAAGTATCGGACACTCAGAGTATACAGCTCTCGCAATGGCGATACGCTGCATCTGTCCCTCTGAGAGACCTGTTCCGCGCTCACCGAGAAGAGTATCAACTCCGTCATCAAGCTCGTGGACGAACTCGTCAGCACAGGCTATTTTCAGAGCATTGCTGATACGCTCGTCATCATGCAGACCGCTTTTATCCGCAAAGCATACAACATCGCGGATCGACCCGCTCATAAGCTGATTGCCCTGCGGAACATATGCAAACAGACGGTGATATTTTGCGGAAAGTTCTTCTGTATTTCCACTGTTATCGGTAATATAACGTCTGCCGCCGTCAAGTTTGTAAATGCACATGAGAAGCTTGAGAACGGTGCTTTTTCCACAGCCGCTGTGACCTGTAAAAGCCACATACTGTCCCTTTTTTATTTTAACGCTGATGTTTTTCAGAACAACAGGCATTGTTTCTTTGCTTAGCTTACGAACGCTGTCTCCGGACGGATAATAGGCAAACTCAGCGTTATCAAGTCCCATAGCCGCAAAGTCGGTTCTGTAAAAGGCGAGTGTTTCGCCTATCTCCATAGGCACAACGTTGGAATCGTTCTCAAATTCCTCTATTTCCATAAGTCTTTCCGCACTTGCAATCATTGCAAAATACTTGGGCAGATATGCCGTGATATTGGCAAAAGGGGATTGTATCTGTGAGATAAGCTGTGTAATAGCAGTGAGCGTTCCATAGCTTATCGCGCCTGTGAGAATGCCGTAGCCGCAGTATATTACTCCACCGACATACATTCCCTGCATACCTGTCTGAAAACCGATATTGCAAAAATTTGAAAAGCGAACACGCTTCATTCGAACTTTTTTATGGTCGGACATTTTTATATTGGCTTCGTCCTCGGTCTCTTTTTCAGCTGCAAAGGAGCGTATCATCATCATACTTCCGAGACGTTCCTGCAAAAATACACGGAGCTTTCCGTCATGTTCCTGTATGTTCTTATGAAGCCTTTTCAGCACCTTTCGGAAGCCATATGTAGCAAAAAATAGAACTATTCCCACAGGAAGCAGTATAAGCGCGAATCTATAATCGAGTACGATCATCATTGCTATCGCACTGACCATTTTAACTATCATACCGACAAGTCCGGGGAGTATCTCAACACTGTTCTGCGACACTACCACTGTATCGTTTGTAAGACGGTTCAGCCATTCACCCGAATGTACTGCACTTACAGTTCCGAAGTCTTTTGACAGGATATTCCTGAGAAGCCGCTGTTTAAAGAGATTTTCAAGGGAGGCACGGGAAAGCTCCTCCAGCCAGCGTATCACAGCTCTCATGGCTACCTGAGCAAGTACAAGCAGAACTATCATCAGAACATTGAACCAGAAGCCGCTTCGGTCGCCGTCAACTGCGCTATCAACGATATTACGCAGCAGCAGCGCATAGAGGACTCCGCTTGCACCATGAAGTGCCTGTACTATGATAAGCCACAGGATATTCCATTTTTTTCGTTCTGTAACGGCGTAAAGCCATTTAACTGCATTATTCTTCATCAGGCAAATATTCCCATAACGTATAGCGCTGAGGACAATGATACATATATAGTCCGTGACTCTTTAATATCCAATCGCGCCTAATTTGCGACCAGCCCTTTCTGTTTTCAAGGTAAGCACCGCTTTGCGTATCCCACCAATAGAAAAGCAGGATCTTGTGTGTCAGTTTTTCTTCAAGCTGATCTATGAATTTATAAAACGTCTCTGTTTCAAAGGGCCTGCCCATGAACAGAACGGTATATTCATTGTAATCAAGCTCAAAGGCGTTTCCGTTAAGTATCGTTATATTGTCATATCGCTCTGCCCATTTCTGAGCATATTCGGCAACGTCCTTATTAAGCTCTATACCCGTCAGTCTGCATGGATAGCCCTTGCTTTGCATATACGCAAGAACTCTGCCCTTTCCGCAGCCTACGTCGATAAATGAATCGTTTTCATCAAATATGCTGTCTCCGATTATCTTATCGAGAGCCCAGTAACAAGTGGCTTCACTGCCTGTTGCTCCCATTGTTTCTCTGTAAAGAGAGGGGACATACTTTACAAGTGAACAGCCGCATATCTTCTTATCTTTTTTTCCGTCGAAGAAATACACAATTTTTTTCTGAGCGCTTCGATATTTGCGTTTGATTATTTTTAATATAGATTTCTTTTTCTGTTCGCTCATTGACTTACCGCCTTATGATTCGCTTGATTTTATTGACAGCGTGGACTATAAACGCTCGGATAGGGAACAGATCACACCAAAGATGAACATACAGCTTGTACTTCCAGTTATTGACAGATATTTCTTTGCCGTTGCGTACAACTGCTGTCAGTACACCTATAATATGCCTGTCCTGTATGCCGTACTCTTTTACCCAGCGATTATCTCCGCATATCACATAGTCATCCTCACGGACTTTGAGTATGCGGTGCAGTACATACTGTCCACTGTCGCGCTTATACAGCGGAACATCGTACTTTTTGAGCCTGCCAATGGCAGGCTCAATGATGAGCAGGTCTCTGTCCTGCTTGATAAGCGGCATCATGCTGTCGCCTTTGTTGGTGTAGATGAGTTTACCGTTTTGGGCAAGCTGTTCCTTAAATGTGGATTTATTCATCAATAGCTCCGATTTTTCTGAGCTGATCGATGATCTTCTTTACATCGCGCTCCATAGCCTCTTTCGGACCGTCGTACTGCTGCTGCATCTTAGCGACTATCTCAGCCTCGGTAGTATCATTTTCAAGACAGCTTATAATGAATCCTGCTGTTTCATTGCTGCGGACAAGTCCTGAAAACTTGCTTGCTCCTGTAGAAACAAGGAGCTTCTGGTCGCCGTCATCGTGAGTTAAAAATGCACTGTTGAGTTTCATAGTAATTATCCTTTCATTGCGTTATAAGCGACTTCTGCCGCTTCAATATCCATATTGCAGGCAAGCCGATACAGTTCTGTATTTGCCGCCAATCTGTCTACAAGTTTGAGAGTTTTTGCCATTTGCAGAGGATCCTGCGGACGGTAGACCTGCTGCAATAGCATAGCATATACTTCAGCTTTATCAATGCGGACGATACTGTTTTTATCGCCGCGTGTGAGTATACATATCGCTTTCAGCGGCACCGACATATTGCAACCAAGATGATGTTTGCCGTTGTATGGAGTACCGTATGCAATTACCCCGTTATCAGTTATTCTAAGCATGGGCTTATCATCGTTGACCATAACTGCCTTTTCACCGAGATATTCCCGCCAAAGCCTTGTGTGCGTTGATTTTCCTGTACCGCTTTTGGCAGTAAACAGAAAACCCTGTCCGTCAACTGCAATTACCGAGCCATGAAATACGAAGGTGTCATACTTTGGCATTTTTTCTGCTATCTTACGATAAACAGCCGTTTCCTCCAAAAGTTCATCGGAAAATTCGGGAAGCGGCAGCCCCTCATAGGCGTATTCCGAATCAGACTTCTGCTTTTCATAAGCTATGTCATAAGAATTTATGGAAACCGAAAAATCCACAGGCTCATCAGTTTCATAATCCCTGCAGTAATCGTGAACCTTTTCATAGAGCGAATTGATCTCGACAACACGCTCGGCGATTTTATATTTCTTCGTCATCATCGTCTGTTTCAGTATTAACTCCTTCCAACAGGCTGTGCATAATATATTCCGTTTTCATGCAATGATACTCATAGCACTTTTCAAACCAACATGGACAGCCGTTTTTGTAAAAAGGCGTACACTCAGGAAGAAACGGACATTTTGCACATTTTTCATCTATCTTTGGTGCAGTATTCAGCTCGTCGAATTTAGCTTTATCGGTAATGCCGTCAAAGATATTGCCGAAATAATGATCTTCAGGCAATTGATCACAGTTATTCAATCGACCATCAGGTGTTATGAGCACTGTATTATCAAGCGAATCAGCCATGCAAAAATTAACTTTGAAATTATTGCTTTTTTTAAATTTTATTAGACACGGTATTCCTAAATACCTCTGATAGTCTGTCAATTCAAAAATCCTTTTATATATTTTTAGGCAAGTATCTTTCCGCTGTTCCTGATACAACGGAGTGAGATAAAGCGCTACATTATCTTTATCGCCGAATTGTTCCTTTATTTCACGTAAAAATAGCGGGATATGTTCAATGTTTTCAAAATCAACATTAACACGCAAATTTACCTTTATACCCTCATCGGCCAAATAATGAATCGCCTTCATAACAACGTCATAGTTGTGCTTTTCGGGATTATAGTAATTCTTGCGCAGAGTATAGTCCTCTTTTGTACCGTCAAGCGAGACCTGTACCTTTTCTAAGTGCCAAAGTTCCTTTGCTTCATTAGCAAGTTCCTTTGTCATAAGACTTGCATTTGTTATCATAATCGACTTATATGGAACTCCGCGCTCCTGTAAAGACGAACAGATATAACTTATGATTTTGGCGTTTGCAAGAGGTTCTCCTCCGAACCACCGCAGCTTTACAGTATCATTATACTTTGTTTCACAGATAAAGTCAATAAGACTATCCGCTATTTCTGTTGTCATTGTCTTTATTGTGAATCCTTCTTCGAAGCAATAAACACACCTCGCATTGCAGCCTGTTGTAGGTAATATATCATATGCCTTAAAACCTTTTTTTCCTTTTGTCATTGTTTTAAGGAGAAAAACCGTCTGCTGATATTGTCTGATATCGTCGTTCATCTTTTCCACGATATACTGTGACATTACAAGCTGTTCGAGTCCGTTTTCAACGATAAATCCATAGCTGACTGGAGTTACTTTTATCTGCTGAACGGCATTCCATTCTTTTTCCGTCAGCTCTACGACCTCAAAGGTCAGAGTATTGCAGATAAGATATCTGTTGTTATCGGAATAGAGATATGTAAAGAGCGTGAGGCGGTATTCCGCCTCATTGCTCATTTTTTTCTTGTTTATTATTCCTGCGACTCTGCTGTCGCCATGCTTTATTATTTTCATTCAGGCACCTCATATAATACCAGCAAAAGGCTGTACAGCTTTTTGCTGTACAGCCTATGCTGATTAATTCTTGAGAATCAAACCTCGTCATCAGGGCTGCAAGAAGTTGTAATAACATCTTCTGCCTCGAAAGCAATGATCTCAAGCTCAGCTTCAATATACTTTGCCATTTGTTTACACCTCCATAACATTATAGATCGATCTATGTAATGAATCGCGTTTTCACTCGATTATTACCAATTTGATGAATATGAATTACTGTGCAGAAAGTTCAGCATATTTACCTGATATCTCATCAGTATAAATTGTCTTGGTTGTTGCACCGTCAGTAACAGTAACATATCCTCTCATCTTAGCACCATTTCCGTTAGGATCAGTAACATTCAATGTCTGAGAAGTTGAACTTTCTACTGTATTGACCTTCTTGCCAATGCCGGAATTGCCTACATTATCAAGCGTCAGTTCAGTTGCACAATCCGCATTCTTAACATAAAGCATACCGCTTTCGGTTACAGTGTATCCATCAGCTGCTTCATATGTAAATGTTGCACTTACTCTGCCGGTACCACTTGCATTGACAGTAGCCTTTGGAGCGGAAATGTTAACACTAACTGCATCAGAAAATGCAAGGTCAATATATGTTCCTGATACTTCATCAGTATATAAAGTCTTGCTGATATTTCCGTCAGTAACAATAACATATCCTCTCATCTTAGCACCATTGCCGTCCGGATCAGTAACATTCAATGTCTGGGAAGTTGAACCTGCTACTGTATTGACCTTCTTGCCAATGCCGGAATTGCCTACATTATCAAGCGTCAAGTCAGTTGCACAATTCGCATCCTTAACATAAAGTATACCGCTTTCGGTTACAGTGAATCCATTAGCTACTTCATGTGTAAATGTTGCACTTACTCTGCCCTTGCCACTTGCATTGACAGTAGCCTTAGGAGCGGAAATATCAATGTTAGTTGCGTTTTTAATTGCAAGCTCTGCATATGTTGCACTTATTTCATCAGTGTATACCGTATAAGTATTATTACCCTTAGCAACTATCATATAACCTCTCATCTTAGCACCAACGCCGTTAGGATCGGTAACATTCAGTGTCTGAGAAGTTGAACCTGTTACAGTATTGACCTTCTTGCCAATGCCGGCAGTGCCTTCATTTTTAAGCGTCAGGTCAGTTGCACAGTTCGCATCCTTAACATAAAGTATACCACTTTCAGTTACAGTATAGCCTTCAGGGATCTCATGTGTAAATGTTGCGCTGACTCTGCCAACACCGCTCGAATTTACTGAAGCAAATGGCTCAGAAATCTTAACAAAGTCGTTAAGATAAGCTTCGGTAACAACGTCAACAGCAGCTACAGCAACAGGATCGGTTGTGTAATTGCCCTTACCATCAACCTCTACAGTGAATGTGCCTAACTGCTTTGTTTTGGTTGCGGAAGTGATATCAAAGTCGGTACCTTCTGTAAGCTCAACTTCCTCATACTGCTTAGTCTCAACATTATAGAGACTTACAACTACCTTTACACAGCTATTAGGATAAGCCCAACCATCAGCACCTGCAACGCACTTGCCTGTTACCTTGATGTCATCGTCTTTGATCTCGCATTGTGTTACGGTCAGTGTTGCATTTGTAGCAAGCTTGTAATTCGGATTGTCAACGTGTATAATCAAATCCTTATACTCTGCAGGAATAGTAGCATACTCTGCAGGAGTAGGAACTACGTAATTATAAACGCCAACCTTATAACCGTACTTTGTTATATCTTCCTGATGTGCATATATACCAGCAAGCTGACCTGTTACATTGACAGTATCGCCATTAATGATATTATCTGTACTATATGTGTACTTGGTTATGTCAGATGTATCAAATTTGCCGTATTCAACAGATGTAATAGAAGGAATCACTTCGATTTCTCTCTGCTTGATCTCGAAATTATCGATACAGTCACGGAATACATAGCCTCTTGCTGTTGTCTTCGCAACCACAACATATTTGCCTGCGTCCTTAGGAGCACCTTCAAGTGCAGTTAAATTCAGAGCAGCAAGTTCTTCTGTTGTCTGCGGAACAGCAGTATCATTAGCAAGCTTGTAGTAGGTCAAAGTTGTCTTGGTATTCTTAGGAAGATCTGCTTCTGTAATATTTATACGCTCAGGATTCTCTTCGCTTGGTAGCTGAGCTGAATCAAAATTCGGATTCTTCTGAGTGTAAGCGAATGTTGGTACAATAGTAGTTCCGTCATAGGTCTTATCTTCAACAGAAACAGTTATATCATATGTCGTATCAGACTTGATCTCCCACTGAGATTTTATCATGTCCTTATAGTTGTTCAAGCCGCTGAATTCAAGATCATATGTGTTTGGAAGTACTGCCGCTGTCTGACCGCCGACCTCAAAGTCTGTGTCCTTAGCAAGTGTACCTATCTTTGCATCTGTAATAACATAATCATCAGGAGCAACCTTCTTAGTACCGTCATAGGTATATGATGGTTCAGATACAGTCAGCGCAATATCCTCGCTCTTGAGTGACTTCTGCTCAATCTCATATTTCGGAGCATTCTGTGCAAGCTCAAATGCATAATTATCTACAACTGCATCATCTTGTACAACGAAGTTGTATGTACCTGCGTTTACGAAGTTAGTATCCGCATTTTCCGGTGTGATCTGCTTGATCTCGACAGACTTGTACCTGCCATCATAGCCATCCTGATAGCCGTCATCTTCATCAGACCACAGCTCGCCTGTAACTACCCATACATTACCTGCTGTAAGCGGAACGGTTGTTGCAACCCACTCACTATTATCAGCCTTGCTGTATGTTAAATTACCATTATTATCAATGGTGAAGATGCCATAAGAATTGCTTTCAGTCTTCTTAATCTTTAAACAATCAATGTAATTGAAAGTATAGCCAGCAGCCGTGTTATCAGGTATTGTTATAGTAGTATTTTCAGTAACCAAACCATCTAATTGAGCTGGTAAATAATAATCTGACGCACCAAGTTTCTTGTTGCTCTGAGCCAGTGCATCGCCAAAAATTTCTACAGCTTCATACTGCTCAGTATTCCCATATGTTGTAACATCAGCCTTAGTCTCGCCGACAGCGATCTTGTTGTACTTGACATCAAGGATATCGCCAAATGTGGTGATAATTGCCTTGTCAGCGTCTACAACGCCGTCGAAAGTATACTCCGGAACAAAGAACTTATCGTCAACTGTGCTGTTAACATCATCAACCGTCTTGATATCGCCGAATACAGCCTTCTGATCAGCCTTAGGAGTAATTGTTACCTTCTTCTTTGCGATTGTAGCTGTAACAGAGCTGCCGTTATTTACTACAACATCAATATTCGGATTGGTGATTGTGATTTTTGCCTTCTGTATACCTGCGTTCTTGAGGTCGTATGTCTTTGTAGGCAGAGCCTTCTGAACTACTTCGTATACTGTTCTTGACTCCGTTTGATCAGAACCGACTGAAACATTTTGTATTGTCTTCTGTAAGTACCAGCCATTGCCTGCTGTCAGAGGTGTGGAGTATATATGTCCATTGAACCAGTATTCTAACGTGCCGCCCTTTTCTATTACAAAATTATAAGGAGTTGTATTAAAATCTATAGATGACGCTTGTGAAGCCGGTATCGGATCATTCATTCCCGGCAGCTTAATATAAGCCCCCTGATCCAATCCCCCAATATTAATATAATGATAATAATACTGATTGAAAGGTGTGTCGTACAGATAATAGCCTACATTATCATTATTAATATCAGTCTTAGGAGTATAATGTAAATTCTCAGTAATAGGAGTTACTGTAATATTAGTCTTAGGTGCAGTCTCTCCTTCAGCCTTTGTCATCTCGGCGATTACCTGCTGTGCAAGTGTATCATTCTGAGCAGCTGTAACCTCAAAGTCAGATGCATCAAGAACTGCTCCGTCATATGTGAGATTAGCCTTTGCATTAACAATGACATTTACCTTAGCCTTGGCGATAGACCACTTAACAGCTACCTTATCGGTGTAGTTTGTGTTAGCAGCAGCTGTAAGCTCAAAGCTATAATCACCTGCATTGGTCTTTGCTTCAATGCTGCTTGCGTAGTCGCCTGCAACAGCAGCTGTAGTGCCCTGTGCAGGAGCAGAAGCTGTAAGAACTGCCTCATTGCCGCCGTTCTTAACAACGATCTCAGGCTTCTTAGCTGTACCGTTATAAGCGAAAGTAGTCTCGGGAACGATAACGCTGTACTGTCCTACGATAGGATTATTCTCATTGTCTGTATCCTGAACTACCTCAAGCTGAGTCTCGATATACTTCTTGTTAGTCGCGCTCTCTGCCTGTTCAGTATTAAACTCAGGATTCTCAGTAACGAGGAAATACTTATTCTCGCTCATCGGGCGTGCAGCATATTCAATATCAGCATAAAGTGTACATATCTGCTGATCGTTTACGCCTGTTTCAAAATCGCCGTCACCGTCATTATCAACTATGATCTCGGCAGTAAGCTTATAATCGCCAAATGTAACAGTACCCGAAGTAAGGTCTAACTTTGTACCCTGTGCATTTGAAAGGTAAATATCTTTAACTGTAATGAGGTTTTCAAAACCTGCCTTGATATCAACATTATCCACTGTAGGCTCATCGCCGTAATACAATTTACCTGTTGACTGCAATATAGCAGCAAGCTGAGCTTCGTTATTTGTATCTACCGCGCCGTCGGCAACATAAAGCTTAGACTTCTTATTATTGTTAACAGCACCTGTCCAGTTGTTGGTATGCGAGAAAGTATATCCGTTGTCTGCGGGCAGGGTCGGGATAGTAAACTCGTACTTGTTAACGTATGTAGTAGTGTCTAAAGTCTGATTCTTTCCGACAAGCTTGGCGAGAGAGCTGGTTGTATCTGCGCCGGCAACAGTCTTATCAGAATAGAGATAATATTTGCCGCCTGTAACGGTATAATTGCCTGTTTCATCTGCATCGAGAACTGTGCCGTCGGCCTTTGTAATAACAGCGCCGTCAAGGTTGGAAAGCACGAGAGCGGCGGGTTTCGCCTTGATCTCAGCCATAATAACGCCGCCTACAGGATTATAGTTATCGTTGCCTGCGATACGCCATGCTATGTTGTATTTACCAGCTTTATTGCCGGTAGGAACGCTTTCCGACCAATTTCTCCTATTCTCCGTACTAGTTTTAGAAGGCGTCAAAGCGCCAGTTTCCGGGTTGTAATATCCAGAAGTAAAGTAGTATTTAGGTCCTTCCGAAGTACCATAAGTATACGAGTAAATGCAATTATAGTTGTTAGCGCTACCCCAACCGCCGCTACCATCAGCGGCTTGTTCACCTACATAACCGCCATCTTTGAAAAATCTTGCATAATTGTGATAAAAATTAGGATTCTCGCCGGAAATTGTTACCTCTGCACTTTCAACATTAGCCGGGAAATAGAAGATATCGCCGAGGCAGATATCCTCGCAGTTGATTGTCGTATTTTCGTTAATCGTATGCACAGTACCGAGGACATACTGCATAGTACCCTTGCCGTCGTCAACAGAACCGGCGTTGATAAGATCCTGATTTTCGCCTGTGTAGAAGAGGTCGTCATAATACTCAGCATCGGTTGTATCTGTAGCAGGAGTCTTTACCGACTTAGTCGCTGTGGGAGCGATATAGTCGCCTGCCTCTTCAGCAGTTGTTTCTGTGAGAGTAGCTTTTGCGATAGTTGCTGTTATAGACTGCGGAGCAACATTGTTATAGCCCTCTGCGCCGATAATCTTATACCATACATAGTATGGTCCTGCATTAGTTCTTTCGGGAATGGTCGTACTCCAGCCATCTGTAGGCGCATTTGTGGCATCTGTGCCGAGCGCATACTGGAAAGCACCCTTGCTTGCCTCAATAGTTCCTGCATTAAGCAGAGCCTGCGCTGAGCCTGTATAGGCAAGATTTGCAGCGGCTGTAGGAGCGGTGTAGTCGGTGCCTGCGGTGAGATCAACCGTATTACTGATTACAGAAGTCAATTCCTGCTCAGGAACATCATCATAGCCATCAGTCGCTTTTACACGCCAATAAACTTTATAAGTGCCTGCCTCTGTCGCAACGGGGACATTGGTTTGCCATTGGCGTTCGTCATTAATGACGGGGGCAGTTTCTTGGTAACCGTCTAACCCTAATGTTACAGTGTTGCCGTTCTTAGCAGTAACTCTGAGAATATTGTTATTTGTGTCACTATTGATAATATATCCTCCCTCATCTTTTTGAAGGTAGAGTCCACCACCATACTCTGCTGTAAGCCAAAAAGCATTACTTACTTCTATCCCATCATATAAAAATGTGCCTTCAAAATCGATCGTACCCCAATCTCTTGTTCCTACATATAAAATATCGCCAACATTCAGATCGGCACTATTCACAGTAGTATTACTACTCGCTGCGGAATAAACTACATTCAGTACATCGGTAGTGTATTGCATTTCACCGCCTTCAGTTACAGAACCGGCATTCACAAGGTCCTGCGGCTGACCTGTGGAAATCATAGTTTTCGCTGTAGGTGCAGTATATTGTATTTGATTAGCAGCATTCGCAACAAGACCGTTGCCTCCTGTCAAAAGACCTCCTACGTTTGCAGGCATTGCGCCAGCTACAAGAGCCATGGACAGCGCACCTGCTGCCACGCGTTTCCACGCTGAATTCTTAGTTTTTTTCATTTGCTCATTTCCTCCTTATTAAGAAAATAATTTTATATATACAGGCTCTCCCCCCAGAGGTTACCTGTATTAAACAAAACAAAAATGCGCTTCAACAGGACATAGTTATCCCATTAAAACGCTCGCTCTATGTATATATAGAAAGGCACAGTTAGTCTGTATTTCTGTTTGTTTATTTGTTTTTACGTCTGTAATTCGGCAAATGTAAAACATAGACTTGTCGACCTTTCATGAAATATTTTAGTGTGCTGATAAAAATTCATATAACTCTATCAATTTCTGATATGTTCCTAGTATACCACATTTGATTTTTTATTTCAATGAACATTTTGTGAATAATATATACGATTTGTTGGTGGTTGGGATTAATTTCCAGCCTGTATAAATGCCCTTTGCTGTTTTTATCCGTTTCGTTGAGGGGATTCAACGTATAGTTGACTTTATGTGAAACGTCTTATATGACTATTGCCGAGATATTAGGCAAATATGGGATTAATAAGACAGCAAATATCAATTGGCTTCATAGGTATGAATAACCAGATGCTGATTGAAAAAGCACAGTGATTAATTAAATCGCCCTCAATGAGGGCGATTATTATTATATATATTATGTTGCTACACATTTGACTTTTTGTAAATCTTTTAAGGTTTTGAGCGGTGCCCGGTTCATTCTACCATTTTATCAATCAACAGGCTCAAGCGGAGACCAGTTCATATCGTCGTCAGGCAGGTTACTGCCGCTGTCCATAATGGATGTTGTTTGTTTTTTAGATGTTTCAGACGCATTATTACCTGTTTCCTTTTTGATAGAAACAGTTGTTGTCACGTTTACAAAATCTATTTCTGCTGTTTGAGGATTTGCTGAGCTCACAGCCGTGGTCGTAGTCTCCGTGACGGCTGAGTTGTTTTGGGCAGAAGCAGTTTCAACATATGATGTAGTATTGACCGGTGTTCCTGCAGAAGTGCTTGTTACATCAGCAGATGTCGTGCTTATTGCTGTTGGCGCCGATTTTGTTGAACTGCTCTCATTTCCGTCACAGCCACACAAAAGCAGGCATGAAAGCATAGTAATAGCAATTATTCTGTATTTCATATAATTCCTTTCTGATTGACAAAAGCGGCAGAGAGACTCCGCCGCTTTTGATTTTTTACGGAATGTTGATATCCGGATTGCCATAATCTTCAGCGTTTCCGGCGTTTGTGAATGATGTGGTGATAACGTCCTCAGCATCAAATTCTACGATTTCCATTTCTGGAGCTATGTACTTTTCTTTCATAATAATATCCTCCATAATTTATTCTAATATCAGATCACAGGTTAGGTCGGCGCTGATATCGGAAGAACTCTTTATAGTGACAACAAAAAGAATGCTGTCTGCGGAATCAGTGGTATAGGAAACGCCGTTTGAGGTCATACCTGTGTAATACTTGGTGGTTTCAAACGGATAATCCGCATTGTTGTAGTGAGCTGTGAATGTTGCCTTGCTCTTGCCCTCAATCTCAGACTTTTGTTTTACGAATACAAATCTGGTGTAGTAGCTGCCGTCCTTTTCAGCGGTCTGTTTATACTGTTTTCCTGTAGAAAGGAGCTTCGGACCACCAGTTACAGTATATTTATGATATTCGGTAGCCGAATCATCATAAACAGCATTAGCTCCGGTTACAAGATATGAAGAGAGATAGGTATTGTCCAAATCATTGCCTACTTTTACTATATTGATGATACCGTTGCTGATTCGTGGGTTTATTTCATAAGCTCCGAAAGGCATATTCATATAATATGTACCGCCGTCAATAGCGAGGCCGCCTCCGTCAAGACTGATATCATCAACGCCTTTGAGTACACCGCTGCCGGTAGCGGAAGAATCAATGAGTGTCAGCGTTACGCCCTGCGTATTATCACCGATATATATTCCTTTATTATCGTCAGCAGATGCGATATCAAGAGTATATCCATTCAGGTCAATAGTGAGGTTTTTGTCAATAAACAGACCTCCACCGTTATCATTATATCTTTTTGATGTTGAAAGAGTGATATCTTCTGTCAGTTTTATTGTTGAGGTAGTATCATCGGCAACCTTTGTCAGGAAATCAGAAGCTGCTGCTGAAACAATGTGCTCATCAAAATCAGTACCGTCATATTTGGTGATAACAAGAGAATTATTTGCATCTGAACCTGTATAGATGATATATGGTTCATCATCAACTACTACAGTGGATGCTTTCTTATGATTGGTATTAATAGAAGTTGATGCATTGAAGCTCTCCTTTTCTCCATTCATATAGAAAAAGAGCGACTCGCCGCTCATAGCGGCATAGTACAGTTTGTTATTATCAATAGTCATGTCAGCTGCACAATTTGCTATTTCTGTTGTAGTGGTTCCTTCAACCGCACTGCTTGAAAAACCAGTTTCAGCCTTTGTGTATTTTACAACCTTATATCCATTATTTTGTATTAATGCATAAACGTCTGTTCCATCATTGCAAACCTCATAAATATCATAGTTTGAATTGTTTTCACTATATTTATTTACTCCAGAAGATGAAGAAAGATATGCGGAATACGATTTGTCAGATCCACCCATCCATTTGTTCCATTGATAATAATTACATACAACAGCGTAGCTTGTATCAAAATACGTCAATTTGGGCAATGTCGCATACTGCCTATCTCCATCAGGTGAACTGAACCAACCTGTACCATTAACCACTATGATATTCGTGAAATTACCGGTTGAGTTATTTGCAAGCATAACATCTGCATTTTTATAATAATCGTCATTCGCTCCTTGGGTATCCATATAGCTTACATATGCAACACCATCAGAGTTGACCTCAATATCGGGGGATGATAGTATACCTTCCAGTTCATTGCAATCGTTTGAGGTTATGATTGAAACATCAGACCAGCCTGTATCTTCAAGATATGTATATGCGATATCACCACTTGTATTAACATATGCAATATGAGGAGCACCATTTGAAATGGTGAGTGCTGCTTCTGAGGCTTCCGCGGCAGTAGCGCCGACTATCTGCTCATCCCATGCGTATGCAACAGTGTCATACACGCCGTAATAGAGAGTGCCGCCTGTTACAACTCCGTTGCTTGAGGTGCCGCCTTTTACAAAAAGTACAGCTATCTCGTCATCAGATAACTTTTCGGCATCCATAATATAACGGGCGTCAGAAGCAGCTGCATTTGCAGTCATTGGAACTGTGGGCAGAATTGAAAGACATAATGCCGAGGAAAGAAATAGGCTCAGGGTTCGTTTCTTCAAATTCATATAATATCACTCCTTAAATACCGCTTATAGTTTTGTGTGCTGACCGTCGCGGCTTACGGGAAACACGCATTTTTGCTATAAAGCCTCTTTTTTGTTAATATATCATCTCCCTGCGTTTGATAATATGTAACATTATAACACAAATTATTGTGGAATTGATTAACATTTTATAAACTTATTATATTGAGCGTTGATGTTAAAAGAGATAATACTACAGGTAATCATACTAAAAGAAGTAAAAACAGCACATTTATAGTTATTGATATATTAAGTCGACACAGAAAACGGAACAGCTGAAAAAATCAACTGTCCCGTTATTGAATATTCGACCGCTATTATCTCAAGGAGAGAAAATTATATATCAATGAAGATGTTGAAGATCAGGAGGAATTATAAATGAAGAAACCGGAGATTATTCAGAAATTACCTAAGCTTCCATTATCTGAGCTTGGCCACAGCGATGTACAGGTCATATTACGTCTCATAACGATCCTTGCTGCCACACATCTTGCAAGCAAGGTGAATCGTGTTATCAAGAATATTAACAAACTTGAACGTCCCGAGGATGTTTTTAAGTATCTGAAATGAAGAGGAGGTAATATGTAATGTGTAGCCTTTATGGTTGGTTGGACTACCAAGGTGTAGTTCCGCATAGGCCAGTTTTCGTACCACGACTTTGAGATCTTGGGATATTTGCTGTCCCAGGCAGCAGCCAAGGAGTCAAGAGCGTCCAGAGCAGATTCCTCGGTAGCGGCAGTATAGACCTTTTTCAAATCAGCCATAAGAGCCTTGATGTCTTTGTAAGATACATATTTGCTCGAATTTCTGAGCTGATGA
>Ga0129313_1000487_pt1 | contig 33625 bp, 26 predicted proteins | sample O1105metagenome_FD_94436 | JGI IMG/M metagenome (GOLD analysis project Ga0129313, IMG submission 94436) | Orangutan group fecal microbial communities from fecal samples from Wisconsin, USA - O1105 metagenome | ecosystem: Host-associated > Mammals > Digestive system > Large intestine > Fecal...
ATCTTGACAATCAAATAATCATGTGCTAATATGCAGATAAGACCGACTGCTTTCACAATCGGTCTCATCATATACTCTTTTATTGCACTATTTTTCGTTTACACAGAATTTGGGATTGACTCATAAAGAACGATATATCCAATATTAGCAGGGGCTCATTGCCCCTGCTTTTTATTTTGGCTACCTAAAACATATTTTTCTTTTAACTCTTTGATCACTTTTTATGTCTGTTTACTTCGGTGGTTTTGCGGCATATTGGAAACTGCTTTGAAATATTAATAAATCATACATAGCATAAAGGAGGTCATTATTGACCTCCTTTTACTCATATTTCCCAGTACCTGTTATCATCTGAACTCAAATCATGCCTTTCATAATGGCTGATACTACCACCGGAATACATAGCATACCAAGTATCTGCACCAAATGAGTCTCCTACCCATTCTTTTTTTACAAATAAAATAGGTTTATTTGTTTTAGATGCACTTTTTTCCTTTGCTGTTCCAATAAATACAATGCTCTCTGACCATAAAAAGCCTTCAACCGCCGAAGCTAATGGGATAAAATCAGTGATTTCATTGTCATCGACATATCTCGCACTTATTTCATGCACATGCCTGAAGCCATACCATTTAAAGCTTATTAGGCCCGGTTGAATCATATTTGCAATTTGTTCTCTAGTAGCAGGAGAATTTCCTTCAAATGTAAAGCCAACAGGACTGTTATCTGTATATATACGTGCAGCACTTCTTATTTCGTATCCGTCTAATTTAAAAACGCAAGCTGCAATCTCCCCTTCTAACAAATCAGATTCAGCTATTTGAGTTATTTTTAAATCTTGTTCACAAGCGTCTGTCAAAAACATTTTTCTATTTGTGATCCCACATATCTGCTTAAAATAACACTTATTATGCTCCTTGTCAAAGGCGTATGTTCCTAATAATCTTGTAGAAAATGAACCTCGAAGCGAAATATTAGCTCCATGTCGAAAAGTAGCTATGTTTATCCAATTATCATTCATTACTTTTACCTCCAAATTATTATTCCAGATATTTAACTATATCCAATATAACAATATATATGTAAAAAAACGTTTTTCTCGGATATTCAAACAATATATTGAAGCAAATTGAAGTTCATTATCAGCCTAATTGCACCGTGTTTTGGGTGTATAAATCAAGAATACTTCACTGACCAATAGAAAAAATAGCTGCCCATTACGGGCAGCTTGAATCATGATTTCAAGAATTCTTCAAGTGTTTTCTTTATTTCATCTTTAATTGTTGAAGTGTATGCATAGTATGAAAGAATACACGAAGCATCAACTGCGTCTATTTTTCCATCATTATTAACATCTGCAGCAAGTTTCTGAGTATCATCGAATCCGCCGTCCTTATTAGTAGAAATATTGGCATAATATGTAAGAACCACAGAAGCATCCACTGCATTTATTTTGTCATCATCATTGACATCACCGAGCGTATAAGCAGGATAAGTAGTATATATCACTACAGGCACGACCTTTGAGTCTTCAACTTTCCATCCATTACCAAGAGCAGCAGCAAGTTCATCTGGAGTCATGTCTCCGACAACACTGCCAGTACTTCCAGCATCTGTGTACTTGTAGCTGTTTATTATGTTTACTGTGACGCCTGTACCGTGTCCCATTGGATCAACGCCTGAGCAATCTGTAAATTTGCCGTTTTCAAGACAGTTGGTAACAGTATGTGTTCCACTATCATGACACCATCCATAAATACCGCAGGAAGTACTGGATGCCCCCTTTATCTCACCAGAAAACAGACAATTACTAACCGTAGTATCCGAGGTATATGCATGACCAATTATACCGCCGCAATGGGAGCTGGTTGTGGTAATTGTTGCTGCAACAACACTGTTTTCTATAGTATTGACCGATCTGTTCCATAGAATACCTACAAGCCCTGAACAGTGCATACCGCCTGTAATTGTTCCTGTTACCTTTAGATTACGTATAGTTGCGTTGTTTACGTTACAGAAAGGAGCTTCATAGCCTCCGCTTCCTTCGATTTTTACATCAAGAGTATGACCGCCGCCGTCAAATATACCGCTGAAAGCATTGCCGCTCCAGTCACTTGATCCCATATACTTATGGTCAAGAGTACCCACCATTTCAGTTACTCCTGAAATATCAGCTGTCATTACAGCACAGGCAGAGGCATTTGCACCGCTGTTTACGATATTTACGAATTTTTTGTAATCCTCAAGTGTACCCAGCTGATAAGGATTCTTTTCAGTTCCCTCACCGAGCAATGAAGTACTTGTATCTATACTGCTATCCCATTCACATATGAAGCCAGTTTTATCAAGTCCGAAATATTCTCCGCCGTCATCTGTGTCACCCCAGGAATATGCCGGACCAGATGGCAAATCAATTCGATTTATTTCGATATGATATCCTCCATATGCATTGTCCGGCTGACCAGTTGCCCAGTTAGTATAAGACGTATCTTCTCCGGTCACCCATTTTAAGTTAAGTTCATAAGCGGTTGCTCCGATCCAGTATACGTCCATATTACCGTCGCTGAGAAGTGATTCAATAAATTTTTGTTCTTCTGCTGAGGTAATAGTTACAAGATGTCCACCTTGTTCTTGACAGAATCTATTTGCTTCACGCCACATAAATGTTGTTTCTGATGTTGCATCAAATCGCTGGTAGGTATGCCCATTAAATTCCTGCTTTTCTCCTGCTCCCTTGGTAACAGGACTATCCTTCGATTCTGCATATGATGATGTAATGTTTACCAAGCTTGAGGATAATGTGACAGCAAGTACCGCCGATAAAAGTCTGTTAAATTTCATCATAAAACCTCCTGTGCTCAAATTAGAGCTTTGTTTATAAATGAATTTTAACATGTCTAAAACTTGAAAAGCAATATTTTGTTCAATAATTTACAAGGATTTCATAATTATTGTCACTTTCTACAATCAGGAGCGATTTTGTTTGTATACAGTACAAGCATCTGTTCAGATTAAATTACGTTTGAAAAATGAAGTCTATATTATCGTGCATATAACCTTTTTACTCAGTCCTTTTGGGATAAAAAAGCTTTCTGAAGCAGTTATTGTTTTCTATCCCATCAGCATTCTGATGATCAGATTCTGTCTCAAGCTGTTTCTTTCTTTCGATGATCAACTCTGTTTTACTACCCGTTATATCGGCAACACGTTGAGCTATAGGATAATTGATTGCGTTTGTAGCATGGAGCATTTTTCCTGTCTCATAATTTGTAGTCACGGCAAATGTATGAGTATGATAATCAGATTGTTTCGTTTGCTTACGATGACCACCGATAAACATCATGTGCTCGCCCTTTAACGGTTCCATTGCTTGGTCTGTAATATTCATCGCCGTTTCAGCATTGGGGGCAACATCTCGCGTAAAGGATATCATGTATTGAATAAGCTGATTCTTTCCTTCATTTCTAAAATACTTAGCCGTTTTACAAATTTGCATCGCTGCTGTATCAGGATCTCTTTCTGCTACTCCGTATCCTTTGAATGCAACGCTATCCTCGTTAGCGGCATAATGAATCGCATTTCTGATATACTCTTCGCCAGCTCCGGTATGAGTTATTACTTTGACAATCTGTATGCCCATAATTTGTTAGCCTCCTTCTGCGCTTCCTCGATTGGTTCGATAGAATGTGTTTCTACTCCTTCGAATACTTTGTTGATAATGTTCTGAATACTTACCAGAATAGCAGGTGTAAGACTGTTTTCACCATGTCTTAAACGCTCATTCGCTTCTCTCGAGAAAGTAGTTCCTTTTTTTGCTGCTTCTCTATTGATATCAGCGTATGTGTCGTTCGGAATTCTGATTGTTTTGGCTGTTGTTCTTGGTTTCATTGGTTATTCCTCCAGTTGTATTGATTTTGAATTGTACACAACCAACTGAATACATCGCATCTTTAGGTGTTTTATATTTTAATATACTGGATATGATTTTTTAAATAATACAGAATAAATATTTTATATATTTAATTATTATTTTTTAATATTATATAATAATAATTATATTATTTTATGCAGGTATATAAGTCGATTTGTCATACAATTTATCTGATAGTGCGTTTTTTCAAAAAAATATCCTCCCATTACTGAGAGGATAAAATATCTTATTCAAAAAACGACAGCTGTCCGTCTATCCAGCTAACCTGCTCCGCTTGATGAATGGCTTCACCTTCGATAAGTTCTCCAACAAGAAGCGGCGAAAAAGGATTATGCATTCGGCAGTTGCGTATTACGTTCTCTCTGTTGGAGTTTGCATAACAATATCGGCAAAGATGAGCACAAGTATCATAAACGCCGATATCTGTCCCAAGTAGGCAATTGCATTCTGAACGCGGTGATTTCTTTTTTGGAACACTCAGGGAACAACCAATAGCAGCCTCAAATGTCTCTTTCGTCATGCAGCCATTACAGTCAACGCCGTATGGCTCAAGGTCTTTCCCTTCCGCACAGGCTTTTATCGTTATACCGTAACGCTTCCCTATCTCAGCAAAAGCTTTACCAATAGCTATTCGCTCCTGCGGTGTGACTGTTCTTACCTGTGGAAAGTTGCGTAGAACCTTCTCATAGAGGTCAATAAAGCTGATAACACATACTCTTGTATAACCAGAAAGTGTATGACACATATTCTGAAAGTCAGATATATGGCGTTCAACGGTATATGTGCTGTCAACAAATATCGGATCATATCGCCAGCCGACACAGTTTACTCCTAGAGCTTCAGACAGTGTTATAAAATCCTGAATTACATTTTCTTTCGGAGGAACGTTAGGCTCGATATCCTTTCCGTACGGAGTTATGGTCACAAACCAGTATTGATTAAAGCGTTTAAGCACCTCTAAATACTTTAGCATCGGAGCAGGATTCTTAGTGCAGAAGGATATACAGTCCACAATCTCAGGATCAAGCTCATATCTTGTTATCCAGTCCTGTCTATACGGATTTCGTACAAGTACATATCCTTCGCGTATCCTATTCATGAACCATTCAGAGTAAAATGCGGGGATATCTGTCCGCATACCTGTGTTTATTATCATTTTTCTTCCTTATTTCTAAGGCAGTGGTATAAAAGTGTCACTGCCTTTTTTGTTTTATATTGCTTATCCGCCCGTAATGGGCGGCAATATACTGCGAATGCATCAAATAGCTGTATCTTTATCTGTTATGATAACATAAAAAAGTGATATTTTCAAGCAGATTAAGATGATTTAGAATGTTTTCCGGGAATTTTAATTTTCTATATCTATATAATTATTATGATAATAATTATTATCATAATAAAAGCTTTTATTTTTTTGCCTATTTATAGCCTCCTCCGAGAATTCTTCCTTTCTGTATATATATTATTTTAGTGATACCATTTTCGTGGTAATCAAATTCAGAAAGGAGGATAAGAAATGTTCGACAACAGCCGGTTTCTCACATGCGGTGTAGACAGTACTATCCCATTGGAACTACAATTGTTTCTATGGGAGTGCGTAGAGCATATGCCTGCTCCGAAGGACTACTTACAGGTGTTTGAGTTAAGTCCGTCAGGCTCTATGCAGTCAATCATCCATAGCTCAGAAGAGCCTGAATACTGCCTTTCAGTCGTGTGAATTTCGTGTGAATTCGTGTGAAAAATGCATGTTTTTTCTTCACACGAATCTGCTAAAATGAATTTAAAACTGTTTTCTACAGGCAAGAGAAAAGCCTGTATTTCGGTGTTTTTCTCGAAATACAGGATTCTTTAGAAGAGAGAAAAGTGAAATTAGAATATTTGTAATGTGTTGTTATTGAATATTTTTTTCTTATATACATACGCTTTTTACGTCTGAACATAATATCTATAGATTTAGAAAATGTTCATAAAAGTCATTATTTTTCATATACAATAAAACAGATAAACGTTAAAGACATAATCAATATAATTCATTTTCACAAAGAGCCGGTAGTGATGCAGGCTCAAATATGTATTATATCTTATAACTTTTTTTCCTTTCGAATAACTTTTAAAATTAATCTGTTACATATTATCACCGTTTATGTATTTAATAATTTCCTCAATAGATTCGGGACGTAAGAAATAAAATCCCTGTGCCAACTCACAATCTATCTCTTGCAGAAACTTAAGCTGTGGCTCAGTTTCTACACCCTCAGCCAATGTATTTATCTCAAGCTCTTTACACATATTGACCATTGCCTTCATAATACGGCGGTTTTTTCCGTTATTATCATCAAGATGACGCAGTAATGCCATATCGAACTTGATCCTGTCTATCTCATACTGCCCAAGAACATTAAGTGAAGAATAGCCGCTTCCAAAATCATCTATCCATAGTCGATGACCATTTTCACGGATACTATAAAGCTGCTTTTTAAAGCTGTTTGTACCTTTTGCTATATCCTGTTCTGTTATCTCAACTATAATATCATTTGCGCTAATACCATATTTTTCTGCTATTGCCTTCAGTTTAACAGACACATCAACATAGTCAAAATCCTGTGCTGAGAAATTAATAGATACAGGTACCATAGGAAGACCTGCTTCTTTTCTGACCTCAAACTCCCTACACACCTGCTCAACCATATAAAGATCAAGCTTATAAAGAAGATGATAACGTGAAAGAACAGGGATAAAATCTCCTGGGGATATCATGCCGTGATCCGGATCTCTCCATCTTGCAAGCGCCTCAATTGCATAAAGCTTCTGTGTTTTTGTATCAAGAATAGGATGATAGAAAACTCTTATAATCTGTTTTTCCATTGCATCTTCAAAACTTTCGATGATATGACGCTCAGCCATCAGTTCACCGTCACGCTCATCTGAATAGAATCTGCAAACTACATTCATATCCTTACCGATATCTTTAAGAGCCTGCCTTACATGATCAAATGCATTCATTGCCTTGATTTCAGGATTTACAACATAAGCACCTGCGCGAATCCCCTCTGTTATACCGTAAGCCTTTGATATAACCTTTTGATTTACAGAATTTATTTTATTTATCACATCGTCATATCCGTGAAACTCATCCATTATAACAAAATGATCTTCCACAGCACGTCCGCAGAACGAAAAAGGAAACTCCTCTTTTATACTCCTTGCGATAAGAAACATAAGGTTATCGCCTTTGTCATATCCGTAACGATCATTATATGAACGCATGGATTTAACACCGATATATATCAAAACCTGTTTCGTTTCGCAATTACCGAAACTTTTAAGTTTTTCGCCTGCAAGCCTGCGCATATACTTCAGATTCGGAAGTCCGGTCACAGCGTCATTGTAATCTTTATTTGGATCTTTTTCACTAAGGCAGCTATAAATATGTCTTATACCGCTCTGAATCGTTCTTGAATTGTCGAAATAGAACAATATCATCTCGCTACCGTCTTCCAAAAGCTGCCATAAACCTTCTCCATGCATCAGTTTGTAGCTGTTTATATTTTTATCAAAGACTCTAATCATAACATCAAGACTGCTGTGATCATCAATAAATCTTCTGAAACTTACCGACAAGCACTCTGCATCATCAGGATGAATCAATCTCATAGCACTATTCAGGATACTATCCCTGTCAATACCTACAATGCTACATAAGCTGTCACTCACAAGCTCAGCTTTGATATTTCCGTCTTTATTTGAGAATAATATATGAGGTATAGCTATTCGCTCAAAAAAAGCACGTTCTTTCATTGATAACATCTTACATATCCTCCATAATATAATGTCTTAAACGTCAATTTTTATATTATTTACAAATCGTACTTTTTCCATTACTCTTGCAGTACTCCTTGTCAAGATAAAGCTTGCTGTCGGCACGCTGCATACACTCAGAAAAAGTATCCTGTCCCCCAAGAAATTCATCAAATCCTATTCCAATTGACAATATATAGGGCTTGTTCTCATCTATACACTTTTGTATAATACATTCTCTGATTTCACTCAGTAGTTCCTTCATTTCGTCTTCTGTTACAGGATGTACGATCAACACAAATTCATCACCGCCGTAACGCCCGAGAAATGTAGGAAAACTGTGATTCTGAAGTGCCGATGTCAAAGAGCCGGCCACAATTATCAAAGCATTATCTCCTTCATCATGACCATATGTGTCATTGATCATTTTGAAATCATTTATATCCATCATTATGACAAAAGTTTTTCGGCCATCTATATTCAGATTTGAACTCTGTGAAACAAAACGTATAAGCTGGCCTCTGTTGTTCAGCCTTGTGAGAGGATCTATAGATATCTGAGCATCCATAGACTGAATATAATAAATAAGCATAAGTATCGTACAGCTGAAACAGAATATCGGAAGCTGGGGCATCAATATCATTTGCGCAAGTCCGGCCACAAGAACCATAATAGGAAAAAGACCTATGTACAAGTGGTTCTTCTTTTCTATCGGATTTTTCTCTCTTATGGCTTTCTTCATTGCATATATGATAGCAGCTATAATATAAATGTATGGAATACTAACAAGATATGCATCATACAATTTTGTGTTTTTTAAGTTTTCGTCTAAAAGAAGATCAGGTGCAAATATATATGTTATAACAACACCTATAACTGAAACAATAAATGGTATAAGAATTAATATTTTCGTAGTTCGTTTGTTCCTTATCGGTAACTGTTCCACCGTCATTGCATACATTAACCATCTCGATGTGATTACTGTCATAATGAAAAAATTCATAAAATTAGTCGTCAAGACTGTAAATGTATTTACCGGAAATACTCCAGAATCCACGCCTGACCATATTGCATCTGATAAAAAATATAGCATAAACGCTATAAGCGCATGGTCATATTTCAGTTGTTTCTCCTGTTTATCAATGCTTAATCGGTCATGCGCAAGCATGATGCCAAATATTATGCAGCCTACAATATTAGATGTAACATAATAAATAAAATATTCTGACAAAATCCCACCTCCGATCTCTAATTTATTTTACCATTTGTAAATTGGCACTTCAATGTTATATGACAAAAGTTTACAAATCATATGAAAAAACCGGCAATTCATACAAGGCACTGATACCGTTTTTGTATGATTAGTCAACTAAACTTTTTATAATTTGCCTGACTTTATAAAAATACTTTTATGTATCAGAAACCTTAAATCTCAAAATATCGGGGTTAGTTATCTGATAAAGACGAGAGTAGTGTCTTGGATGCGATGCATCTGTATTTATTATCTTAAAGAACAGCAGCTCCCTCACGGGAGCTGCTTCTTTCGTATCGTTATAGGGGGCTTATTTTAACACTTATCAGTATACACCCGATATGTTTTATCGTATGAATTCCGTGCGGAATTTTGTGCGGAATAGGTCTGAAAAATGCCTATTCTACGTGAAAATTATTTCTGAGATTTGAAATAATTTTCAGTTCAAAGTAAAAAAGAAGAATGGCTGAATCCCGCTATTTTACGCGATACAGCCATTCTCCTGACTCATTATTTTGAGCGGACAGAGAGGGATTCGAACCCTCGATACGCTATTAACGTATACACGAGTTCCAGTCGTGCGCCTTAGACCAGCTCAGCCATCTGTCCATATATATAGGAGACCTAGAAAAAGTCTCCCTTGGTGCGAGTAATGGGACTTGAACCCATACGTCTCTCGACACACGCCCCTCAAACGTGCCTGTCTGCCTATTCCAGCACACTCGCAAAGTACTTTAATATTATACAGCAAATCAAAAAAAAAGTCAATAGGCTTCAATATATATTTATCATATTACAAAATAAAGCGTTTCATATAACAAAAAAGTCCGCTATATAGTCAAAGAATAATAAATTAAAATAATCGCCCATAAATTTTCCTGATTTTCGACATTTTGCGCTAAAAACACCCCTTGAAAAACCTTTCAAAGTGATGTACAATGTGTTTGTAGATTAAAAGAAAAGGAGTTAAACCTAAACTATGGAAAACAAACGAATCAAAGTATTGATCGGTGACGATTCAGCATCAAACGGAGTAAAAGCAGCAGCAGCGCTCAGGGAAAACGATATTACAGCGTTTACCCGAAAGAAAAACAGCAGAGCGATACTTGATTCCATAATCATTGACGCCCCTGATGCAGTCATTCTCGATCTGAGTCTGCAGGATACCGACGCCATATGCCTTATGGAGCGTGTCAAAGAGACTCTCATTAAGACGCCTGCATTCATTATTGTATCTGATATCCAGAACAGCTTCATTGAGCGGCAGGTAATGGAAAACGGAGCGTCATATTATCTCTCACGACCGTATGATGTGCAGGATCTTCCATCTATAATCAAGTCCATATGCACTGTCCCCATTTCAAGCACCTGTACCGACACAGAAATAATGGTAACGGAAATAATACAGAAGCTTGGCGTACCTGCCCATATAAAGGGCTACCATTATCTGCGCACAGCTATTCTCAGTGCGATTGAAGACAGCAGGCTCATGGAATGTGTTACTAAGCTTCTTTACCCATGTGTGGCACAGAAGTACGATACCACTTCATCACGCGTTGAACGAGCTATCCGTCACGCTATCGAAATAGCATGGGACAGAGGCGATTCCGAGGTCATAAACAGCTTTTTCGGATATACTATAGATAATTACCGCGGACGTCCCACAAATTCGGAATTTATAGCTCTTGTAACGGATAAGATAAGACTTCAGCTGAAATTGGCATAAGTGAATATTACAGTCACAACTCCTCTCTCCGCTGTGACTGTTTATATTATCCTAACGAAGCCCTCTGTGTTGTTAAGCACAGAGGGCTTATTCATTATCTCTTTACGAAGTACTCCTCATACCATACGAGGAATGTATAGATAGTCCATACCTTACGCCAGTTATCGGAGTTTCCGCCTACGTAGTCCTTATAGATAGCGTTTATCTCGTCGATATCAAAGAACTGCGCAGCCATATCACTGTTGAACTTAGCGCGAACATCTGCGTTATAGCGCTCGTCAGCAAGCCATATTCTTACAGGAACTATGAAGCCCAGCTTCTTTCTGAAAGCGATCTCATCTGGAAGTACCTTTGCAGCCGCTGTTCTGAACGCCACTTTGTTCTGCTCCTCGTTGACCTTGTACTTTGAAGGCATACGTGAAGCAATATCGAATATTCTTCTGTCTGTAAGAGGCATACGTATCTCCAGACCGCAGGCAGTGCTCATCTTGTCAACATTGAGGTAAATATCGCCCTCAAGCCATATCTGGATATCCACATCAGACATTTTTGTCAGCGGATCAAGTCCCTCAGTCTCGTCGTAGATGTACTTCACAAGGTTTATGGGGAGCACATTAGGATCGTATTGCTTGAGTATCTTCTGCTTTTCCTCTTCCTTCATAATATTGGTATTGCCCACATAGAAGGTCTTGAGGTTGTCGCCATATCGCTCGGCATTGCGGTACATATTGTAGCCGCCGAAGAACTCGTCAGCGCCCTCGCCCGAGTAGCAAAGCTTTGTATGCTCGGCAGTAGCCTTGCAGCCGAGAGTGAATACTATAGCAGAAGCGTCGCCTAAAGGCTGCTCCATATTGTACATAACGAAAGGAACGATATCAAAGAAGTCCTTGGGCTGGATATTTGCAACGCTGTGCTCGACGTTAAGGAGCTCAGCAGTCTTGGCTGCAACTCTTGACTCGTCGAATCTTTCCTCGTCATAGCCGCAGGAATCGGCTCTCTTAGCGTCGCTCATTGCAAGCACGTAAGATGAATCAACGCCGCCCGAAAGGAATGACTCTGCCACTTCGTCATCGTCCTTGACCTCGGGAAAGATATTAGTCAGTGTATCATGTATCTCGTTTGCCCAGTCATCAAGGGACTTGCTCTCGTCGGGCTTGAATGTAGGAGTCCAGTAACGCTGAACTGTCAGCTTTCCACCCTCAAATTCCAGCCAGTGTCCCGGCATGAGCTTCTTCACGCCCTTGAAGAATGTATCCTCTCCTGCAACGTAGGTCAGTGTCATGTATATCTGGAGCATATCCACATTGAGCTCCTTTACAAAGCCCTCCTGACCGATTATCCTGCTGATATTTGTTCCGCAGAGGAGCTTGTTATCGGCTGTGATATAGTAATAGAAAGGCTTTGTGCCGAACTGGTCTCTCAAGCAGAAATACTTGTCTTTCTCGGTATCATAAAGAGCAAATGCGAACATTCCGTAAAAATGGTCAGCCATTTCCCTGCCCCACTTCTCATAAGCCTTGACGATAATAGCCTTTTCGCGATCCTCACGGGAAAGCGTGTTATCAATGCCCAGTTCTTCGCAAAGACCTCTCCAGTTTCTGATATGACCTCTGTAATCGCAGATATTAATCAATTTGATTCACCTCGTAATAGTGTAGCTTATATTTCTTCGTAGATCTGTGGACGGTTCATAAGTGCGCCCAGTGCGTGTCTGACATCTCCGCCGTTGAAAAGCACTTCATTAAGCTGTTCTGTGATAGGCAGCTCAACTCCAAGGCGTCTTGAAAGGTCGTAAGCAGCCTTGCAGCAGAAATAGCCCTCAACAGTGCCTACGCGCTCAACAGCCTCCTCGGGCGAAACTCCCTGACCGATAAGTATGCCTGCTCGTCTGTTGCGGCTGTGCATACTCGTACAAGTAACGATAAGGTCGCCAATGCCTGTAAGTCCGCTGAAGGTTATAGGCTCAGCGCCTGCGGCTTTTCCGAGACGTGCTATCTCGTGTATGCCTCTTGTCATAAGGGCAGCCTTGGTGTTGTCGCCGTAGCCCAGACCGTCGCATATGCCAACGCAGAGAGCAATGATATTTTTGAGAGCTCCGCCTATCTCGCAGCCCTTTACATCGTCATTAAGATATATTCTCATGAAGTTATTGCCGAATTCACGCTGAACGTACTCGGCAGCGTCATGATTCTCAGAAGCAGCAACTACAGTTGTGGGAACACACCTTGCGACCTCCTCAGCATGAGACGGTCCTGAGAGAACTACCATTTTTTGGGTTGGTATCTCCTCACGTATTACTTCGCTGAGAGTTTTAAGGCTTCCCTCTTCAAGTCCTTTACCTGTATTGACGATGACCATATGGTCGTCACAGTAGGGAGCAGCCTCCTTGGCTACGCTGCGCACAAATGATGACGGGATACCGAATACAAGCATATCACAGCCCTTTATACAGGAGATATCGCTTGTAAGGGCAATACTTTCGGAGATAGGTACTCCCGGGAGCTTCTGAACGTGTTCGCCGTGAGAGCGGATATCATCTATTTCCGACTGGAACTTCGACCATACTGTAACATCATGTTTTCCGCAGTGTTCAGCCATTATTGCCAGTGCAAGACCGAAACCGCCCGAACCGAGTATAACTATTTTTGCCATAGAAGATCACTCCTTACGATAAATCATTCTCTGCCTATATCTATGGTGTTGAATGTGAATTTATTCTCATTTCCGTCAATAAGTCTCTGGATATTTGAACGGTGCATGAATATGACCATTGCCGCCATTGGCAGTGAAAGAAGCATATACAGACAGCTTCTTCCGAATGAATAGCCGTCAACTATCCATGACATCAGCAGTGTTGCCAGCGGGCAGTATGCTGTCGAAATTATTGAAGCAAGCGAAACATACTTTGAGATAGCAAGTATCACAACGAAAATAGCCAGAAGTGCAAGGAATACCTTGTAGTCGACAGCTAAAAACGAAGCCGCCCCCACAAGTACGCCCTTTCCGCCCTTGAATCCGTAATATATCGGGAAAACATGACCTATTATTGCAAATAAGCCTGCTATATAGCCGATATAGTGTGTATCATTGCCTGGGAGCATTCCTGCATGGAGAAGATGACAGAAGCCTCTTGCAAGGAATACTGCCACTACGCCTTTTAAGAGGTCTCCTATAAGAGTAAGAAGCGCACTTGGCTTGCCGGCACATCTGAGAGTATTGGTAAGCCCTGCATTTTTACTGCCCATATCGCGGATATCTCTGCCAGTCATCATTCTGACAACAATGATAGAGAAATTTATACTGCCGAGGAAATAGCCAAGACCTGCGGCGACGATAATTGAGAAAAACACCTTCATTATTTATCATTTCCTCCCCTCTCACGGACTATAAAGCGAACAGGAGTTCCCTCAAGTCCGAATGTTGAGCGTATTTGATTTTCAATATATCTTCTGTATGAGAAGTGGAAAAGGTCTGCCCTGTTTACAAAGGTAACAAAGGTCGGAGGCTTTGTAGAGGGCTGTGTCATATAGTATATCTTCAGTCTTCTGCCCTTGTCCGACGGAGGCTGAACTCTTGTGGTAGCGTATGCAAGGACGTCGTTGAGCATACCCGTTGATATTCTCATGCTGTTCTGCTCATAAACGTACTTGATGAGCTCATAGAGCTTGTTGATACGTTGTCCTGTCTTAGCAGATATGAACACAAAGGGTACGTATGACATAAAGCTGAAATCATTTTCCAGCTTTGTTCTGTACTCCTGCATGGTCTTGTCGTCCTTTTCTATGAGGTCCCACTTGTTTACAGCTACGACACAGGCTTTTCCCTGCTCATGAGCATAGCCTGCGACCTTAGAATCCTGCTCTGTAAAGCCCTCGGCTGCATCCAGCATAATTACGCACACGTCAGCACGGTCAACAGCCATATAAGCACGGAGTACGCTGTAGTGCTCGACTTTTTCTGTGACCTTGGACTTCTTGCGGATACCTGCGGTATCAATGAATACGAAATTACCGTACTCATTATTTATAACTGTATCCGTTGAATCACGGGTAGTTCCTGCAATATCGGAAACGATAACGCGCTCCTCGCCTGCTATCTTGTTGATAAGCGAGGACTTTCCTGCGTTTGGCTTACCGATAACAGCGACCTTGATATGATCCTCGCCGTAGTCAGTCTCTTTACCGTCAGGCAGGCTCTCATACACCTTGTCCAGCATATCGCCTGTGCCGTGACCGTGAACAGAGGATATGGGATAGGGATCGCCAAGTCCCAGATTATAGAACTCGTAGAGCTCCAGCGGAGGATCTCCGAGATTATCGACTTTATTTACAGCAAGAACTATGGGCTTGCCGCTTTTAAGGAGCATTTGTGCCACGGCATAGTCGTCAGCGGTAACTCCGCATTTGATATCCGTTACAAACACGATAACGTCAGCCTTTTCGATAGCAAGCTCCGACTGTCTTCTCATCTGCGCAAGGATAACATCATTGCTTTCGGGCTCGATACCGCCTGTATCCACCACCATGAACTCCTTGCCGCGCCACTCGCACTTAGAATAGATACGGTCTCTTGTAACGCCGGGGGTATCCTCTACGATAGATAAGCGCTGTCCGATAAGCTTGTTGAAAAGTGTGGACTTTCCTACATTAGGACGTCCAACAACTGCAACTATCGGTAATGACATTGTATTGCTCTCCTTTCTCTCTTTACTTCAAAACAAGTCTGAGTATCACTGCCAGCCATAAATGGGCAGGATAGAATATATAGAAAAACCACTTTGAAAACTTAGGGAATCTTCCCTTTCTGCCGTTGTAGAACACTGTCATAAGAGCATATGCCGCCGCAAAATCGAATATATGCATAGCTGTCGATTCAAGCTTTATAAGCGAGAATCCCTCAAAATACAGCGGTATATCCGATACGATGATATATACTGCCCAGACGCAGGCATACCATATCAGCCTTGCCTTCGGCTTTTCACGGAAGATATGGAGCCCCAGCACTATAAGCGGTCCGAATATGAACCACTCGGACACAAGGGCTGTAGTAACGCCGCATATAAGCACTATAAGGGCGATACGCTGCCAGAGCTTGAAATGGCTCTCCCATGCACATATAGCAAGCAGACTGAAAAACAGGGTGAACATGATGTTCGCGCCCCACCAGCCCGTTATAGGTCCCCACAAAAGAGTGAACGGGACCTGCGTTATACAGGCAAAAATAAAAAGCCTCTGTGCGTATTTCTTAACAGAGCGAGTGTATTTGTAGCCGTCGGCAATGAAAAAGAACATTACAGGCGGAGTCATCAGACTAAGCCGAATGAAAATTCTCTGCCAAAAGGGACAATCGACAAAAAGTCCGTCAGGCGGCGTATCACCAACGCTCAGCCATGCGAAAAGATGTCCCCAGAACATGAAAAATATGATGATATACTTTATCACGTCGCGGTTTATGACTTTAAGTCTGCTCTTTTCCATATTCCCCCCTACGAGCTGATACACGTTATTCAGCTCTGAAACGCAGTATTTTCGAGGAATATCTGCTGAAATTCTTCGATAATACGTTTTGGCATAAGCCAGCAAAGCGGTCTGTTATTGCAAAAATCAGATACTTAAAAAGGAGAGAAGGATTCTCTCCTCCTCTCCTTCTCTTTTATCGGATCAAGCCGATTATTCAGCGTCGATCTTAAGGACCTCAACGCCCTTATAGAATCCGCAGTTTTTGCAGACCTTATGGGGAGCCTTATATGCGCCGCAGTTGTCACACTTGGACATTGCAGGAGCTTCGAGCTTCCAAACAGCAGAACGTCTCTTGTCGCGTCTTGCCTTAGAAGTTTTTCTCTTTGGTACAGCCATTGTGGCACCTCCTTACAGAGCCTCACGGCTCAGATTAATTAAGATGATCGCACTGAGACTCATTCAGGTCACAGCCACAGACCATGCACAGTCCCTTGCAGTCTTCCCTGCAAAGCACCTTAGTCGGCAGGCTGAGGAGAATATCATTCAGCGCAACTTCATTCAATTCAATGCTCTCGCCGTCTGCCACGATATAATCATCGTTATCATCGTTGCTGACGGAAGGAACAACAATATGGTCAAAGGAAAGATCATATTCTCTGGAAAACTCTTTCAGACACCTGTCGCAGGTGTGAAGAAGCTTGAATACGGCAGTATAATCAAGATAGACTACACCTGCCCTGTTATAGAGCTTTCCGCTGAGACTAACATCGGAACCGAATGAAAATCCTTTGATATCACCGAATTCCTCTGGAGCTATCTCATAGGAGAAATCTTTTTTCTCTCCGACAATATTGAATATCTGCTTTAAATTGATCTTCATACAACAATCCTTCAGAGCACTATAAGATATATTATACACCAATTGACTTTATCTGTCAATACTTCGGTGTAAAAATTTCAAATTTTTCCGCAAAATTACTTGATGAACTGCTTTACGCTCTCAGGAAGCTCAGAATCGTCAGCTGAAACTGTGAATACGATAGAAGCCTCTTCGCCTGTGAGCTTGTCGAGCTTCTCAAAGAGATTGCCGAGAGCGTCGTAATCTCTGCCTACGATCTTGAGGATACCGTCAACGAAAACGTCCTTGATATCGTAGTTGCCTGCGAGCATACCTGCTACGAAGCCATAGAAAGCGTCTGTGCCCTCAATAGCAAAGCTCTCTGTATCGCACCATCTAACTCTGAAGCTGATAGAACGTCTGATGTTATCGCCCTTTTCGATGCAAACGAGGTTGCCGTTTGTTGACTTTACAGCTTCGTTGATCTGGTCGATAAGTATCTTTGTCTTACCTGTGCCTTTTTTACCTGTAATAAGTTTAATCATAATTTACTCCTTCCGTGCCTTGCGGCATTTGTGACGTATTATATTTTGTATTATGAACTAAACACAGCGATCAGCCGAGCTTAGCTTCAAGAGCTGCCTTTGCGCCCTCATAACCCGGCTTGCCGAGAAGAGCGAACATATTGGACTTGTAGCTTTCAACGCCTGGCTGGTTGAAAGGATTAACACCGAGAACATAGCCTGAGATAGCGCAAGCCTTCTCGAAGAAATAGATCATGTAGCCTACATTTTCCTCTGTAGTATCGTCAAGCTCGAGAATGATGTTAGGAACTCCGCCCTCTGTATGAGCGAGAACAGTACCCTCGAAAGCCTTTCTGTTTACTACTGACATATTCTGGTTTGTGAGGAAGTTGAGACCGTCAAGGTTCTCAGCGTCGGGCTCGAGGAAGAGATCAGTCTTGGGCTTATTGATGTCAACAACTGTCTCGAAGAGAATTCTTGCACCGTCCTGAATATACTGTCCCATTGAGTGAAGGTCTGTTGAGAAAACAGCTGCTGACGGGAATATGCCCTTGTTGTCCTTGCCTTCGCTCTCGCCGAAGAGCTGCTTGTACCACTCAGACATCATTACGAAGCTTGGATCGTAGGATACCAGCATTTCTACTGACTTGCCCTTTCTGTAAAGGATATTTCTGAGTGCAGCGTACTTATAGCAATCGTTATTGTCGAAATCTGCGCAGAAGTCAGCCTGTGCCTTAGCAGCGCCCTTCATGAGAGCGTCGATATCGCAGCCTGCAACTGCAATAGGAAGAAGACCAACAGCTGTAAGAACAGAGAAACGTCCTCCTACATCGTCAGGGATAACGAATGTCTCGTAGCCCTCAGCGTCTGAGAGGTTCTTGAGAGTTCCTCTTGCCTTGTCTGTAGTAGCAAAGATACGGTTCTTAGCTTCTTCCTTGCCATATTTATCCTCAACCATCTTCTTGAAGATTCTGAAAGCAAGAGCGGGCTCTGTGGTCGTACCTGACTTAGAGATAACGTTTACAGAGAAGTCCTTACCCTCACAGAGAGCAATGATCTCGTTGAGATAAGCAGGATTGATGCTGTTTCCAACATAATAGATATCAGGTGTGTCCTTCTTCATATTGTTGTAAAGAGGCGACTTGAGAAGCTCGATAGCTGCTCTTGCGCCGAGATATGAACCACCGATACCGATAACGATAAGGATATCTGAATTCTTCTTGATTCTCTCGGCAGCTGCCTTGATACGTGCGAATTCTTCCTTATCATAGGCTGTAGGGAGCTCTACCCAGCCTAAAAAATCATTGCCGAGACCTGACTTGCTGTGAAGTGACTGAGCAGCAGCCTCTACCTGAGCCTTGATACCAGCCATTTCGTCAGCATTGACGAAGTCCTTCAAGTATTTGGTGTTGAGTTTTAAAGACATTAGAATTTACCTCCAATATGTATGGTAAGCCATACAAATATAATTTACCATCTTTATGATACTATATTTTTGGATTTTTTTCAAGTCCTTTGCGTAACAATTTCAACATTTGTATATTTATAACAATTCTATCCTCACTTTTCCATCATTTTATCCAACAGCTTATATAAAATATATTTATAGCTCAGTTTCGGAACAGCGCTTTTCGTCAGCAGTTCGCTTTCGTATACAAGCGTATCGTCGTTATAAAAGGCTGCTGTGCCGATTGGCTGACCAATTTTCACAGGAGCTGTAAGATATTCGGGAATGACTACCCTTGCGCGGAGCTCTCCAGAGCCCTTGGGCACAACAGTCTTTCCCTGCTCATTGAGGTATATCTCCACAGCCGCAGAAGTTCCGTTTTTCACCTTTACAGGGGCAAGCATCTCGTCGGGAAACATTGTAAATGCCACCTTATAGCCGCTGAAGCCGCTGCGAACGAGCTTTTTTGCAGTCCCGAGAGATATATCCGCATTTTCAGCCCCAAGAACTACCGATACAAAGGTACTGCCGCTTTCATTGCGTCCGCCCTCGGCAGCGCAGTAACCAGCTTCATCTGAATGGCAGGCTTTGAAGCCGATATGTCGGTCGTAAGTACGAATAAGAGCGTTTTCGCTTACAAGCTCTGTTTTGCCGCCCTTTACAAAATCACGCCACGTTGAAAACATAGGCGTCAGAAAATCATATTTTGCCAGCTCACAGCAGATAACCGCCATATCCCGGGCTGTCGTGTACTCCTCCGCGGAATAATATCCATAGGGCGAGACAAACCGCGTATCACGCAGACCTAAATCAAAAGCCTTTGCGTTCATGTCCATGACAAAGCTTTCGGTACTTCCCGAGGATTTCTCCGCAAGAACTGTCATAGCGTCGTTGGCGTTTCCGATTATAACGCTTTTCAGAAGCTCCTCAACTGACATCTTATCGCAGCTTTCGAGCCATATGACAGCTCCCTTGGTATTGGTGACGCTCTCGGAGGCAGTAAGCTCGTCAGCAAGAGCATACTCCCCGTTCTGTATGTCCTCTGCTATGAGAAGTACGCTCATAAGCTTGGTTAGATATCCTGCATTCAGCCGTTTATCGGCGTTAAGTTCATTTAGGACCGTGTGCGTCTCAGCTTCCATAAGCACATACGCCTGCGGTTCGGGCTCTTCCTTTGCATTCGCTCCCATAAAAAGCGCCGAAAGCGCCGCAAAAGCCAGTATAACAACTATATTTCTCAGTTTTTTCAGCATATTCATCACCTCAAAGGATAATATGCGGTTTTATGACAAAAAATGAAAAGGAGCAGCAAAAGCTGCTCCTTTATCTCCTTTTTATTCATTTTTTAAAGCGGTGATAATGAACGCGTCCTTATTATCGCCTGTAATCTCGTAATTACCCGATATCGGTACTCTCGTTTTGTACTTTTCATCGTTTCCGATAACTGAGTATATCTGATATCCCTTATCGTTGAATGTAAGGCTGTATGGCTCTTCAAATGTGTACTGCTTGAGGAAATCAACGTACTCCTCAAGGCACATCTGCTTCTTTTGCATTATTGCTGCGTGTATCTCACCCACGTATCTGAGATGCCACGGGCAGTATTCGTTTCCAGTCTTGTCCTTTTTATTCTGGGGATATCTTACTATGAATCCATACTTCCAGCAATTCTCAACTATCCAGCCCTCGGTGTCATATCCGTCGTATGACAGCACAGAGCCGTAAGCGTTCAGTGCGAGGTCTACGCAGTATCCCGCCTTTGACTCGCTGAAAGCCTTTGGGCAGTATGAATCTTCGTCTGTATATGTATCGGTAGTTCCGTATACGATAAAATCAGCTAAAGCTGTCTGGTTAGCATAATCCTCCATCATGGAGTTAAGTGCATCTGCCGCGTCCTCGTTGAGTTCAACCTTCTCGTCAACAAGGGTATAGAATTCGTTCTTCTCCTCCGACAAATCTACCATAGCCTTACTGTAATCCTCTTTTGCGGGAGCGCTCTCGGTATATATTGCAAGTATACCCTCTGCAAGTTCATTTTTCGATAACTCGTACTCCGAATAGCCCAGATACTTTACACCCTCAAAAGCAGTTGTGCTCTCGTCGGTTGTGCCCAGCGAAAGACTGCTGCCTGTGGGAGCCACCTCCTGTGCTTCGGAACTACGGAAGTTTCCGTTTATTGTAAGATTTAAAGGCTGCTGACTTGCCAGACTTCTTCTGAGGGTATCAGCACCCGAAAGTGTTATTACAATAGCGCCCATAGCCAGCAAAACTCTGCTGAACCTGAGCTTTTTTCTCTTTGGCTCCTGCATTTTTACCATATCCTCCGATTGTTTTGTTCTACATCATAAAATAATACTTTGGTTCTTTTTCTTTATTTTTCTATCGTTTTTCAGGCATACGCCCGAGTATTATTTATATCAGAATAGCATTTCAGCCAAATTGTCTTTGTTCAGCTTCCCCCGACTTGTCCGCCGCAAGGGAAAAATAAAAAGACACTGCTGTTTCCCTGCCTGTTCTGTAGTAACCCGGATACAAAGGTGCGACACCTTGTACGTCAGCTTTAACTAACGGCAAGATATGCAGAAACAGTACGTCTGCAAATACCTATAGTCAGCCTCAGCTGTCGACTCCGAAAAATATTAGAACTTTTAAAGGAAAACCGCCGTGCCTGTATGTTTTTATTCAGCATTGCGAAATTTGTTTCCTTCTTTTGTTCATTCTACACCATAATATTATATATCTCTTTATCTTATATTATAGTACAGAATAATTTCCTTGTCAACATTTTTTTCATATTCTGCGAATTATACAAAAACTATGTTCTATCTTATACAGACAGCACAACAGGCTCCCCATTTGGAGAGCCTGTTCATCAAAGTTCAACTGTAATGCTGTCCTTCAGCTCAAAGGAATAGAGCAAAGTTTCCTTTACTCTCTTGCCTGTGGTCAGCTCTATTGCCGCCTTGTAAAGCCTCAGCTGCATAGCATACCGCTCTTTCAGCGCCGCAAGGGATACGCCCCTGTCGGACTTGTAGTCTACTATGACTATGCCGTCAGGCTCCTCAAACATGAGGTCGATAATACCCTTTATCATGCCGTCGGACTTTTTCAGCCTGTCGAGAGTTTCGTTCTCGATATCAAGCTGAGAGACCGCTACCATAAATTTCTTCTCCCTGACATAGCGCAGGGAGCTCTTTATCCTGTCATATAGACTGCTTTTGAAGAACGCCGCAACGTTCTCAACGCTTATGGATTCCGCCTCTGCCCTGCTGATATAGCCCTTTTGCGTAATGCTTGCTATCTCGGATTCGGCAGCATTAATAGCATTGTCAAAGTCGCAGTACTGGAAGAATGTGTGTATCGCCGTTCCGCGCTCTGCACCTGTCAGCTTTGTGCCCTCAGACTTGAACTTCGGACGTTTCAACCTGAAATCGAAGCTGTCGTCGTTCTCTTTAAGCTTCTTGGTTATCTGAGTAACGCTCAGCTTTGCAGGAGTCTCGGAAAGCGTTCTGTCGTACTTAAAGTCTATGATGTCCTTCATCTTTGCAATGAGCACTTCGTCAGCCGCAGCCTCCTCTGTTTCCTCTTCGCTTTCCTCGGTTTCAGACGAAGCTGTCTCAGCAATCTCGTACTCAAACAGCGTATCAGCCGCACTGCCTGCTCCAAATCTGCTGACATCAAGCCCAAGCTGCAGAGCGATATCCGCAAACTCCTTACTGCGTATAACAGCAGCCCAAAGCCAGTCAGAAAAGCTCTTAGCCTCTGACACCCACTCGGTTATGTCGTCATTGTGGAGCATACAGCTGTCAATGAGAGAATTTACACGTTTCAGTGCCTTTTCGCTGCATTTCAGATTTATGAAAAGCTGCTGCTGAGCCCTTGTAAGTCCGACGTAGAGAAGTCTCATTTCCTCGCTTCGTGTGGCTCTTTCCTCCTCGGCTGAGAGCATGGTCTGCTGGAACGTCCTGTACTTTCGCAACAATGTCGGCTCATACAGCACATAGCCTATCCTGCCGTCGTCGCTGCACATGACAGTTTTTGAGTCGAACTTGAAGTTCACGGAAGTCTCTGCTATGAAAACAAATGGAAATTCCAGTCCCTTGGAGCGATGAAGCGTCAGAACGTTGACGTATTCACCTGCCAAAGCCGATATCTTGCCCTGTGCGTAGTCGCCGTTCTCCATGACTCTGTCAAGGTGACGCAGAAATCCGTTAAGTCCGCCCGTGCCGTCAAATGCGGCGGAGCTCTCATAATTCTGAGCATACTGTATCAGCGCGCGGAGATTTGCACGTTTCTGGTCGCCGTCGCTGTAGAGCTGCATAACTGAGATAAAGTCCGTGGTATCATATATCTCGCCGATAAGCTCGCCTAAAGTCATAGTCACGGAGTCAAGCCTGAATTCGTCAAGGGATTCAAGGAACTCCATACAATGCTCCCTCAGGAACATATCCGTGCATTCCTCATACTCTCCCTCTGCCAGACCACGAATTATCGCAAAAAGTGCTCTGTGCTTGTCGAGTGACTTTACCACCGCAAGGTCGGATATACTGAACATATACATAGGCGAGGTCATTACCGCTGCCATGGGGATATCCTGCAATGGGTTGCTGATAACTCTCAGCAGGTCGATAAGAACTGCTATTTCACGGGATTTAAGGTAGCCTGCCTCCTCATTGCCCTTTGCAGGCACGCCTATCCTGTTGAGTTCGTCGGCATAGACGTTGATGTAGGAGTTGTTTCGCACAAGGATACAGAAATCCGACGGCCTGCACTGGCGCTGAGTGCCGTCCCTGTCGGTGACAAGAACGCCATTTTTCAGCATATCCGCTATCTTCTGTACCGTAAATACCGCCTCTCGGTCAGCCTTGATATTAATGCTTTCCTCGTCATCTTCACAGGGCTCGTCGTTGATAAAAGATATATGAGTGATACGCTGACTTCCGCCGTTCTCAGCGAAGTGCTGTGCTCCGAAATATAGCATTTCGTCGCTGTTATAGTCGATATCGCCGCAGTTTTCGCTCATTATCTGAGAAAAAACATAGTTTACGAAGTCGATGACCTGCGGTGAGCTCCGGAAATTCTTGTTAAGGGTTATGTACTGATTTTTGCTGTCGCTGTCTGCGGAATACTTGTCCGCACCTTTCAGCGTGTTTATGAAGTTCCGCGGATTCGCCAGTCTGAAACGGTAGATAGACTGCTTCACGTCGCCTACAAGGAAAACATTGTCGCCGTAGAGGGGCTCGCCGTTTTCTCCGAGCTTATAGTTCTTGGATATGAGCTTGAATATCAGGTCCTGCTTGTTATTGGAGTCCTGATACTCGTCTATCATGATTATATCGTAAAAGTCGGCTATCTTCTCAGCAGCTTCGGACTGTATGATTTTTCCGTTTTCGTCCTCGGCAGCAAGAATATCCAGTGCAAGGCGCTCGCCGTCGTCAAAGCTGAGGGCATTCTTCTCGCACTTCTTCTCCCACAGTATCTCATGGTACTTTCTCAGCATATCCGCAAGAACAGCAGTCACCTCGCCGCTCTCGGCAAAGTCGCTCTCAACGGAGGTGATACTGCTTATGACTTTGGCAACGCTCTTTTTGATTATATCGCGCTTTTTCTTGAAGATATCCCTCAACGCCTTGTCATGGGGAGTCTTTCCCACTCTCACAAGGTCTGCGAAGTCCTCAGCCTTAGCGCATTCCTCAGCTGTGGGGATACGTCCGCTTCTGAATACTCCCAGCAGGTCTGACACATTATCGTAGTCATTTTCAGCCTGCTCATAGGACTTCACTGCCGCCGCAGCCGCCATATCGGGGAAAATTCGGCTTATCATGCCCATATTATCATCAGCCGCTTTAAGTGCCGATTCAAGCTGACGGGTAAGAGTTTCAATGAGCTTACGGCAATAGACCGAGCTCTCAAAATCAGTGTTGTAGTTTTCCACGGCTGTTTCAAGCCATTTTTCGGACATTGCTACGGAAGATAGGAAATTATCCGCCCTTTCGATGACTTCCACAAGCCTTTTCTCGTCTTTTATGCAGAAACGGTCGTACATAAAGGATATCTTGTCGTACTCATTGGCGCTGTAATAGTTGATAAGCTCTTCAAGAGCGCGGGCTCTCAGCACCTTGTTATCAGTATCGTCAAGAACGCTGAATCCCGAGGTCACGCCGTTTTCGCCTATATTGTCCCTTATGAGGTCGAAGCAGAAGGAGTTTATCGTCGATATCCTTGCACTTTGCAGAAGTATCTGCTGCTTGAGCAGATGACGGTCATCGGGGTGCTCGTTTATGAGTGCGCGTAGCTTGCTGTCAAGGCGCTTTTTCAGTTCCGCTGCGGCGTCGTTTGTAAAGGTAACAACTACCATTCTGTCTGCGCGGACGCCCGAATCCTTGTCAGCTATGAGCTGAACCAGTCTCTCCGTAAGGACTGCCGTCTTGCCGCTTCCTGCGGCTGCGGATACGATAAGGGACGTATCTCTCGCGTCAATAGCATTCTGCTGCTGCTGCGTCCAGCTCATATTACTCCTCCTCTCCCTTGTATTTTTTGCCCAGTATCTCCTGAGCCTCGGCAACCGCGCTCTCGTCGGGCGTTCTCTGCCGTTCAAGCTCTGAATTATCGCATATATTCATGTACTCGCAGTAGGTGCAGGGCAGCTTGTTGCCCATAAGAAGCGGCACAGCTTCAGCGTCGCCTGCAAGGAGGGACTCAGCCATGCTTTTCAGCTTGCCGTAGGTGTAATTTCTCAGCAAGGTCATTCCCTCTGCGGATATACAAGCGGAATTTTTGTCGGGAACTCCGTTTTTGTCAAGCTTTACGGGTATGAACTCGCCGCGGACGTTCTTTTCCATAGCTTCAAGAATATCCCTGTCACCGAGGACAAGTCCGCTGGTACGGAGCGCTGAATTGACAGCTCCCGTATTCTTTGAATCCACCTTGTGGGATTCGAGATGTACTTCCGATATCCTTACGGGAGAATAGAGAACTCCCGCAGGCGAATAGCCCTCGTATATGCCGCCCTTGTCCGTGGAAGCGAACAGATACAGCAGCATCTGCATATTGATTCCGCAGGCAAGAGTTTCCGCCGTTATGTCCTTGCGGCTGCTCTTGTAGTCGATTATGCGGAGATACTTATCACCGTCCATGTCGCACACATCAGCTCGGTCAACTATACCGCCGAAGCTGAGCTTTCTGCCGTCGCCGAAGGGCAGTATCACGGAATGGCTGTCTCTCAGGTCAAGCTCGAACTTGTGGGGCACGAAATCCGAAGCCATAAGCGCCTGCTGGGTATACATGAATACCTCGGACATACGCTCAGTCAGCTTATTGAAGATAAGGTCAAACTTGGCGTCCTTGCCGAAATCTCCTGCAAGAGCCTCATTGCGGTATTCCTCTGCGCAGGTGTTTATCTCCGACTTTACAGCGTCACAGGACAGGTTCACGAACTCTGTCTTGCTGTACTTTCCGAGAATACCGTAAAAGCACCTGTGAGTCAGCTCGCCTGCGATTCTTGCGTCAAGCTCCACCTTTTCGTTGAGATGAAGTCTCAGACACTTGTCGCAGAAGTATTTGAAATGGCACAGGTTGTACTCTTCAAGTCCCGATGATGACAGCTTCAGCGGCTCGAAGCTTTGCAGCTTTTCCATGATATCCCTGTCTATGCTGAAGCTCTGGGTGTGATAGCCCCTGCTCATTACATAAGACAGCCTGCGCCTGTAGTCTGGAGCGCCCATGAGAAGCTCCTTGACAGAAGCAACAGCGGTGTCATTGCTTTTTCGCTCCTGCATATAATGATAGAACGCGGAATGTAGCGTAGCTGCGTAATAATCAGTGGAAATGCTGCCGCTTGTCATGCGAATGCTCTCGTCGCCGAACATGGCAATTATCCTGTCAACGATCTGGGCAGGATATTTCGCCTGTCCAGATAAATCGGACAGCGGATAGGTTATATAGAGCTTGTCCGAAGCCGCGGATACAGCCTTGTAAACTACAAGGCGTTCCGAAGCGATAAGTTCTGCAAGAGGCGTTGAAAGCTCAATGCCGTTCTCGGAAAGCTTTGACTTCTCAGCCTCGGAGAACAGTCCGTGGAGACTTATCTGATTGGGGAAATCCCCGTCGTTGGCTCCCATGACGAATACAACTCTCGGGGAGTCAAGTCTTGCCATTCGCGCAGAAGCCGCAGTAACAGCGTCAAGAGTCTGGGGCGGCACTGAATACTTGATACGTCCTATCATAGAACGGATAATGCGTGAAAACTCGGCAAAGCTTATCTCCTTGCCGCCGAGTGTATCACAAAGACTGTCCAGTATATCCATAAGGCAGCCCCAGAGCCTTTTAAGCTCCGCCGCTTCGTAGTCCTTATCCTGCTTGATGAGCTGTCCCATGAGCTTTGCGGTGTTTTTCTCAGCATTGCAGTAAACTATATGGTCATATAGCAAACCGCACAGCTTTTCGGCAGTGTTTTTGCCATTCAGCTTCTTTTTCAGCTTTATAAGTGGAACTACAGTCTTTTTTCTGATATTTTCAAGGAGCTCCAGCTGTTCGTCCTCGGCAGTGAACTCCTCCAGCCAGCTGTCACCGTCAACGTCCCATTTATAGCAGTAATTCTCCAGCAGAGATACCTCAGTGAGAGTAACGTCCAGAAGTCCGCTTTTGAGGAATCGGAATATCTGCTCCGAGCGGATACGGCGGCTGGATAATATATCGAGCATGGACGTGAAGAACACCATTACCGAGGTATGGGCGACGTCCTTTTCAAGGCTCAGGAAATACGGGATATCGTATCTCTTGAATGAAGCCTTCAGCACGTCTGAATAAACTGCGATATCATTGGAGATTATGGCAATATCCTTGTACATCAGCGACCTGTCCTCATAGACAAGGTGCTTGATAACGGCGCATACGAACTCTGCCTCGTCATACATATCCCTTGCCTCGAAAATACGCACATTCTCAGCCTTCGGAGCTTTATCCGCCTCGTTTTTCTGGTTCACAAGGGCTCTCCTGCTGACGTATTCAAGATCGGGAGTTTTAAATCTGTAACACTTTTCACACTTTTCTACGGAAGTTTCCACGCAGATTTCGCGGCAGATGTTCATTATCTTCCTGTAGGTGTCGTTTACGGTCTCAAAAAGTGTGTACGCTCCCGCGTTGACATCGTCTGTTCTGAGGGCTATGCACACATTTTCCGCTGAGGAAATCATAACGCGGAGCATTTCGTACTGGTCTGCGGTAAAGCTCTCAAATTCGTCGAGAAAGACCGTCTTGCCCTTGAAATACTCGTGGAGATTCGCTATCTTTGCGGCTTCTCGGATATTGTCAAGCTCGTCCTTGAAGCCGTACTCAGCCATAAGCCGCTGATATTCAAGAAAAATAGCCGCCACATCGTCGGTCTTGTCCATAAGTCTCTTGTCGAGAGTACGGGAGCGCTGTACAAGTTCCTCGGGAGATATGCCCGAGCGCTTGATATCGCGTATCAGCGTCATTATCTCCTCGGCAAAGCCGCTCTGCTGACTCTGTATGCGGAAGCTGCTGAGAGACTCGGGGCGTGACAGCGCGGCGTTCACAGCCTGATATATGAGAATCATTTTCGCCATATCATCGGCAAATTCGCCCTTTCGGTCAGGATCGCCGTAGAGCTGGAAAAGCTGTCTTGCCAGACCTGTAAAGCTCAGGGAAAAAAGCTCGTTGAAGTTCTCCGCACCAAGGTAAAAATAGAGCTTTTTATCGAAATCCTGCGAAAACTGCTCGGGAACTATTATGCATAGCTTTTCTGCCGCACCGCATTTTTTCTGTATCTTTGCAAACATTCCTGTGGTTTTTCCACAGCCTGCCGCACCTGTTATAAATTCAACCATAACTGCCTTCTTTACATAAAATATGCATACCGCGAAAAACGGTATGCATATTGATCTTCGTTATCAGAAACCGTTCAAATGGTTCTTTTTCATTATCTCAGGGAACTTAAGATAAGCGTAATCAAGATTGAAGCTGCCGCTGAGACCGTTTAACTTTCCGTCGTTGGTATACTGCCACATATTGTAGTTCTTGCTGAACTCGGGCTTTGATACTCCGTAGTGAGCTACCCATACATCATAATCAGCGAATACGGACTCGTCCACTCTTGAAGTAAGGAAGTTTGCATAGCTCTTTATGCCTACATAGTAGCCTTTTTTCTCAAGAGTCGAGCAGAATGCCTTGATTATATCGGATATCTCCTTGTTGCTCTTTGAAGCGAAGCACTGATCCTCTACACAATAGTATATAGGATAAGCGAACTTGTGTCCATCGATGACCTCCAGACATGCCTCTGCTTCCTTGACAGCGTCCTCAGGAGATTCAGCGTAGCTGTACCAGTAAGCTCCGCAGTCGATACCAGCCTTTTCAGCGCCCTCTATGTTAACTTCAAAGTACTTATCGGTCTGCGATGCAAGATTGCCGTAGCCTGCGCGTAACATCGCATAGTTGATACCGCTTGCCTTTACCTTGTCCCAATCCATTTTGCCCTGCCATACCGAAACGTCGATACCGCTTGCAACGCCCTTATTTACGTTCACAGGACGTATCGGAACGCTTTCGTCGGTCTCTGTGCCGTCGGGCTCATATGTATCGGGAGATATCAGGTACGGATAATTCACATAGCAGTGATCCAGATCGACAACAGTATCGATTCCGTTCACCCTGCCCTTGTCGCTGTGCTGCCACATACCGTAATTGCCTGTATATCCGGGAGCTTTAACGTCCCAGTGGGCAACCCATACAGCATATTTATCCAGCACCTGCTGATAGACCTTGGACGTAAGCAGACTTGAGAAGCTGTATACGCCTGCGGAATATCCCTTTGACTCGATTGTAGAGCAGAAAACATCGATTATCGCAGATATCTCCGAGATAGGGAGCTTCTTCTGACCTTCCTCCTCAATATCGAAATAAACAGGATATTTGAAGTTGTAATCCTTTATGATGTTATAGCATGATATAGCTTCTTCACGCGCCTCTTCGGGACTGTAAGCGTAGCTGTACCAGTAGATGCCGATATCCATGCCGACCTTCTGGGCTTCATCGATATTGTACTGGAACCATGTATCCTTCTGATAGGGATACTTGTCGGCATTACCGTAACCGGCCCTGATTATAGCGAAATCTATTCCGCTGTCCTTGACTGCCTGCCAGTCTATCTTTCCCTGTGCATAGGAAACATCTATGCCCTCTGCCTTTTTGTACATCAGGCTCTTGTCACCCGAATGCATCTTGACATAGGTCTGATGAGCGTTATAAATATCAAAAACATTAAACGGCGTTTCTGTAAGCTCAGCAGCCTCTACAGTACCGTTTTCTGCGGTATCAACCGAGATGCTGCCCGAAGCCTCTTTACTTTCAAGCTCAATTGTGGTATCATATATATTGCAGCTTATATTATTTTCGGCGAAAGCTTCTGAGGGTGATAATGCTGCACTTGAACCGATGAAAGAACAAGCCATCAGTACAGAAAGCAGGCTCTTATATATCCTCATATCCGATCAAACTCCCTTTCGTTAACGTTACAAAAAAGAAATAACTGTTTCATAGCTTTTTGTAAATTATAACATACTTCTCAATTTATTTCAACTGTTACAGTTCAAAAAATATCAAAAGAAGCATAATTTTGTATGGTTTGAAGAAATTTTAGAAATGTTTTTGTAACTTATAGATACTTTCATGTAATATTCAGGAGATAATAAATGAAGAAATTTGTAATAAATGACAATGACAGCGGTCAGCGAGTAGACAAATTTGTGACAAAAGCTCTTCCAGATATGCCAAAGAGCATGATGTATCGTCTGATACGCAAAAAAGATATCAAAATAAACGGAAAACGCTGCGATATTTCCACCAAACTTAATGTGGGAGATATCGTCACTGTTTACGTCAAAGATGACGTTTCTGCGGAAAAACAGCACGATATGAGCTTTCTTAACTGTCCGCCAGACCTTGACATAGTCTACGAGGACGAAAACGTGCTTATCGTCAGTAAGCCTGTGGGACTTGACTCACATTCAAACGGAAGTCCGCTGACAGACACTCTTATCGACAGAGTTAAACACTACTTATATAATAAGGGGGAATACTCTCCTGAGAGCGAAAGCTCCTTTGCGCCTGCACTTTGCAGCCGCCTTGACCGAAACACCTGCGGACTTGTGACAGCCGCTAAGACTGCGGCGGCTCTCCGCGATATCAATGAAGCCATAAGAAGCGGCAGCGTCCATAAGATATATCACTGTATAACTGCTGCTCCTCTGCCGAAAAAAGAGGATATAATCACCGCCTATCATCAAAAAGACGAGTCAAGAAATCTCGTTAAGATTCTTGACTCGCCATGTGACGGCTTTAAGCCTATTAAAACGGGCTACTGCGTTATTGCTGAAAAAGCTCCCTTGTCTCTTGTGGAAGTCACACTGTACACGGGACGCACTCATCAGATACGCGCTCACCTTGCACATATCGGAGCCCCTATCCTCGGTGACGGAAAGTACGGAAATACAGCTATAAACAAGAGATTCGGCGTATTCCGTCAGGCTCTGTGCGCATATAAGCTGAAATTCGAGCTTCCCGATGAGTCCTCGGTCAGCTACCTCAATACGCTCGATATAACAGCTCCAAAGCCCGAATTCGAGGTCAGATTCTTTAGTTAGGCTGACCGACTCTGTGACGAAGGTTCTCTTCCTTGAGCTCTCTGCCCTCAGCAATGAGGGCTTTCATTTTGTCCTTGTCGCCGCTTTTAAGCGCCTCGCTGTACTTGTTGAGATTTGCGATAAGGGTATCAAGCTCGTACTGGAGATTCTCCCTGTTCTGCATGAAAAGGTCTGTCCACATCTTCTCGTTCATAGTGGCGATCCTGGTCATATCCTGAAAGCTTCCGCCGCTGAAGCCGCATTCCAAGCCAAGCTCGGGGCTCTTTACATAAGCGCTGGAAACGATATGCGCCAGCTGTGATGTGTATGCTATCATTTTATCGTGGTTTTCAGGGCTTGTCACAACTATTTTTCCTGCCCCAATCTCGGTTGCTACAGTTTTCAGAAGCTCCGTGTCCTTTTCGTCGCTGTCCTCAAAGGGTGCAATAATAAAGTTAGCCTTTACGAAAAGGTCTGCTGTACTGTTGTAATAGCCGCCGAACTCCTTGCCTGCCATTGGGTGGATGCCAACGTATCTCAGACCGTTAGCTTCGGCAATAGCCTTCATTCTGTCGGAAAACTCGCCCTTTATACCGCAGACGTCGGTTATAAGGGTGTTTTTGCTTATTTTAGGAGCATTTTCCTTGAAAAACATCTCCGAACCCTGTGGAAACAGAGCAATTATAATCAGGTCGTAGCCCTCAAAACTGCCGTCGAATACGTTATCAAGAGCAACATCGCGGAGTGCGGCATTCTCGATATCGTGATTGAGGTCGCAGCCTGTTACGGTGTGATATGTGTATTTTTTCAGCGCTTTACAAAGTGAACCGCCGATAAGTCCAAGTCCAACAACAAGAATATTCATAAAAAACTCCTCCGATTTCTTTTATCATTTAAAGTATAACACTTTAAATAGCAAAAGTCAATAGCTTTAAAAACATTTTTCTCTCCTCTGCATAAAATATAGGGAGAGCTTTCTCAAATCTCAGGAAAGGAATGTTTTTATGCCAAAGGTATTTTTAAGTCCATCTACTCAGGAATGGAACCAGTATGCCACCGAGGGCAACGAGGAGCTGTACATGAATCTCCTTGCTGACCGTATGGAGCCGTACCTCCGCTCCTGCGGCATAAGCTTTGTCCGCAACGATCCCGTCAGAAACGTTACGGGAGCTATTGCAGATTCAAACGCAGGCAGCTACGATGTGCACCTAGCCCTCCACTCCAATGCCGCTCCCGAAAACCTCGCAGGCAGACTGAGAGGGATAGATATATATTTTGCTCCTAAGAGCAGCTACAGTGAAACTCTTGCAAATATAATTGCCAATAACCTCAAATCAATATATCCACTCCCCGACAAAGTAAGAGCTGTGCCTACCTACTCGCTTGGCGAGGTGCTCCGGACAAAGGCTGTAGCTGTGCTGTGCGAGCTGGGCTACCATGATAATTACGCCGACGAAGCATGGCTGAAAAACAATCTTGAAGCCATTGCAAAGAACATCACTAATTCTCTCTGCGATTACTTCGGTATCCCCTTTGTGAACGCAGGAGCAGTCCGCTGGGGAACTGTCACCACAGACGGAAGCAACCTCAATATACGGAGCTATCCCTCACTGGCAGGAAAAATAATCGGCTCTATGCCTGACGGTGCCACAGTTATGATAAACGGCGAGGTCAACGGCTGGTATGTGGTCAGCTATAACGGCATAAACGGCTATTCCAGCAGCGATTATATAACTTTGTAAAAGAAAAACGTACAGCATATAACCGTAACATTTATATAGTAGATTATACTTTTTATCGGGGGAAACCTTTCTGAAGAAAGGCTTTTCCCCGACCCCCTTTCCAAAGACTTTTTTAGCTGATTTTTTCTCATATAGAGCTCGCCCAAAATAAAAAAAGCCCTGTAATAAAACAGAGCGAGCCCTATATGAGAAAAAATAAAACTGAAAGTTTTAGGGAGAGAGTTTGAGAGAAGCCCCTTTTTCAAAAGGGGTTCTCTCAATAATAAG
>Ga0129313_1000488_pt1 | contig 33537 bp, 38 predicted proteins | sample O1105metagenome_FD_94436 | JGI IMG/M metagenome (GOLD analysis project Ga0129313, IMG submission 94436) | Orangutan group fecal microbial communities from fecal samples from Wisconsin, USA - O1105 metagenome | ecosystem: Host-associated > Mammals > Digestive system > Large intestine > Fecal...
CAACAAATGGATGCAGAAAGCCCGCTTATCGTCGATGAAGGCCGTTTTCAGGCCTCCTGGCGTGGGAAGATGCTCGATTTAACGCCCGCCGAATTCCGCTTACTTAAAACGTTGTCACATGAGCCGGGAAAAGTGTTCTCCCGTGAACAGTTGCTCAATCATCTCTATGACGATTACCGCGTCGTTACCGACCGCACCATCGACAGCCATATTAAGAACCTGCGACGCAAGCTGGAGTCGCTGGATGCCGAGCAGTCGTTTATCCGCGCGGTCTATGGCGTGGGGTATCGCTGGGAAGCCGACGCCTGCCGAATTGCTTAAACTCTCCTGCCCTTCAGGGCTCCGTGAGCCCTGGTAACTAGCAACTCTCCAAATATCGCTCATACTGTTTCTGACAATACTGTCGTCAATAACTGTTTGATATAAAACTTTTAATCAAGGAGTTCATATGGCTGGTTGGTTTGAATTAAGTAAGAGTAGCGATGATCAGTACCGCTTTGTTCTTAAAGCTGGGAACGGGGAAATAATCCTTACCAGTGAGCTTTACACTACAAAAGGCGCTGCAGAAAAAGGGATCGCATCTGTCCAGGCTAACAGCCCTCTGGATGAGCGTTATGAGAAAAAAACAGCGGCTAATGGCAAATTACATTTCAACCTGAAAGCTGCAAACCACCAGATTATTGGTAGCAGTCAACTGTATGCGAATGAACAGTCACGCGAGACCGGTATTGCTTCAGTTAAGACCAATGGTGCCAGTCAGACGATAAAAGATAAGACCTGATAATTACTCGCTCAGCCGGGTAACGCAACGCTGTCGCCCGGCGTTTTTCTTTACCTGACTTCCTCGCAGCGCTACAATGCCCGCCCTTAATATGGGGGCACTCCCCTAACCGCCTCATTGAGTGAGGCGAGTCTGACCTGTCATCAGAACGAGAAAATTATGTTTAAACCGGAACTCCTTTCCCCGGCGGGAACGCTGAAAAACATGCGTTACGCTTTCGCCTATGGCGCAGACGCTGTGTATGCGGGCCAACCGCGTTACTCACTGCGCGTACGCAACAACGAATTCAACCACGAAAACCTGCAGCTCGGCATTAATGAAGCTCATGAACTGGGTAAAAAATTCTATGTGGTGGTTAACATTGCCCCACACAATGCCAAGCTGAAGACCTTCATTCGTGATCTGAAACCGGTGGTGGAAATGGGGCCGGATGCACTGATCATGTCAGACCCTGGTCTGATTATGCTGGTGCGCGAAAACTTCCCTGACATGGACATTCACCTTTCAGTACAGGCTAACGCCGTAAACTGGGCGACGGTGAAATTCTGGAAGCAGATGGGGCTGACCCGCGTGATCCTCTCCCGCGAGCTGTCGCTGGAAGAAATCGAAGAGATCCGCACTCAGGTGCCGGATATGGAGCTTGAGATCTTCGTTCACGGTGCGCTGTGTATGGCCTACTCCGGCCGTTGCCTGCTTTCTGGCTATATCAACAAACGTGACCCTAACCAAGGTACCTGCACCAATGCCTGCCGCTGGGAATACAACGTGCAGGAAGGCAAAGAAGACGTGGTGGGCAATATCGTGCATAAGTACGAGCCTATCCCGGTACAAAACGTTGAGCCTACGCTGGGTATTGGCGCACCGACAGACAAAGTCTTTATGATCGAAGAAGCCCAGCGCCCGGGCGAGTACATGACCGCGTTCGAAGACGAACACGGCACTTACATCATGAATTCGAAGGATTTGCGTGCCATTGCCCACGTTGAACGTCTGACGCAGATGGGTGTGCATTCCCTGAAGATCGAAGGCCGCACCAAGTCATACTATTACTGTGCACGTACCGCGCAGGTCTATCGTAAAGCCATTGATGATGCCGCAGCCGGTAAACCGTTCGACCCGCAACTGCTGGAAACGCTGGAAGGTCTGGCGCATCGTGGTTACACCGAAGGATTCCTGCGCCGCCATACGCATGACGACTATCAGAACTACGAATACGGCTTCTCAGTTTCCGAGCGTCAGCAGTTTGTCGGCGAGTTTACCGGCGAACGTAAAGGTGAACTGGCAGCCGTACTGGTGAAAAACAAATTCACCGTCGGCGACAGCCTGGAGCTGATGACCCCACAGGGCAACATCAACTTTACTCTCGAACAGATGGAAAACGCGAAAGGCGAAGCGATGCCGGTTGCGCCGGGCGATGGTTACACCGTGTGGATGCCAGTACCAGAGGATATCGATCTGAATTATGCATTGTTGATGCGTAATTTTACCGGTGAGTCCACGCGCGACCCGCATGCTAAGTAGTTAATTACGGTTATTTTTCAGCGTTCGGAAGATTCTTAGAAATCGATCACATACCGTTTCGTTCATTAAGGGTATTATCCCCTCCGCTGAAAAACATAACCCATAAATGCTAGCTGTACCAGGAACCACCTCCTTAGCCTGCGTAATCTCCCTTACGCAGGCTTATTTTTTGCCTGCAATACAATGAAATAAAAGGATTTATTTCAACAAACGTCCACATATCGACCACATCGACATTAAAAAACCCCGTTAATCGGGGTTTTTATTTATGCTGCCGCTGATAATGTTCAGTGAGTTTCGTCATTACATATGAAGAAATGACGTCATATAACGCCGTAGCCAGCAAAGGCGCGACATCTTTTGGCACTGATTTAATCGTCGTGATCATCCCTGCGTTAATACACGTCATTTTTGACGGATAACAAGTAGCATACTCAGCAAAAAGATTCAGTACCGCTTTTTGTAACGCCTGTTCTGGCTCGCCAACAAAAAGCTCATCCAGTGCATCGTCAAACGTTATGTAGTCGAAATGTACGGTTGAGGTGCTGCCCTGCGGTTTTATACAGATACAGGGGATCTGTTTTTTTTCACAGTGACGTTCCCATTCAGACCGTTTCTCTGTGCCAGCTATTCCCGCTTTCACCAGGTGATACTTAATACCCTCACTCCGCTTCGCATCGCTTTCATTCATTGTCGTCATTCCCGAATGCAATTGTTAAGCAAGTTAACATTCACACAGACTCATTAACCGCTGTTTTTGATTTTAGTATGGGGTGGGGTGCGCAAAACGGTTACATTAAAAAACAGCCCCAATTAAAGTCATATTGTCATGATTTCGTTGAATAAATTATGTAACCCAAAAAAGTTACATCGGGTTACAAGCCCGGTTACAAAAACATGTAATCCTTGTAAAACAGTTAGTTATGATTTTTCGTTTGTAACCACCCTTACGGTTACATTGTAACCCCGTTGTAACCGTTTCTGGTTACAGGATTTTATTATAAATATCATATATCTATATAGTAATAATATCATTTGTAACCATGTAACCATTTTTTCAGATACCCCCCCTACATCATAAAGTTTTCCATACTGGCTAAAAAGCCACCTGATTTGTTGGTGAGTTTGTATCTCTCCCTGTTACTGATTTGGTCACTGATAACGGCATGTGTAAGCAGGGATGGGCGCGGATGGATCTGTGCAAAGTATTTCAGTTGCGCCAGTTCGTGCAGTTCCTCGCAAACCCGCGCCAGCTGCGGCTTTCTGTTTTTAAACGCTTACGTGATCTCGCTCCGCCCCTTACGTAAAAAGTTACGTAATCACACCTGACACCGCATGGCGCAAGGCTTTCCCTTCTGAGGCGACCAGTTGGCCATCGTCCAAAAACTGAAATCCTTGAAATCTGTTTCACACATTTCAGTTGGCGAACCACTGCCAAAGCCCCAGCGCTGGCGCGGTCTGGCGATGTGTTTTGTACCACCGGAAAAACTGAAATCATTCTCAACACGAAAACCGCAGGCGGGTGCGGTGTAGCGCCGTTTTCGTCACTTCCTCCGTTATTTCGTCGCGGCAGGCTACATCAGCGCCTTGCTGCGCTTCTGAAGTTAATCAAGTTGGGATGAACGGGTGCAGATAATTGCGGCGCTCAGAATGCGTCTGGTGAGGTCTGGGAATGGGTACAAAAAAGCCCGCATTATGCGCGGGCTGATGGGATGATCAGGCGATTATTTTCTGATACTTACGCCGGGTCTGTCCGGCCTTCTCTGCCGTCTGTGTGAATGCGTCGGCATTGGTTGGCGTACCAACGCTGGGATGTGAATGGCTCGCACATTGCTGCGCCAGCTCTGCCAGTAAATCAATGGTGTCCAGCATCATGGTAAGCGTGTTCACACTCTCACTGCCAATATGGACGATTGGCCCCATAATCTGCTGACCGCCCGCCGCCACCGATTTGCGCAATGCGGCAATCTTTTCAGTCAGGGTTCCACCCACATCCACATCCACGACTCCGGCCACCTTAGTGGATTGTTTCCCGGTTATGTCAGTTTCGTCATTCCCTTCAATGCTGGCCAGCCGGTTGCCCTTCACGGCCTGGCTGTAATCCCCTGCACTGACCTGCTGAATGGCTCCGGCCATCAGGGTGGCAGTACCCAGTACAGTGGTTTTGTCAGTGGCTTTAACTGTCGTTTCACGGCTGACCAGATCACGCTGTTCCGTATCGGCCTTGACCGTCCGCGCCATCGATGTTTCGCTGATGGTTTGATCGGTCTGCCTCACCCAGTCGCCAGCCTGGGTGACACGCTGCGATACTTCCGCCCGCTGCTGTTGCAGCTGCTCGCCGGGTTTAATATCCGGCAGACTGGTACCATCCGGCAATGTCTGCCTGATAAACGGTTTATCCGGGCGACCTCCGGTAAACGCAACTTCAACCAGCGTCCCTTCTGGCGGGAACTGGAACATGCCGGAGTCATTCCCGGCCATAGGTACCGGCAGCGGCACCGCAGAATACACCGGTGTCTGGTTATCCGGGTTGCCGTCTGCATCAAGCAGCTGCACATCAACGGCATAGCGCGGCCGGAACGGATCGGCAAAATTACCGCTTTTCACAGTTTCACTGGGTGCTACCACTCTGGCCAGCTTTGGCAGGTGCAGCCCGGAAGCCAGTTCCGGGTAATGGCTTTCAATCTGGCGCTGTGCAGGTGCTTTCTGTAATGGCTGACCTGTTGCGCGGTTTCTGGGTGTCCAGGTGACAGCCATTACGTCATTGGTCAGATGAACTTTGGTCACGCGTTCTCCGTTCAGCTCCACACCCGGCCGCAGACTCTGGATCAGTGGCAGCGTCATGGAATTACCGCCAGCAGCCCCCTGGCTGAACTCTGCCGGGATATCGACCGGACGACCGGCAAACATCGCTTTTTCCGCGCCGCCCACATACAGGGAACCATCCGGCAACTGGTACCAGATGTAATCCTGAATACTGAACGCCCTGCCCAGATTATTCAGCAACTGATAGCCCGTGCCGTTATGGGTGAAATGGGGGATCGGTTTATCGCTGTAAGGGGCATCCGGCACACTGACAGCAATTCCGCTGTTTTCCTCCAGCCAGCTGGCTACCTTGCGCAAAGTGGGGTGCTGAATTGAACATGGCCACATCCTTTCAAATACGCCAACCAGCTCGCGCACAAACAGACGCTGAAAGCCGTTTTCGGCGGGTTGTGAGCGTTCCACATAACCAGTAAACCAACGCAAAAGCAGATCGGAATACCCCACATCCAGCCGCACCAGTTTCCCGGTGTAATCCGTAGTCGTCTGTGCAGTGATAAATCCCCGGCCGCAGCTGCTCAGCTCCAGCACCAGGCTGGCGTCAGCAAGGTGAACTTCATCCGTTGAAAGGTACAGGCGTTTAACTGGTTTCATCATTAACCCAAAGCATCATTGACGGGTTTCAGTACCCGTTTTTCAAACCACGTCAGTTTTTCTTCATCTTCCCCGGCACTCTGGCCACCAGGCTGTCCCGCATTACCGGCAGTCTGTTTTTTGGCTGACGTTTTGCCTGTTGCCCGGGCTTCCCGCTTTTCCTGCACGCTGATATGTTCTGCCAGCGTAAACGTGACCAGCCAGGCCATTTTCCCGTCCTGCTGCGGGGCATCAAGTGTCCCGCTGAATGTCGCCTCGCGAAAATTCACGGCTCTGGTCACTTCATGCGCCACGCGGTATTTCTGGCGATTTCCTCCGGCATCCGTGGCGCTGGCCAGTTCAAAAATACGCTTCAGGATCTCCGGGCTTTTAAAAGGAATTTCACCACTGATACGCAGCTCTTTCCCTTTTGCCCCCTGTTCTGATTTGGTTGTGGCGCTTGTCTGGCCGGACTGGTCTTTATCCTGAAACTGCTGCGATACGGTCACGCGCATGTTTTTCAGCTGGATAGCCTCGCCATTAAGCGCCAGCGTTGGGATCGAAGTCATGAATCATTCCCTTTATTCCATCCAGATTGTCCCCGACCAGCATTACCGCCGCTGTGTATACGGCTGACGGTTGCGGGATATCCTTTACCAGTTCCAGCAGCGTGGTGGCCGTATCGCCGGTGCTGGTAAACACCCATGCTCTGGCACTTTTTCCCTGCAAATCGTTCAACCCGCTGGCCATATCACTGATCAGGCTGTCACGCAGCTGCGCGAACTCGCCCAGTTGCTGCTTTAGTCCGTCCAGGCTGAATCCCGCACTGACCGCTTTTTGTGCCTGGCTGACAGCCGCCGCAGACAATGCCGCCCTGCTGGTTGGCACAGACAGCGGAATAGCCACCGGCAACCCCGCCCCGGCTTTAGCGGGGATCTGCATTTTTTCGATGGCCAGCGCCGCAGCGGATTGTGCCAGACGCTTGACCTGCGTGAATGCCGGTGCCGGGAAAACATCTACCAGACCGTTGAGGCGGGTCATAAAATTCTCATGCGTCTTGCCTGTCACCATCATGATCATCACATCGGCATTCCCGCCCTTTCCGGCCAGCCTTTCAGCAAGATAGCGGACGGCATTCACCGGGCTGAGATATGCCCCGTTATCCGTCTGCTGCCCCAAGCCATTAATCCACGGATGCGCCGGAACAACCGAACAATTCAGCGCGGCCAGTGAGTCAGTATAAGCCAGACGCGCTTCACGCCACATCAGGCACCTCCGGCCATTCAGGATCTGAAGTATCAACACGGTTAACCATAACGCTGTAGAGTTCCCATGCTTCCAGCAATGCAATCTCTTCATCTGTTGCAATTTTTAGTTTTACTGCCCGAGCCAGTGGCGCTATGACAACTTCAGCCTCTGATAGAAGTTTTTCCTTTTTGATTTCTGCCTGTGCAATGAGTTCCTCAGGCGAGTAGTCTGGCTGGTCTATCAGTATGGGCCCTGCAGGTGTGTGGTTAATGTATTTTCCCCGCTCCTGACCGAGGAACAGTGCGGCGTGATCTTCCTCGCTGACGGGTATCAGGTCAGCGGGAATATCTTTTCCCTTAAGTTCATCTGCACTCAGCCAGAAAAAGCCCTTCGCCGAATAGCTGTAGTAATATTGCTCAGTCATTATCAGTACCCCAGTGCAAACCATGAAATGCCGCATGCAGTATCAGCGCCAGAGTTCGCTTTACTCGCGAGATAGAACTGCGTTTTACTCACCGGATAGCCATATGCGTTGTCTATTGCCCCGAGTTGCCCGTCTTTGTTACAGGCAAATACTGCAAAGCAAGTATCACCGAATGCTCTTGGGAAAGAATAGGTTCCTCTGGCATTGTCAACATTTCCCCACTGCATAATCAGACCCGTCGATTCATCACGACTCCAGCCTGAGAACCCCAGTGTTGCCGTATTTTTTCGGTTGAACCTGTTATCCAGATAGCTACTTAGCGTTCCACCCCACGCAGAGCCACGTAACTGACCATCAGCGGCTACACCACCATTACCGCTAAGCTCAATTTCGCGGGCGGTAATTTTAGCAGGTGCGCGAAACTCTCCGGTTGCAACATCAAATACCCATATCTTGTCATTAACGTCAAAATCTGTTTTCGCATGGATGATAATTTGCGGGAAATTAGCTTTCCCTGTCGTCATTAACCCCATTGAAGCAGCGACCGGATAACCAGAAGCAAGAGCTATATTTTGCTTCCAGTGCGGAAAGTAGTTGTTGTCGTTGTCCGGACGGGTGATTCGCGGTGTGAAAAACGGCGCTCCACTTCCAAGTTGCGAACCAAAACCTCCGGCACCTTCCGTCCAGTTGTTTTCTGCAATGGCCTGAAAAAATTTTGTCAGCATTTTTTTCCGATGCTGCAGTTCATTTTCCGAAAAATACCCGGCAAGAACACTATTTGCCATCAGCGCAATTTTACCGTCACCATTTGACTTAAACCCTGAATCGTTGTCACCGATGGCAATGGAGTTTCCGCCGAGCGCGTTCTCAGTAGCCACACCAAAGGAGGATGTTCGTGTGAGACCAAGAGGGCCTGTCATGTTGTCGCCGGACCTCTGAATAGCACCGTCAGCTTTATTTACAGTACTCTGCAAACCAATGTTTTGAACAAACAAGGCTGGATTAGGAATATCAGAACCGTTTCGGTCTCTCGCAAGACGTGCGTTGGCGTTATCCATCGCGATTTTAACCGCTTTCGACGTCGCGGCCAGTTCTTCACTGGCGCTGTCTGTCGCGCTGCTTAACTGGGTGAATCCCTTCGCGCTGGTCGTAGCATCAGGATGATTCCGGGACTGCTCATGCTTTTTTAGCGCATCGCTGGCCACCTGCTCATTTAGCGACCCTTTAGGCCGTAAATCAGTGATATTGCCATTTACATCAACACTGGCCACAGCAAACACGTAATGCTGCACACCGTTCTGCACGTAATCAGCCAGGTTTTCCGCCACGGTGATTTTGCTCTGAACATTCCAGACACTGGTCAGTGCTCCCGTCCAGCACACATCCAGCCAGACTTTGACTGGCTTTACCGTCACAGTGATATTCTGATTTGCAGCCAGTGACGTACGCAGTCCCGCCACATAGCCGGTGCCTTTGGTCACAAAGAACTGATTGCCAGTTTTACCGACCAGATAACCATCGCCAAAGAATGCCGCAGCGCCGTAAATATCCGCATTTTCCAGGCGCTGACGCTCATCCATTCCGGCCATACGCGCCGTGAAATCAATCTGCCAGGTCTCAGCCGGTGTATTAATCCCGGTTTCAGTCTGTGCGCCGTTGTACTCCATCAGAAACGAACGGGTAAGCACATTCCCCTGCTGCCCTTCCGCTGTTTTAAGCTTTTGTTGCACAGGCGCATGAACAATCATGGCCAGGGTGCCGCTGGCCTTATTCAGCAGACCGATCCAGTTGAAACTGAAATCACCCACGTCAGCGCCCAGAACGGCGGAATACACCACACCATTTTCATTCACCACGCCAGTGCGGGTAACAGGCTGCCGGTGCACAATCTGTTCCACTGGCGGCAGTGCTTCACTGCGATCAACGGGAATATCCGGGTTCAGCCCTGGCACATTCGCAAACACAAATTCATCCAGTAACACCGGCTCGCCGGTCGCACCCTGCTGCGCTTTCCAGTGTTCAAACGCCAGCGTGATAGCTGTCTGTGACATAAAAAACTCCTTACAAACCTGCGCTGAATGTCGCGCTTCGGGTTTCCGTCCCTGCTAACGAAGCCGGATAAACCACATATTCCCCCTGATCCCATCCGGCTCTGATGGCCATTTTTTCCGATGTGATCACCTCAAACTGATAGCGGCGGCATGTTCGCCCATACTGCCGGATTATCTGGATAAGCAGCTGCGTGTTGTCCGCTATCTGACTGTCTGTCACACGTACCAGGATCACATCCCAGTCAATATCTGGCTGGCGCTCCCGCAGCTCCACATATCCAATGCCCAGCCGTTCAAAGATGTTGATAAATCCCTCAACGGAACCGGCATCACGCGCATTCACGAATGCAAACGCCACCCGTTTGCGGAACAGACTCAATGGCTCACCATCAAAGCGGGTTATGTCCCGGTCATACGCCAGCAGGTTCAGTAATGCCGGTGTGCAGGTCAGCGGATCAAACTGGTTCAGTGGCCAGGTTATCCAGCCGTAAACCTCCGCCCAGAATCGCCGGGCTGTTTTCAGCAGCTTGTTCGGCTCCCCCTGATTCATCCAGGAAGGCAGCACCATCCCGGCCAGCTTTTTCATGAACTCATTCATTTTCAAGACTCACTACCAGTGACTTCAGGCGCGGCACATTCAGCTCACTGGTAATGTCACCCAGTGAAAAGGACAGCGAATCCGCCAGCGCAAAGGTTTTGTGGATCTCCCGCCCCAGCTGAGAAAACGAGAAGCGCGAATATGGCCACGTCTTTCTGACGTCAAAATCAGCGTTTTCACGGAAAGCACAGCGGATCATGTTTTCAATCCCGGCCTTCAGGCTGTTCCGTTCATCGTCTGTCAGGTTGGCCAGATTTCTGACATACACCGTCACGACCAGATCGTGACGGGTTTCCGGCATGGCGTAACACTGCATATCATCGCCGTGGCCGTGGTGTCCCTGCGTGTTGATGTAATCATTCACCGCATACACAAACGGCGCGGAAGTCACCCCGCTGTCCAGCAATAAATAGGCGTTTGCGGTACCTGGTCCCCTCGGCGCTTCATGCTCAAAGAAAATCCGGTCAATACTCAGCCCGGCAACACCGGCAATCATCGAACGGTAAACCGCATCCGTGTGGTAATTACCTACCAGGTTGAACTGGTTGCGGCAGCGTTCACGCAGTTCATCATCACTTTCCTCATCGGCACCCGGCACTGTCAGCCAGTTTTCCTCACTGGCCACATGGCTGATACCATCCACGGCCACAGGCAAAATGCGGTAATACCCTGGCGCAAGGTTATAGGCTCCCCCGGTTCCGGTGGCTTTCACCGTCAGCAAGGCACTGGCCGTGCCAGAGGGGATCACCACATCGGCCATGGTCGCCAGTTCGTACACCCTGCCGTTAATACGTTCGGTCTGAATAACCGTCCCGGCCTTCACCGTCACAACGGCTCTGGTATCCTCCTTAAAGAAGCGGATCACACCCTGTGCAGCGCTGGCGGGTTTCGCCGTCACGTTCACCGCCCAGGCCAGCAGACGCAACATGCTCCCGCTGGCCGTGGCCACAAACATATTGGCCAGTACCGTGGACACCAGAACCTCTTTCAGCCACATCACCGGTGCAGTCACAATGGCTGTGATTAAGCGCCAGAACGGTGACATACGGGATGTGTTGGTGATAATGCCCTCCTCAGCCGCAATCGCATTAAAGCGATCCCGCACTTCAGATTCCGTCACCGGCATCCCGCTGGTTTTCACCACGTCTTCAAAATCAACCTGCGGTTTTTCCGTCATAAATCCACCTGATATGAAAGCGTGCCAAAGTCGTATGTACTGGCAGTCACCCAAAGGCGTTTCTGACTTTCTTCATTGATTTCAACTGTGCCAGGCACTATGCGTTCATCATTTTCAACCAGTAATTCAAGCTGAGTAAAAATATCTGCCCTCAACGTCGGGCTTCGCTCCGCAATTAATTGCGTTGCCAGTCCGCTTTCAATAATGGCGTGCACAATGTCCTGCCCGATACTTTTACGGTTATTGCATAATTCAGGCTCATGACCTGCATTCAGTGAGAAATCACCATTATTAATAAGCAGGTCAATATAAAGAATTTCACTCACGCATTAAGCTCCTGCCATTCCATTAGCTGGGAGGGTGAAAGTGCTTCTTTGGTATGAAAATGCACTTCACCAATTTTACGGCTGTTATCCGTCACTGATTTAGAGTTACTGTTTATCGTTTTACTGATACCACCGCGATCCACATCCTTTAAGTTTCCACCTGTTGAAAGGGTATTGGCAGTCAATGTTTCACTGGTATTTGCAGTATGGTTGTTCTGTATTAATGAATGTGCCACCCCACCTGTAATTTTATTTATTTCCGGCGAAACGGTTGTGGACAGGTCAATATTGACGCCCGGAATTTTATTCAGTTTTTCTACAATCCAGTTCCACGACTTCAGAAATCCGCTTTTAATGGTCTGCCAGACGTTATCAAACAGGGAGACAATACCGCTGGCCATACCGCTTAATGCCTGTGAGGGTGAGAACCCGGCCAGCAGCGCAATAAAACTGTTCCAGCCGTCTTTAATCCACTGCCAGGCAGCGGAGAACACGCCGGCAAGCCATTCCACCACGCCCGCCACCGCCGTAAACGCCGCGGTATTCATCACCGCCGCTTTCACATCATCCCAGTGTTTAATCAGCAGGTAACAGCCCGCAGCCAGCAGGGCTATCGCCCCGATAACTAGCAGCACCGGCCAGCTCATCAGATTAATACCGATCCCGGCCATAATCGCCGCCATGCGTACGGCCAGCAGCGTGCCACGAAGGAATTTAAGCGTGATGTTCCATGCCGCGACGGCTTTTGAGGCAATCCAGACAGTGGCGGTGTATATCTTCGTGACTGAAGTCAGCGTCTTCCAGAGAGCAATCGCGCCCAGCTTGATAAGTTTTGAGACGCCCAGAACGATGTTCGCTACCGCGCCGGCAGCAGCAAACCCCAACAACGCCATAGCCGCATAACCGATAACACGCGCAATGTTGGGAAACAACTGCATCCAGCGGGCAAAGGTCTGCCCCATGTCGGCCAGGCGATTCAACACCGGATACAGGACGGGGATCAACGTCAGTCCAATGACGGTCTGAATCGACTTCAGGATCTGAACAAAGCGATCCCACGGTTTCACCAGTTTCCCGGCCATCTCCTGTGTACGCTTCAGCCCGTCAGAACCGCCCAGCTCAGTGATATTACGTTGCAGTAAGGCCACATTGCCGTAAAGATGTTTCACCACCGCCGAACTGTCACCAAATGCCGCATCCAGCTCCGCCTGGGCTTTCAGGTTCCCTTCCAGGCTTTTGCCATACTTACCCTGTAGCTTGATCAGCATTTCAGGCATGGACAGCATTTTGCCGGCGGCATCCGTAAAGGACAGCCCCAGCTTTTTACCGCCCTCAATGGCTCCGGTCATGAAGCCTTCATAAGCGCTGCTGGCTTCCGTTCCCAGCGTTCGGTTAAGCTGCCCCAGCACGGCCAGTTGTTCATCCAGCCCCACGCCGTAGTTGGTACCCACGCCGCGCGCACCTTCCATTAGGTCTTTGATGACGCCCATTTCAGTACCAAAGACCTTGCGCATGTACACCATTTTTCCGGCCAGTTGTTCAGCAAACTGGACTTTACCCAGCCGTGCCGCCTCGGCGGAAAAGTTGCCGTACATCTGCCCCATAAACTCTGCGGTGTCGGCGGATGTTGATTTCAGTGCAAACGCCAGCGTGTTGGCGACTTTCGTCACCTTCGGCAGTTCATTCCCGGTCAGGCCGGCAATGGCGGTGTTAATACTTTCCGTGGACTGGACAAACTCCACCGCGCTGGCACCGTAGGTCATACTGAACCGCAGCGCATCACGCTGGACGGCCTTTAAAGCCTGATCATCAATGCCTTTTGCGGCTGCGTCATTCAGCGCGTCATACATCTCAATAGCCGGCGATAACGCCCCTTTTATGGCCATCCCTGTGCCGGCTAAAGCCAGCGCACCGCCCCCAATCTGCGTAAAGGCCGCTTTCGATTTTTCAGCAAAGCCTGTGACACTGCTCTGCACCTGCTTTAACGGGCGCGTCAGTTTATCAATCAGGCTTAATGTAAAATCTAACTGTTTCATCCTGAACCTTTAAACGCGGTGCTTATTCCGTTAGCAACCGCTATACGCGTATTTTCCCAGTGGCGATTATCCAGCCAGATAGCGGCGGAAATATCATCCACGGAATCCTGACCGTGCGGTAAATAATGACGCCGTAAAATCAGATATTGTTCGAGTCCGTTCTGTTCAATTGCCCGGACTCGTTTTGTCAGTTTTTTACTTCAATTTCCAGTTCGGGCGCATAAATCTCATTAACTTTCCCGGCAAGCTGAAGTGCTGCCCCCGGACGTTTAAGAATATCTTCCAGCGCTTCTTTACATTCGGGTACAACAATGCGCATCAGATAGCTATGGGCTGGAGCCACTTTATTATCCATCGCCATTTCGTTGATGAATTTATTATAAGCCGTCTGATTTGGTTCAAAGGTAATGTCTTTGTTACATACAACCAGATTAATTTTTTCCATAAATAACTTTCTCTCTTAAATTAATTTCATCAACCAGCGTGTTATGACGTGCAGCACACTGCCCGTATAACTCCAGATAAAGTGTCAGTAATTCCGCCGCATCTTTTCCCTGCGTGCCATTCAGGCGCGGCAGCTGCGTGGCACATTTAGTTTTCAGGTTTTCCTGATAACGTACGTTCGGTACTGGTGACGGCATCGTTGTACATGCTGACAAAATCATCAGACAGGCACTTATTGGTAAACACCGGCTTAACCACTTCCGTACGGATTTCACGCGGTGGCGCATTTTTCAGTGCCTCCAGTTTGTCTTCCAGCCGGCGACCAGAAATGCCGGCAATATTAGCCAGACGTTCCCCGGTCGCGGTGGCCGCTTTTGAGACGGTCAGATCGATGCTGTCCCGTTGCCAGCCGGCCGTTTTCCAGCCGGCTAAAAATGCCAGAACAAGGGTGAATAACCAGCCTGACACCACGCGATCCATCAGCGCACCCCGTTGTGTTCCAAGCTGAAATGATTACCATCAGGACGGGTTTTAAAGCGTCCGCCCCAGCTCCCGCCCAGCGATTCCCAGTATTCCCCCAGCGGCAGATAATCCTCCGTGCGGGTTTTATATTCGCCCTTCACAAACAGATTAAAATCCACAGCCAGACGCTGGGTGTGCAGACTGTTGGAAATGCCGCTGCCCTTCTTCGCGTTCAGTGCCGCCTGTTCCGGCGTCCGGTACGCCTCACCGAACGTCAGCCACATCCCGTTGGCGTTGGCATACTGGATCAACAAAGCAACCATTGATGTAAACCGTTGTTGTTTCTCGCTCAGCGTCATTTCCCTGCCCCTTTATCAAAAATCCCTGTAAAGCCACGCTTACGCAGCCAGGCTTCCACCACGTTCTGCCCCAGAATGCCCAGCGCGGAACCAAAGCCGGCCAGCGCAAGTGGGTGAATATCCGGGACAAAGTACAGTGCCACGCCGGCAATCAGTGACAATCCGCTGCCGACAATGACACGGCCAGTGACCAGCCGAAGGGTGATCGGCTCGTCGCTGTTGAGTAATTTCCCCAGTGCAATCATCGCCCCCATGACAGCCAGTGCAATGAACCCTTTTTCATACTCCTGCATCCCTGCTGCCTCTTATCCAATCAGGTTTTCCGTGGCTTCCGCTTCCAGATACGGCACCCCGTTGATGTTGACGAACTTCGGACTGGTCACGAAGTATTTGATTTTGTGCGTGGATACGCTGCCCCCCTTCGGATCACCATCCAGAACGCTGTTGAGCTGGAGCTTGTTCCCGAAGGTTTCCACCTTCATTTCTTCGCTGCCGGCTTTGGCGTAAAAAAGGAAATCCACCGGTGGAATGCCCCGCCATGAACCCGCTGAACGGGCTTTGGCCGTCAGTACCTGAAGCACTTTTGAGCTGACTTCAATTTCCCCTTCGGCGGCAACATCACCGTCAACATAGCCGTCCGGGACACCGCGTGTCTGGGCTGCGGCGCTGTTGTCGGTGATATCCAGCGAAATTTTTTCAATGTGGATCAGGTCGCCGTCCACGTAGACGTCAAAGGACATCCCTGAAATACGTTTGGTCATACGCTGGCCTCCAGACTCGCATCCAGTAACAGACTGATGGTGATTTGCAGTGGTACTTCATACGTACGCACCACAATGTAGATATCCACCGCCTTTTTGTTCTTCCAGACAATGGTCACGTCACCGTCCTGCGGTGGCTTCACTTCGCCCGGAAATGACACGCCGTTAATACTGGCCGCCGTGGACATTTCACGCAGCGGACGGGCAAACAGCGTCTGGTGTGCGGCAATACTGCCCGGTGTACTGTTCAGTGAGCGATCGGCAATCTTACCGATGGCCAGCAGACGGACACGACGGGCGGCTTTATCCACAATACGCAGCGTCTCAATGGACTGATAATCACCGCCCTCAACGTCGAGTGTGCGACCGTCAGACCAGTAAAAGCCGTCATAGTCCGGATACCACATCGGCACGCTGTAGCGCTGTGCCTCCAGCGCCTGAAGGGTCGCCAGCTCCAGCGTTGCCCCTGCTCCATCTTTCGGCAGTTCGTCGCTACCCAGGCTCAGTAATGGTCCGGTTTTTACCCGCGCCGGACTGTCAGCGATGGTAACAGCGCGATTACAGAGGCGACCGGCAAGCACGCCCGGCTCATTCCCCCAGAGGCGCGGAACCAGTTGCACCGTTTTTTCAGCAATACCCTGCTGAAGGGTGGACAGACGTTTCAGATAATCCGCCTGTGATTCATCCTCCTGCATTCCCTGTACGGCCAGAATGAACCACACCCAGCGACCGTATTTTGCAATCAGTTCAGATCGCAGCGTTGCCGCCTGATTAATCTGCTCTTTTGCCGCCACATCATCAGACAGCACCACACCTTCCACCGAGCAGGAAACCTGTGCAGCTTTGACGGCATCAACCCACGCCCCCGGCTCACTGTCAGCAGCCAGCACATGGATAAATCCCCACCAGTTCTGTCCGGCGTTCGCCAGTGCGGCCAGAACATCGCTTTTTAACGGGCTGTCCCCCTCACCCAGCAGCGCATCAAAATCGCTCTGTGCGTTAACTGCCTGTGTTTTCCCTACATTTTTGGTTCCCGTACCGATAAACAGCAGCGTGCGCTCCACTTCCGTGGTTTCACCCAGCAGCTGATTTACCTGGTTTACGGTCACAATTGGCCAGGTCATGATCTCCCCCTGATATCCTGCGCGTTAACATCCCAGCCGAACCCGATAGCCTGAAGCTGTCGCGCCAGCGCTTTGTTAAAATCATCCTGACCGATCCCCAGAAATCCCCTGGCAGGTAAATCAATCTGCCAGGAGGTTTTGACCGGCTTGTCCTCCAGTATCCGGATAAGCAAACCTGCCTGTCTGGCGGTCATTTTTTCCTGTATTTCCTTATATCCGGGCTTGCGCCAGCGCTTGCCGCGCCTGACTTTATACCCGGCCTTACGCAGACGTTTCGCCTGTCGCAGTGATGCAGGTTTATCCCCCTGCTCACGGCCTTCCACCTGCTTGCGGTTGACGGTCACGCTCATGCCGTTCTGCTGGACATAACCCACCACGCCGGCAGGCAGATTTCCCTTCGCATTCCGGTAATTACCACCGGTCAGATACAGCCTGACAGACTCCGTTTCTGGCATTTCACGGATGCGGATAAGTTTCGGCATATTGCGCAACATTTTGCCTTTACGCCGGGTCTGTCTCCCCTGCCACTTATCCCCCTCCGGTGACTGCTGATTGCGCACATTGCGCTTTGCTGCGGCTTCCACGCCGTATTTCGCCATTCGCCACAGCAGCCGGCGACGTTTGGCAGGAGGCAAATCCAGCTTTTTCAGCGCCTCCTGTAGCTGGCGGAACTGTTCCTGATTCAGTTCGCCATTTATCATTCCTGCCCCTCATTAACGGGGATCACCGTCACCTCATCCGCCGTCCAGACTTCGGGATTTGCCAGCTTCCAGCGCTGGCCATCAAACGGGATCTGACCTTTGGGATCGGGGATCAGATTCAGTTCCTCCACCATTGGCAGCGTCACCACCATGATGGCGGTTTCCTGGTCGATGGTTTCGATATCAAATTCCGGCAGTTCGGCATCAATACCGGTTTCCTCAAAGAGCGCCCGCTCATCCTGGCAAAGCCACGACATAAACAACGCCATCAGGATTTTGGGATCGTACTCGCGGTAGGGATAACGCTCCCACGTCAGCACGGCGTTATAGCGAATGATGGCAATGCGATACTGCCCCAGCCCGGTGTCACGCTGTGCCGGGATGAATGCGATTTCATCCATCTGGCTGTCAAAGCCCTGCATTGCCCTTTTGGGCATGTTCGCAATGAGAAAATCCGTTAATTCAGTGAGCTGGCTCATATCATGGCCACCGTGATGCGTTTCAGCCCTTTAATACGCCGTACCGCCAGCGTGGATTCCGCTATCAGACTGGATCGGGTTTCATCACTTTCCTGCCCCGGATGGCTTTCACGGCGACCAACAGACGCAAACTCGCCCATCAGGTCAGCTTTGGCACGGGCAAAAACAGCTTTACGGTAACGGGCGCACAACAGATTTTCACCGTCAATCTCAACACCCGGAACGTCCGCCGCGCTTGCATGGCCACTGAGGCGACACTCTGCCACTACCCTGACCAGATCATCATTGATTTCACCGGCTGCAGTCAGTAACGCCTGACGGATGGTGGCTGCGTCGATATCGGCTGGAATAGCACGCTGGGACTGAAAATCCTTCACGCTCAGGTCTGGCCAGAAGCCATCATTCGTCAGAATGGCATCATCAAAATCAATTGCGGTTCCGCTGAACATCCTGTTCCTCCGGAAAAAAGCGGGCTGGCCGGTTTCCACGGGCGATACGCTGATGCGATCCCCTCCACCGCGCCCGCTTTCGGGTCGGTAGTCTTATTCGCCGCTGACTGCGGCCTGAATCTCGCCTTCTTCAAACCACGAATCAACCGCACGGCCATCAGCGGCCTGATAGTGGATGAGATACTGATTACAGCAGTGGGTGTATTCTGCTCGGGCTTTCACATGCCCTTTCTCACCGCTGACAGAAATCTTCACTGCTTGCCCAAGTGAATGTTTAAACACCATTTTTGAACTCTCCGATGATTATTTTTCAAGCGCCCGCAGACGGGCAGCGATACGCTGCAACATCGTGCCAACGCCACATTTAGGGTCGAATCCCTTCGCCTGCTCCAGCAAATCCTTCGCCCGGAGCAATACATCCCTGTCTTCCGTTGCCGCTGCGCGTGGCTCTCCGTTCTCATCGCGTAGCAGGTGCAGACCGGCAAACTTCACGTATTTGGCCTTAATGACCTCATACACATTCCAGTGCTGCATAACGTTTCCCAGCGTACGGCTGAAATACGGCTCCACATCCTGTCCCTGTGCGGCTTCCGTCTCCGCCCAGGCCAGTACCGTATCGGCCACAAACACCGGAAACGCACTGCCGAACGCGGCCGGGGTTTCCTGTCCCCGTTCGATGGCCACATCCGCCCAGTCCAGCGCCTGATCGAACTGGCCGGTATCAAACAGCCAGACGACACACCAGGCAAAAACGGGATTCTGATGCGTACTGTCACTTTCCAGCCAGGTTTGTGCGGTCGGCATCCAGCGGGGCAACAGCACATCACGCTTGAACTCCATGCGCTCCGCACGGTTGCTAATCGCTGCGGCCGCTGCCACATCCTTTTCCAGCGCGGCAATCTGGACATGCAGACTGGTTTCGCTGTCAAGTGACTGCTGCTGACGCAGTAACCGCTCCGCCGCTATACGTGCACTGTGTCGCTGTGCCGGTGACAGTTGCATCAGTTCCCCCTTACTCGCCCGCTGATACCGCGCCGATTGTCACCGCGCTTTCATCAAATGCGGCGTACAGTTCCGGGTATTCCACGGCGTAACCTTCATTACGCAGGTATTTGTTTTCATACTGCTTACGGTCTTCCACAAACTCCGCTTTACGCTGACGCGTGCCGCGCTGGGTGTAGATGTGCAGGTTAGGCAGTGTGGTAACAATCATGCGTTTGCCAGGCATAAACGGCGGAACATACGCCGTACGGCCGGCGATACTGTCAGACAGCAGCTGTGCGGCAATCTTTTCAGTCGGTTTATCGGCTTTCTGGTACAGACGGAAAGATTCAGCAGCCACCAGGTCAGCCCCCACCAGAACCACCAGACGCGGGTCATTACGGAACTGTGCCGGGATTTTGGCGTTGATAAGGTCGGATGCCATTGCATCAAGTGACACATAATCGCCTTTACCGTCACCATCGAGCACAACCGCATCAGTGACAATCTGCTTACCGCCATCCCATTCTTTAACGATCTGGTGCCAGCCTTTGTTCACATCTTCGCCGTTCGGGTTCTTGTCGGCATCCGTGGTTTCAGCAACAGATTTACCGTTGAAGCCGATACGCAGCATATCCAGCGCAAACGCCTGATTGGTGAATTCCTGGACACGCTGGAAAAACTCGTTTTCATCGCCGGCGTTCGCCCAGACAGAAAGCAGTTGCCAGGTCAGCGCGGCACACGAATCCGTTTCGACCAGCTTGTAATCATTACCGCTGACGCCCACTTTTTTACGGAAACGGCCATCCAGAACACGCCCGGTATACAGGCCAGAACTGCCAACCGGCACCACCTGCCCCTGTAACTGGTCAACATCAGCAACCGTCAACAGATTCAGGAAAGATGATTCTTCCAGCAGCGCATTGCGCATCTGGGTTTCTTTCGGGTCGGTCAGTGCAAACCAGCGGTCGCCATCGGTCGCCCCGTAGGATTCACGCAGCCCGTTGTGGTACTGACGCAGAAACTCACGGGCTTTTGCATTTAATTGCATATTCTTTTTCCTTAAAGAAAAGTTGTGTTATCCCTTACAGGAAATTGAAGCCTTTCTTGCCCTTGCTGAATTTCTTGTCCGGCAACTGGGTGACTTTGTTATTCAGCTTGGTGAAGTTCTTCACCAGCTCCGGCAGATTACCCACCAGACGCGCAAAGTCTTCGGTGTCCACCACTTCCTTAACGGTGTCCACGTCTTCCTGCACATCAGATACAGCTTCTTCCGCCTCACCCAGACGCGTTTCAATGGCAGATACCCGTTTATCAATGGCATCCAGCGCTTCAGCCAGCGCCTGTAAAGCATCAGGCTGTGACTTATCCGGCTCCGTGCCCTGATCTGGTTCTTCAATACTGAAAAAATGGCGCCAGCCCTTTTTCGCGGTCTTTGACATTCCCTTTTCCTTTTTAAATTCCCTGACTTCATCAAACGCCAGCGGCTTATATGGACCGATGCGTTTTCCTTTGGTGCGGCTGAAACGTAGCCGGGTGGTGCTTACACCGGCCGGGCTGTCAGTAATGGCCAGCCCTTCAAGATAGGTTTTGCCGGTATTTCTGAAGTTTCCGTCCGGTGTAAACTCCGGTGATAAAAATAAAAGCTGACCTTTTGCATTTGCCTGAAGCAATGCAATAGCCGGACACAGACGGGCATATAAACGCAAAATACCTTCATCATCCCGTTCGGCTTTTACTTCCAGCACTTCCCCCATATTCCCAAAATTACGGGTATGTTCCGGCCATAACAGCGCGGTATATAAATTGGGGTCATATAATTCTGCGGCATCAAGTAACCATTGTTCCTCAATGGTTCTCTTATCCACCGTTTCACCCGCAGTGGCGATACAAATCCAGTTTGTTGCCAGCTGTGAACCTGACATATTGCCTCCGTTCATTCTGCGGATTTCAGTATTACCAATAAAAGGCTGTCATGCACATCAATTATTTTACGTGAAATTCGGTTATAACCGATTAACCGGATGCTTTGACATTTACTTTAATAAAAACAGAGAGAATTAATGAATAATTCGGCTATAAACCGATTTCCGGTGATAACCGAAAAAAGAACATTGACATAAAGGCAAGGAAGCCGATGGCGAAATACAGTGAAGAACTAAAAGGAGTGGCAAGGGCGCTATACCTGAAACGCTATACCCCGCAGGAAATTGCCAGTGAGCTTAATCTGCCAAACAGACGCATAGTCTATTACTGGGCGGAGAAATATTGCTGGGCGGAATTACTCAGCCACGAATCCACCGAAGATGCATTAAACCGCCGTATTCAGTCGCTGACATTACGTGAGGGGAAATCGGAGCTGGAGCTGCGGGAGCTGGACAGCCTCGTTTCTCACCTGGTGAAACTGCGTGCACAACACAATAAGCATCAGGAAAAGCTGGCAGAAATTAAGCACAGCGAAAGTGATGCGCCGGCGTCCCGCCAGTCCGATGGTAACGAAAAGTCCCGTAAACGTGGCAAGTACAAAAAAAATGATATCAGCGGGTTGACGCAGGAAGATTTCGACCGGTTCGCGCTCGAGCACCTTTTCGGCTACCAGAAACACCTTCGCGCCAATCTCAATCAGCAAATCAGGAACATCCTGAAAAGTCGCCAGATTGGCGCAACCTGGTATTTCTCAATAGAAGCCTTTGAGAATGCCGTTATGACAGGTGATCCACAAATATTCCTGTCCGCATCAAAGGCTCAGGCTGAAGTGTTCCGCAGTTATATCGTCAACATCGCAGAGCAGTATTTCGGCGTGGAGCTGACAGGCAACCCCATCCGCCTGTCCAACGGCGCGGAATTGCGCTTCCTGTCCACCAATAAGAACACCGCCCAGTCATACAGTGGTCATCTGTATTGCGATGAATATTTCTGGGTACCCAACTTTGCAAAATTAAACGAAGTGGCCAGCGCAATGGCCACACACGACAAATGGCGCACCACCTACTTTTCCACCCCCAGTAGCAAAACACACCAGGCTTACCCGTTCTGGACAGGTGAGGAATGGAAGCGCGGCGACAAAAAACGCGCACGCGTGGCGTTTCCAACAGAGAAGGAGCTGCGTGACGGTGGACGGTTATGCCCTGATGGCCAGTGGCGCTACATCATCACGCTGGAAGACGCGATTGCGGGCGGGTTCAATCTGGCCAGCATCGAAAAACTGCGTAATCGCTACAACCGCGACACCTTCAACATGCTGTACATGTGCGTTTTCGTGGACAGCAAAGACAGCGTTTTTTCGTTCTCCCATGTGGAACGCTGCTGTATTGATCCGGATATCTGGGAGGATCATGACGAAGACCTGCCCCGGCCATTCGGCAATCGTGAAGTATGGGCAGGCTATGACCCGGCTCGCAGCGGCGACACCTCAACTTTTGTCATTGTCGCCCCGCCGATAGTGGCCGTTGAAAAATTTCGCGTACTACGCGTATTTCACTGGCAGGGAATGAACTGGAAATGGCAGGCGGCACAAATCAAAAAACTGTTTGGCCAGTACAACATGACTTACATCGGGATTGATATCACCGGGCTGGGGAGTGGTGTCTTTGAAGATGTGCAGCACTTTGCCATGCGGCAGGCGGTGGCTATCCGCTATGGCGTGGAAACGAAAAACCGCCTGGTGATGAAGATGATCGACGTTATCGAAGACAACCGCGTGGAGTGGGACAAGGAGAAAACCGAAATCGCCGCCAGCTTTATGACCATCCGCAGAACGTCCACGGCCAGCGGTAACGCCATGACGTTTGTTGCCGACCGCACAGCTGAAACCGGCCACGCTGACAGTTTCTGGGCTATCGCCCATGCCATTGACAACGAACCATTAAACTTTGAAAACCAGCGCAAATCACGCTGGGGTAACTTAGGGAAAGCAGCATGAAAAAACGGAAATACAGGGAACGCCGCACCGTTACCAAACAGCGCCATATGAGCCTTATCACGCTGGGCAAGCCAGAACCCATTCTGACGACCGGCACGAACTATACAGACGTCTGGTATGACAATGAGGCGGAACACTGGACGCTCCCGATTGACAGGCTGGCACTGGCGCAACTGGTGAACCTGAACGCACAGCACGGCGGCGTGCTGTATGCCCGTCGCAATATGGTGACAGCAAATTACGATGGCGGTGGCCTGACCCATGAACAGCTTGGCGCGGGCGTATTTGACTGGCTGACGTTCGGTGATGTGGCCATTCTCAAGGTACGTAACGGCTGGGGGGATGTGGTCGCACTGTACCCGCTGCCGGCACTCTATACCCGCCAGCGTAAGACCGGGGAATTTGTTGTACTTCAGCAGGGTGAACCGATGATTTATCCACCTGAAGATATTATTTTTCTCAGGCAGTACGACCCGCAACAGGCGATTTATGGTCTTCCGGATTACATCAGCGGCATCCACTCCGCCCTGCTCAACGGTGAAGCCACGATTTTTCGCCGGCGTTACTATCACAACGGTGCTCACACGGGCGGTGTGCTTTATTCCAATGACCCGAATATGACCGATGAAGTGGAAGAAGAAATTATTCAGAAGCTGGAGCAGTCAAAAGGGATCGGGAATTTCAGCACCATGTTTGTGAATATCCCCAAAGGTGATCCGGATGCCATCAAATTTATCCCGATTGGGGATATCAGCGCCAAAGATGAGTTTCAGAACGTCAAGAGCATCAGCGCTCAGGATGTACTGACCGCGCACCGTTTCCCGGCAGGTCTGGCCGGAATTATCCCCACGAACGGGGCAGTAATGGGGGATATAGAGAAAGCGGCCAAAACATACCGCAAAGCGGAGATTTTACCTATTCAGCGCATGTTCACCGCCGCAGTGGAACAGGAAAGTGATGTGCCACCCCACCTGTACCTTAACTTCCTGAAAGACAGTGAACTGGAAGGTGATTAATGTCCACAAAAAGGCTAAAATATCGACGTTTTCGGATTAAAGGACAAGGAGCGCGAAACATGCGGGTACTGAAGGTAAAATGTCCGGAATGTGGGGCAAAAGCAGTTATCAGGAAGACAAACCCCAAACACCGCCATATTTCAGATATTTATTGCGCCTGTTCAGACGTTGAGTGTGGTCATACATTCGTGCTTAACCTGACGTTTTCACACACGTTAAGCCCCAGCGCCAAAACCGGGGATTTGATGGTACAGACTATCCTCAACTCTTTCTCGCCAGAACAAAAGCAAATGACGCTGGATTTGTTAAAAGCCGGCCTTGCGGCCTGAATAATAAAGCGGGGTTTTTCTCCCCGCTAATTTCTTAGCGACAAGGAAACGTCGCGGCATTTATCCTTAATCAATTTGTTTGATTGTCATATCATCCGTATCAAGTTCTAAATCTTCAGTATCAACTATTTTAATTCCGTGGCTACCATCCATAGGAGGCCATCCCTCCTGCCCATTACCAGAATCCCAGTCAAATTGTTTAATCAATCCATCAATGGTATAACCGGCCGTGAACTGGATATACATAATTTCACGCGCCAGCATCTTCAATACTGCGTTAAGCACCCCACCATCCCGCTTAACGCGCCAGTTTGCATTTGTCCAGAAATTATTCAGCTCATGTAACCCAGCCTCGCTAATGATATCGTGGTTAATCTCAATAGTGACACTGGCTTTCAAGTCATACTCAATTTCATATGTTTTAATAGCTGCCATTTTGTTACCCTTATTTTTAACTGAAATAGGAAGTGAAAACACTTTTTGATGACGTAAGAGGATTTACTCATCTTCCTCATCATCAGTCTGCACTCTACGATTACTTATATCCGGCTTTGCAAAAACCCAACACTTATAAATGTCGGACATTCTTTTACCGTAGGTTTTACCAGCATTAAATTTTTTACTGACAAGGCTCCTGACAGATTTAGGACCGATGAATTTATAAACTTTCCCTTCCTTCAATTGTTCTTTAATTTCGTTGAGAGGAACCCTGAAACTCTGTTTATAAACTGATGCAACTTCTTCAATATGATTAAAGTTAATTGCCCAGAAATTCTCATTTTCAGAGTGGTTAACACCGTATTCTTCACGTTCATCCAGGTATTCCACCATTTCCCAAAATTCATGCACCAGTGGTTTATCACGCTGTATGGATTTCTGACGGTCTGACGCGATGCGAAACATATAGTCCCGTGTCAAGGCCAGACGTGACGCAGAAACAGGGACAACCAGAGGCAACACAGCAAGAAATGCCAGTATCTGGGAATGGCATTTGATAATGCGCTGGATCCTGATTTCCTCATACTGCCGAAATTCTTCCTTCGCCGCTTCAAATTCCCGATCATATCCCTCAAGGATTTGCTTTTCGGCCAGAACCGCTTTCAGCATAAATCCGGAAACTTTCTCCATCGGCATCTTTTCAAGGCGTTCGGCCGCGCGCAGCGTTTCCGGGCTTTGACCGGATTTGTCAGTATAAACATGGATGATACGTGTCTGAATCGGCTCAGATGCCTTCACCTCAGCGTTCTGGGCTATCACTACGCTCCCTCTGAAGGGTGGCTCATAGGTTTCATTGTTATTGGTCTTTACCCCCAGAGCGCGTGGCGCACGGCCATTATAAAGCGATTTCAGTTCATCAAAATCAAAAGCCCGGTTTCTCGCCGGCCGACCTGACTCATCACGATCACCTTCAATCAAAACGATAGGCAGGTTTGCCACCTGTACAAAGTTACGGCCACGCGCCGCAGCCGATGATTTGGATGGATCAAAACCTTCATATTCTTCACGGCCACATAGCTTCCACAGGAACTCAATAAGCGTGGATTTCCCGGTTCCCGGTTCACCGTTGATTTCCAGAAAAGGGAAACTCTTATTGCGCATTCGGATTTGCTCTGCAAAAAAGGAACCGAACCAGAAGGCCAGCGCGATATATCCCTTCTCACCAAAAGCAGTCCATAAATCGTCAAGCCATGCTGTTTCAAACTCCTGCAAGTTGTCATTGAGAACCAGCGATGGACTCAGGCTCAGGCTTTTCAGTGGCAATTTACCGATATCAAAATAATCTTCATCGTTAATGACGTACAACTGGCCATTACTGACGGCAAGATTATTAAACACCCAGGAATCATGCGCCTTGTTATAGCCAATAAAATCCATCGTTTTGACTTCCTTAATAGCCAGAAGCGAACGAATTATGCGATCGAGTTGTTTGGTCGTTCCGGTAAATAGCGCCCCCTTTGCCATGTGCAGAAGACGTTTCTTAAACTCTGCTGCACTGGTCAACTGGCTGGCCGTAAAGGTACTTTTGACCGACGTTCCGTCCGGCAACATAACCCGGATGTAATACCAGGCTTCATCAGTCGGTTTGGATGTCTGGTAATAGAGTGGCTGCATAACGCAGTTCGCTATTTCTTCCAGTCCGTTGGATTCACGTAACGCACGTTCCTGTAGCTTAACCTCATCAAATTCACCTTCAGTTTCCTGCAAACGTCTCAATGCCTTGCTGTACTTTTCAAAATCCAGCTCAAACCAGTAGGTACGTGAACCAAAAATAAAATGAAAGCTGTGCCAGCTGTTTTCGTGGTACATCTCCATCGCTTTAGCTGACGGGCTTTCTGCCAGTAACAACCTGCCGTAGTAGCGGTACTTCGACAGATTTTTGTTGGAAAGGCGATCACGTAAAAGCAGGTCATTCCAGTCCAGAGGGGAACCAAACTCAGACGGCAAAGCTGCTGAGACTTCCCAGCCGGCATCACGGGCAAGACGTGCAAATTTAATGATATGGCTGCGACCGGCCTTATCATCATCAAATGCCCATATCAGGCGTGGGCGTGGCTTATCACCAAGAATTTCAGCCAGCATATCGAGAAGCGCCTTTGGATAGTTAACGCTGCTGAGAGTCGCCACAGCGGCTCTGCCGACCTCATTGAGTGCGATGGCGTTAAAAATGCCTTCGGTGATCCATATTTCTTTCTGCTCAGTCAAATCCAGGCCGGGATATTCCCACCAGTACCCCGCATAGTTACCTATGAAGTTGGCTTTCTGGTTAAAGCGGTCTGGCTGGTCAATAATACGTTCCCAGCCGCTGCCGTTCGCCAGCTTAAACTTTACCGTGGCGCTGCCGAGACCATTTCTGATGAATGTACCCTGGGTATAACAGCCCGCCAGTTTGCTGGTATCCAGCCCACGCGCTTCACGCAGATAGGCTTCAGCGGTTGCATTGGGGGTTTCTGGTGTGGGCTGGTAACGCTTTGACCAGTCCTCAAATATATCCCGGTACAATTCCTTGACCAGTATCTCTTTACCACATTTATTTTCACGACCACATTTCAGCATCCAGGGTTTTTCGATACTGGTAAAAAGCTCTTTTTTGTGACAGGCAGGGCAAACGCCCTGCTGCAAGTACTGTTCACGCTCTTTAAAGGAGAAGTCATTAATTAACCGTCTGACAACTTCCTGTTGAATAGTGACGTTCATAGAAATCCCGGTAATAAAATAGCCTTAAAGACAAAAGATTAAATTCTGAACTGCTTGTTATAACGCTCATGCGTCATTAACACCCAGCGCTTACCACCATCTTTACTGAGTAATCGCCATCGTAATGACACATTCACTTTAAGATAGTGATGAGGTTTAACAATCTGATAATTCTTTTTGCCACTGTAATATTCATTTAGCAGAATGAAAGCTTTATTAATGACACTTTCACTTGCATGAGAGGTCACTGTCAACATAGTTATCTCACATTGGCTATTTTATCGAGATACATCCAGATATATGAAACAATTTTAATATTATGGATGGCGTGATTATATGCATTCCGTGTGAATGTATACGGAATAATAGCATCCATATTCAGACCAAGAGATTTAGCCAGTTCAACCATTGTCACAACCGACTGCTCATTACCATATTCAAAACCCATGCCAGCATATTTATTTAAAGCATGACGAATAATATTGCCATGAAGTGACGGGCAACCGCACCATAACTTAGTCGCGAGTGGAGTCATATTCTTATTTACGAAGTCATAGAAGTCACAAACAGCCAACTCAATATCCTGACAATCATCATCAAGTAACTGGCAACGAACCTCAGAAGGCTGACGTAACCACCACTCGATGGCTTCCGCACTAACAGTTCCGCCATTACTCATCGCATCATAAAGACTGATACGGCGATAAAATGTTTTACCCACCTCACCAGTTTCAGGATTAAAAAATACCGCTGCGATAGCTGTAACTGCTGCCGTTGGTTTATCATCCATTGCCTCAATTTCAATCATTAAATGTTTCATTTCGTTTCCTTAACGTTGGGAAGCTGCAACAGGTTTAAGATGGGAGTTATTACTTTTTAATGCGGTAGTCGCCAGAGACATAAGACCTGAAATATTATTTTCAGTTGGAATGTTTCCACCGAACACCATAAGCGTGATTTTATGAAGCTCCTCAAAGTCTTCACTGTCATTATTAAAACGAGCAGTAGAAGTTATTCCCTCAAGGCATTTTGCAAGTTGGATATTCAATTCCATTAACTGCAAACCATCGCTATGAACTGAGAATGTTTCTTTATCAATGGCTTTAGCCTGAGTGTGATAATTTTGCAACAGGCTACGTATGAGAGTCGCGTATTTAGTTTTCATCGTGGTTCTCCCAAACCCAACCACATTAACCACCCATCCCTAATTTCCTTCGGGCGGCTCTCATACGCTAATTTCATTCCGTTGTTCCAAGCAGGAAGATAAATCCAATATTCTCCAGCTCGACCAGAGGTGGATTGCGGGTCTGTCATTTCAACAATAGGTAATTTCCCTTTTTCAATCATCCCCTTTACAGCTCGCTCCGACTTTCCAATGAGCCGAGCGAATTCCTGATAGGGAACGGCATCGCTGGTTAGAACAATTTGCTTAGTCATTTCAAGCCCTCTCGCGGTTCTGAAATTGCCTCTAATGGCTTATAGTGTCCTCTGATGTTCAGTTTTAAACACCGAACACTCTACATCTAAACTAAATACTATTGAGATCTAAACACTATGTCAAACACGATAGGCGAAAAAATAGTACTAATTAGAAAGTCTGAATACCTAAGTCGACAGCAACTTGCTGATATATCGGGCATTCCTTATGGGACTCTTAGTTATTACGAAAGCGGTCGTTCTACCCCTCCGACTGACGTTATGATGAAAATCCTCCAAACACCTCAGTTCACTAAATACACCCTATGGTTTATGACTGACCAAATCTCCCCAGAATCCGGTCAAATCGCACCGGCTCTCGCACACTTTGGGCAAGATGCAACAACCTCGCAGCCCTCAGACCAAAAGACTGGCTAACGATTTACCGTGAATACATGCATCACAAGTGCATGCTACTGGCAGCTAAATTTTGCACCAGACATTACAAAGAGTTAGGAACGAGAAGAGAACGAACCCATCGGAGGGCTTTCTTATGACAGTTAAGAAACTCGATGATGGTCGTTATGAAGTGGATATCAGACCTGCCGGACGCAACGGAAAGCGCATCCGCAGGAAGTTCGACAAGAAAAGCGAGGCTATCGCTTTCGAAAAACACACGCAGTACAACCACCACAACAAAGAATGGCTTTCGAAGCCGACAGACAAGCGGCGTCTGTCAGAGCTAACGGCTATATGGTGGGAGCTGAAAGGAAAGCACGAGGAACACGGAAAATCTAATCTTGGGAAAATTGAAATATTTACCCGGATAACTGCCGATCCTTGTGCGTTCCAGATAACGAAAGCACTTATCAGCCAGTACAGCGCCACCCGCAGAAGCCAGGGGATAAAGCCATCAAGCATTAACCGGGATTTAACCTGCATAAGTGGCATGTTCACCGCATTAATTGAGGCTGAATTGTTCTTCGGTGAGCATCCGATACGCGGTACGAAAAGACTGAAAGAGCAGAAACCGGAAACCGGCTATCTGACGCAGGATGAAATTGCCTTGTTGCTTTCGCAACTGGAAGGAGACAACAAGAAGATTGCGATTCTTTGTCTAAGTACCGGCGCAAGATGGGGTGAAGCCGCACGGCTGAAAGCGGAGAACGTGATCCATAACCGCTGTACGTTCGTTAAAACAAAGACGAACAAACCGCGCACTGTGCCAATTTCTGACGAGGTGGCAAATATGATCGCCGGAAACAAACGAGGTTTTCTTTTCCCTGATGCAAACTATCCAGCATTCAGACGGCTAATGAAGGAACTCAAACCTGATTTGCCAGCGGGACAGGCAACGCACGCATTGCGTCACAGTTTTGCCACCCATTTCATGATTAACGGGGGAAGTATCATCACCCTGCAACGAATCCTGGGGCATTCGCGAATTGAACAAACTATGGTCTATGCACACTTTGCTCCGGAATACTTGCAGGACGCGATCGCCCTCAATCCGTTACGTGGGGGAATTGAGGTTCAGAATGTCCACACAGTGTCCACAGACGAGTAACTAAATATGGCTTTCAATGGTCTTTGGTGCCGCGCAAACCCGCATTGAACCGTTGAAAGCCCCAATCGTAAGGGTGCATAAACGCCCTTACGCAGGCTTATTTTTTGCCTGCCGTTTAAACTCCCTGAATATCCCAATTCAAATCACTTTTATCAGGCGAAAAAAAACCGGGCATTACGCCCGGCTGATTAGGTGATTAAAGATTAATGTGCAGCTTCTGGCTTGTGCTTTTGCGCACTCTGGAAGCCATAGGTCAGCTCATTTTTCTCTTTATCCAGCGCAACGGTCACCTGGCCACCATCCACCAGTGAACCGAACAGCAGTTCGTTAGCCAATGGTTTTTTCAGGTTATCCTGGACAACACGCGTCATTGGACGTGCGCCCATTGCGCGGTCGTAGCCTTTCTCTGCCAGCCAGTCACGTGCTTCCTGGCTCACTTCCAGAGAGACACCTTTCTGATCCAGCTGAACCTGAAGCTCGACGATAAACTTATCAACAACCTGATGAATCACCTCGGTAGAGAGATGATCAAACCAGATAATGTTGTCGAGGCGGTTACGGAATTCCGGCGTAAACACTTTTTTGATTTCGCCCATTGCATCAGTACTATTGTCCTGATGAATCAACCCAATCGATTTACGCTCAGTTTCACGCACACCGGCGTTGGTGGTCATGACCAGCACCACATTGCGGAAATCCGCTTTACGCCCGTTATTGTCGGTCAACGTGCCGTTATCCATCACCTGCAACAGCAGGTTAAAGACATCCGGGTGTGCTTTTTCGATTTCATCCAGCAGCAGTACCGCATGCGGATGCTTAATAACAGCATCGGTCAGCAAACCGCCCTGGTCGAAACCGACATACCCCGGAGGCGCACCAATCAGGCGGCTGACGGTGTGGCGTTCCATATATTCGGACATATCAAAACGCAGCAGTTCAATGCCGAGTGCTTTGGACAACTGCACCGTGACTTCGGTCTTACCGACGCCAGTTGGTCCGGCAAAGAGGAACGAACCGACCGGTTTATGCTCGTGTCCCAGACCGGCACGGCTCATTTTGATCGCTTCAGTCAGCGCCTCAATGGCTTTATCTTGTCCGAATACCAGCATTTTCAGACGGTTGCCCAGGTTTTTCAGCGTGTCGCGATCGCTCTGCGAAACGCTCTTCTCCGGGATCCGCGCAATGCGGGCCACAACGGACTCGATATCCGCCACGTTGACGGTTTTCTTGCGCTTGCTGACCGGCATCAGACGCGCACGCGCGCCAGCCTCATCAATCACGTCAATCGCTTTATCCGGCAGATGACGATCGTTAATGTATTTCACCGCCAGTTCGACCGCTGCACGCACCGCTTTGGCGGTATAGCGGACGTCATGGTGCGCTTCGTATTTCGGCTTCAGACCGTTGATGATCTGCACGGTCTCTTCTACCGATGGCTCAGTGACATCGATTTTCTGGAAACGGCGCGCTAAGGCACGATCCTTTTCAAAGATATTGCTGAATTCCTGATAGGTTGTGGACCCTATCACACGAATCTTCCCGCTGGAGAGCAACGGCTTGATCAGGTTAGCCGCATCCACCTGGCCGCCCGATGCCGCACCCGCACCGATAATGGTGTGGATCTCATCGATAAACAGAATGCTGTTAGTATCCTGTTCCAGCTGTTTCAACAGCGCCTTAAAGCGTTTTTCAAAATCACCGCGATATTTGGTGCCTGCCAGCAGCGAGCCGATATCCAGGGAGTAAAGAGTACAATCAGCCATAATTTCAGGCACATCACCCTGGACGATACGCCAGGCGAGACCTTCGGCAATGGCGGTTTTACCGACACCAGACTCTCCCACCAGCAGCGGGTTGTTTTTTCTGCGACGGCACAGTACCTGAATGGCGCGCTCCAGCTCTTTGTCCCGGCCAATGAGCGGATCAATTCCGCCCACTCGGGCAAGCTGGTTAAGGTTAGTCGTGAAGTTTTCCATACGGTCCTCCCCGCCAGCTTGCTCTTCGTTATTTGGCTGATTCCCAGAGTCAGAAGACTGGCTGGGTTCGTCTTTGCGCGTGCCATGAGAAATAAAATTCACCACATCAAGACGACTTACTTCATGCTTACGCAGCAGATAAGCCGCCTGAGATTCCTGCTCGCTGAAGATAGCGACCAGCACATTTGCGCCGGTAACTTCATTGCGCCCGGAGGACTGAACATGAAAGACCGCGCGTTGCAGTACACGCTGAAAACTCAACGTTGGCTGCGTGTCGCGCTCTTCCTCACTGGCAGGCAATACAGGTGTGGTCTGTTCAATGAAGGCTTCGAGTTCCTGACGGAGCGCCACGAGATCCACAGAACACGCTTCCAGCGCTTCGCGGGCCGATGGGTTACTGAGCAACGCCAGTAACAAGTGCTCGACGGTCATAAACTCATGTCGGTGCTCGCGCGCTCTGGCGAAAGCCATGTTTAAACTGAGTTCCAGTTCTTGATTGAGCATAGGCACCTCCCCCAATGTTTATGCCTGCATTCAGGCTTTTTCCAGCGTACACAGCAACGGATGCTCGTTCTCCCTCGCATATTTGTTCACCATCGCTACTTTGGTTTCAGCCACTTCGGCAGTGAACACACCGCAGATAGCTTTGCCTTGATAGTGAACTGCAAGCATCAGTTGCGTTGCACGTTCTACATCATAAGAAAAGAATTTTTGTAACACGTCAATAACAAACTCCATCGGAGTGTAATCATCATTGACTAATATCACTTTATACATAGATGGCGGTTTTAGCGCGTC
>Ga0129313_1000489_pt1 | contig 33449 bp, 35 predicted proteins | sample O1105metagenome_FD_94436 | JGI IMG/M metagenome (GOLD analysis project Ga0129313, IMG submission 94436) | Orangutan group fecal microbial communities from fecal samples from Wisconsin, USA - O1105 metagenome | ecosystem: Host-associated > Mammals > Digestive system > Large intestine > Fecal...
AAAAAATCCAACGATTTCTAACGTGAAATCGTTGGATTTATGGTCCGAGTGGCGAGAATCGAACTCACGGCCTCTTGAACCCCATTCAAGCGCGCTACCAAAACTGCGCTACACCCGGATATCGACCGCCGCTTCCCTACCGAAGCGTGGCGACAAGAGATATTATACTCAGGTGGTGCCGTTTTGTCAACACTTTCTGCAAACTTTTTTAAAAAGATTTATGCTCTGGTTTCGCCAGGAGAAAAGGGATCCTCTTCCACCGTTGCCACTGCCACCGCAAAGACGCTTTCTGCCCCGGCGGCAAGCAGCGCCTGGGTGCACGCCGCTGCGGTGGAGCCGGTGGTGATCACATCATCCACCAGCAGCACCCGCCTGCCTTCCACAAGGTCCGGGTCTGCGGCACGGAACGCCCCTGCCACGTTTGCCAGACGCTCTTCCAGCGGCAGCCCTGCCTGATGGCGTTTGGCGTGGACCCGGCAAAGTCCCCGAGGGTACAGCGGGATATCCAGTGCCTGTTCCAGAGGCAATGCCAGCAGGGCAGGCACGTTGTAGCCCCGTTTCCTGCTGGAGGCAGGCACCGGAACGATGCAGTCGTAGCCCAGCTTTGCGGTCTGCACCAGCTGAGGCTGAGGCTCTGCGCCCCGCATCCGGATCTCGCTGCCAAAGGCAAGCTCTGCCAGCAGGACCCCCAGTTCCACCGCCGTCCAGGGGGCACCCTGATACTTGGCACGGAGGATGCTGCGGCGCACGCAGCCCTCGTACCGGAAGGGTGCCGCTGCGCCGATCAGCTCTCCCATGTAGTGCTGGGACGCATCCAGCCGGATCCCCGGTTTCCGGCGCAGGGCATCCACCTCTCCGGCGCAGTCCGGGCACCGGGGCACACTGCCCAGCACCCGGTTGCAGAAGGGGCAGCGCCGGGGGTAGAGCAGTCCCCTTGCCTGCCGCAGCGCCCAGCGAGGGGTGCTGTAGTAGTGCATCAGTCCTTCTTGACCGCCACGATGACCCGGACCCGCTTGCCTGCAGCGCAGCCAAAGTTATCGTACCAGCCGGTGAGGTAGTAGCCCTCGGAGTTTACCTCCGACAGCTTGGTGGCATAATACTGTCCCTTGTACCACAGATAGACCTGTGCGTTGTCCGCCACCTCGTAGCGGGTGGAGCCGGACAGCACCGAGGCAGCACCCACCTTGTCGATCTTTACGGGCATCAGCTGCACCATCGCCTTTACGGAGCCGTTTACCTCCTGCCGCACCGCAAGACCGCCTGCGATCACCGGGTACTTGATGGAGGTGGAGTAGCTGGTGGGAGAGCCGTTGACGTAGCAGATGTAGGTGGCACCGCCGCCCACAAAGTTCAGGATGGTGCGGAAGGGCTCACCGGTGATCTGCGCCACCTGCCGGAAGCCCAGACTCAGCAGGGAGCCGGTGCTGCTGGTAAGTTTGTTCCACACGGTGGTAAGGATATCGCCGTTGATGACGCCCCACAGGATCTCGCTGGTGGTGGGGACCAGAATGCTGCGCAGCTCGCTGGCAGCGGTGGTGGTGGTATCTCCGGTGGAAGAGTCCCCGGAACCGGAGGAATCCCCGGAGCCGGAGGAGCCGCCGGAGGAAGAGCCGCCGGAAGAGGAACCGCCGGAGGAGGTGGACTTGCTGGGCAGGTTCGCTGCCAGATTCTTGATATCGTCCAGCACGCCGTAGCTCCACAGATCGCCGGTGACATCGTTGAGGATCAGCCGGTCGATCTCCCCTGCCTCATTCTGGGTATAGTAGCGGACATTCAGCGCCGTCAGCTTTGTCCCCGATAGGCGGCTGGGACGAACCGTCCCAGCCACACCCTCCGATGTTGTATCCAGTATCTGTACATCGTCTGCCAGCGCATGGTCTCCCAGCCGGGTGCCATCCTCACTGAAGGTGCCGCTGACGCTTTTGACGGTGATGGCATGGACGTTCTCCCCTTCCGGGGTCACCTTGATCTCCACCAGCCAGCCGGCGGGGTAGTTCAGGCTTTTGTCCACGTTCACCGTGCGGGTGATGCCATCGGTGCACAGCACCGACACCTTTTGCAGCACGTCCGCCCCGTTGTCCTCAACGAGAGACCGGGATGAGGACTGCACCACCCCGTAGAACACGCTGTCTGCCTCTTCGCCGGTGACGATATCCGCCACCTCGTTGTCCATGCCCAGCAGCAGGGTGACCACCTCGCCTACGCCGCCGCCGTTGAGAGAGGAGACCTTGGAGGCAACGGCAGAGCTGCCCAGCTGGTAGCTGCTGCCTGCCACAGTCACCGCCGTGGGAGCGCTGGCACTGGGGGAAACTGCGGTGATGCGTCCTGCAGCACGGCGGGTGTAGATCCATACAGTCTGCAGGCTTTCGCTGTAATAATACACATCGTATTTGTTCAGTTCCCCGGAAGAGGACACTTTATCGTTGCGGTAAACATTGACCGGGGCAAAGGGCAGCTGGGTGCCCTCCTGTGCCACAAAGGGCCCCTTCAGGCTGCTGAGGAGGACGGTGGAGGTATCCACCTGCCCGTTTGCCACCGTAAAGCCCAGGGTGGAGCCGTAGGCACCGCCGCTGGCGGTGTTGGCGGTGAGGGCGTTGTACAGCAGCAGGGCGCAGTCCTCGTAGGTCATAGTCTCGCCCTGCTTCCGGGTCAGCTGGTTCCGCAGACCGATCTCCTGTGCCTTGTTCAGCTGTGCCGCCGGGAAAGCACCGGTAAGCTCGGTCATCTTATAGCCCAGCATCTTCAGCACCGCCGTTGCTGCCTCTTCCAGGGTGACGGCGTTGTCCGGCTGGAAGGAACCGTTGGTGTAGCCGTTCATCCAGCCGTTCTGCACCGCAATGCGGATGTAGGGCGCATAGGGCGAGGTGGAAGGCACATCGGTGAACAGGGTGCCCACGGTGCCCTGTGCCAGAGCGCTTTCCCGGTAGGCAGAAAAGCCCACCAGCATCCGGGCAAAGGCACCCCGGGTGACCACTGCTTCCAGACTGCCGGTCTGCCCGGGGTCCATCGCCCCCAGAGTAATGGCTGTCTGGACTGCCGTGTTGTTGATGCCGGCTGCCGATGCCGGCACTGCCAGCATGGACACCGCCATGGTCACGGCAAGGAAAAATGCGAGAAGACGTTTTTTCATAGAGAACAGAACCTCCTTGATCCCAATTTCCCCAAGGGGAAGCGGTGCCGCCGTGGCACCGAGAGGGTTATTTTAATCGTACCGCAGCGCCTCGATGGGGTTCAGCCGCGCCGCCCGCCGTGCGGGCAGGTAGCCAAACAGCACGCCGATGCCTGCCGAAATGCCAAACGCCACCACGATGGAGTTCAGGGAGGGGCTTACCGTGATATTGGTGCCCTCGGTGAACATGGGCAGCACCCGGTTTGCCGCCATGCTGACGGCATAGCCCAGAGCGATGCCCAGTGCGCCGCCCAGCGCCGAGGTGGTGGCAGCTTCCACCACGAACTGCGCCAGAATGGTGCGCTCCTTCGCGCCCAGCGCCTTGCGGATGCCGATCTCCCGGGTCCGCTCGGTCACCGACACCAGCATGATGTTCATGATGCCGATGCCGCCCACCAGCAGGGAGATGCTGGCAATGCCGGTGAGGATCACGATGACCATGTTGATCATCTTGTTCATCTCTTCCAGCCACTCGCTGGCGCTGTAGATGTAATAGCCGTTGTCGGACCGCAGCAGCTGCTGCAGCTGGCTTTCCAGCAGGCTTTTTGCCTCGTTGGCACGGCTCTCGTCCCGCATCACCACGTTGAAGCTGCCGGGAGAACTGAGTCTGGACAGCCGCATGGCGGTGGTATAGGGCAGGTAGACGCAGTCGTCATCGGAGCCCTGCTGCATCTCGGTGTTGCTGACCTTGGGAGCAAGGACTCCCACGATCCGGAACTTGTCGGTGCCGATCTTTAAGGTCTGCCCCAGTCCGTTGCCGCCAAAGGCGACCCGATTCAGGTAATCACCGATGATGCAGACCTGCTTGTTGTCCTCAATGTCCATGTACTGCAGCCCGCGCCCCTGTGCCAGCTGGTAGTTTTTTACCGTATCGGTGTAGTTTTCGTCCACGCCGTAGATGGTGCTCCAGCGGAAGGTGGTGGTGCCGATCTTCAGGGCGCCCATGCTGCTGAAATCGATCTGGGGGGACACAGTGGCGTAGAGATCCGGGTTCTTGTCCACGATCTCGTACATATCCTCTTCTGAGACATTGCGGTTGCCTGCTCCCCACACCTGCACCGACAGGGTGTTGGTGCCCAGAGCCGAAAAGCTGTCCCGCATACTTTTGGTCATGCCGTTGCCCAGACCCACAATGACGATGACCGCCATGACGCCGATGATGATACCCAGCATGGTCAGAAAGGTGCGCAGCTTGTTGCTCCACACATTCTGGATCGCCTGCCGGAAGGTTTCAAAGATCATGCCTGTTCCTCCTTTTCCGGCGTATCGGGCTGCATGGTGGGCTGCACCATCGCCTCCGGTGCCCGGGAATCCCCGTCATAGACCACCCTGCCGTCCTCCAGACGGATGATGCGGTCTGCCTGCACCGCAATGGAGTTGTCGTGGGTGATGAGCACCACCGTGTGCCCCTGTTTGTGGAGCTGCTGCAGCATGCCCAGCACCTCTCTGCCGGTATGGGAGTCCAGTGCGCCGGTAGGTTCGTCTGCCAAAATCACCGGCGGGTTCCGCACCAGTGCCCGGGCAATGGACACACGCTGCTGCTGACCGCCGGACAGCTGGTTGGGACGGTTTTTCAGCTTGTCCCCCAGCCCCACCTGTTCCAGCACCTCTTTGGCACGGGCGTGGCGGTCTGCGCGGGAGACGCCTGCGTACACCAGAGGCACCTCCACGTTTTCCATCAGGTTCAGTCGGGGCAGAAGGTTATACTGCTGGAAAATAAATCCCAGCATCTCGTTGCGGATGGCGGCAAGCTCGTTGCGGTTCATCTTGCCCACATCCCTGCCGTTGAGGCGGTAGGTGCCATAGGTGGGCACGTCCAGACAGCCGATGATGTTCATGCAGGTGGACTTGCCGGAACCGGACTGTCCCACGATCGCCACAAACTCGCCTTTGTCTATTTGCATGGTGATGTGGTCTGCAGCCTTTACCGTGGTGTCACCCATCTGGTAATACTTGCACACCTCATCAAACTCGATCAGAGCGCTCATTCCTTCCTCCTGTGTCAGCCTGCCGCACCTTCCAGTTCTCCTGCTTCCGCCTCAGCCTCATCGACTGCCCCGGAGAGCTCCTCTCCGCCCTCCTCCGGCAGGGTCTCCTCCGGCTCTGCCGCTGCGGTGGTGTCCTCGTTGCCTGCGTTGGACACCACTACAGCGGAACCGCTGCCTACATAAACGGAACCGTCATCGTAGTAGCTGTCGCTGACCACCGAGCTGGGGTCGTATGCCACCACGTCACTTTCGCTGAGCCCGCTGACGATCTGGGTGTAGTTGTCATCGCTGACACCGGTCTTGACCTGCACGTAGACATAGCCCTCCGGTGCGATCATGGTGGTGTCTGCCATGGCTGCGCTGGGCGAGGACTTGCTCACCAGCACATAGCCGCCCCGCACCACAGCGGCGTTGGGCACTGCAAGGGCGTTCTTTGCCTGTGCCACCACGATCTCTGCGTTGGCGTTCATGCCCGGGCGCAGACCCTCGGTGTTGTCGATGCGCACCGTCACCGGGTAGGTGGTGGTGCCGCCGTTGACGTTGCCCTTCATGGACACACGGGTCACCACGCCCTCATAGGTCTTGTCCGGCACGGCATCTGCAGTCACCTGCACGCTCTGTCCCACCGACAGGCTGCTGACCTGCAGCTCGTCCACATTGAGGGTCATTTCCAGATAGCTCAAGTCGTAGATGGTGCACAGGTCGCTGCCTGCGCTGAGAGCGTCTCCCACCTTGGCGGACTTTTCGATGATGGTGCCGCTGATGGGAGAGGTAATGGTGTAGTTGTTCATGGTATCCTGCATGTTCTCCATGGACAGCTCTGCGCCCCGCAGGGTCTCGGAGGCGGACTGGATCACTTCGGTCAGATCCTCACCGCTGAGCTGGATCAGGATATCGTCCTTGTTGACGGTGCTGCCCTCCTGCACGTTGATCGCCGTTACGGTACCGGCAGAAAGGGCGGTAAGGGTCCGCTCTGCCTGATACTGGAAGGTCGCTGCGCCGATGGAGTTGACCCCGTTGATGGTGGCGGTCGCCGCCTGTGCGGTGGTCAGACCGCCGGCGTTCTTCACCGAGATGGTGACGGTGCGGGTCAGCAGGTTGCCGGTGCTCAGGGCATCGGTGCCGGTGACGGCGGTGACGGTGCCGGTAAGGACCTCAAAGGTGCCGTCCAGCGTTACCTGTGCGCTCTGCCCCACCGAGAAGGCGGCGGCGTCTGCTGCCGGGAATTCCACCACCAGCAGCATCTTGGAGCTGTCCCGGATGACTGCCACTTCCTGCCCGCTGGTGACCTCATCGCCCTTTGCCACCTTCAGGCTGCTGACGGTGCCTGCCACCTCGGCACGGACGTACTGCCGGTCTACGGTCTTATCGTAGCTCCGCTGTGCCTGCTGCAGGGTGATCGCCGCCTGCTCCACCTTGGTGGAGGCGTCGGAGGAGTCCACGGTGTACAGCACTGTGCCTTCCTCCACCACGTCGCCCTCTTCAATGCTGCCGGTAAGGATCTTGCCGCTTACCAGCGACTTGACATTGTAGGTGTTTGCGGGGTTCAGGGTGCCTGTGCCGCTCATGGTGTTGGAGATGTCCATTTTCTGGGGCGTGGTCTCCACATAACTGGTATCCACGTTCACCGTCTTGTCCTTGGGGCGGACCAGCCACCAGCCCCCTGCCAGAACCACGCAGAGCACCGGCACCAGCCATTTCCAGTTCTTTTTTACGAATGCTGCCGGCTTGCCGCCTTTGGGTGCGGCAGACGCCGCATCCTCCTGCCGGGGAGCTTTGTCTTCCCTGTTCTTTTTCCAGATCATGCTTGCAGTTTCCTCCTAGGTTCATTCTATGACAGGGTCCCGGCGGGGACCCATCAAAGTCTCGTAGTTGTAGTGTAACGCATTTCCCCCGGTTGCACAAGCGTCCAAATTTTATTTCTGGTGATTTTGCGGTATCTTTCATCAAACTTTCGCACTGTACTCCCCAAAAGCACCCCCAAATGCAAAAAGGACCGCTGCACAGAGGATGTGCAGCGGTCCTTTCGGAGCCTTATTCCGGTGTCCGGTCAGGAAGCGTCGCTTGCTGACTGCACCTCCACGTATACCCCTGCGGGCACACATGCCGCCCATGCTCCCTCCTGGGACAGCCAGCCGAATTGCTCGCACACATGGTCCGGGCACAGGCTGTCCTGAAAGGAAATGGCGCCGTCCTTTACCTGCAGGTGGACGACGTAGTCCCCCACCTCGTAAAGGTAATCGTGGTCCTGCTCCAGCGGCAGGGTCTCGGTGATGCCATCACCAAAATCCACCACGGCTTCCAGCCGGGTGCCGCTGCTCTTGCGCCGGGTGCCCAGTGCCAGCAGCAATCCTGCCGCCGCTCCAAGCACCAACAGGGCAAACAGAGCGTTTTTCTGCCACGGCTTCCAGCCTGTTCCGCTGTCTGCCTGTGGCTTCCGGTTCATGCTCATGCAGCGTACTTGCTTGCCGCTGCACCTGCAATGCGACCAAAGACGGTAAAGTCTGCCACTGCGTTGCCGCCCAGACGGTTTGCACCGTGGACGCCGCCGGTGACCTCACCTGCTGCAAACAGACCGGGGATCACGGAGCCGTCTGCCTTCAGCACTTCGGTGTTGGTGTTGATCTTCAGACCGCCCATGGTGTGATGGACGCCTGCGGTGACCTTGATGGCATAGTAGGGAGCAGTATCCAGCTTGTTGGCAAAGCTGGTACGACCAAACTCGGCGTCGCTCTTTGCCTCCACGCAGCTGTTCCAGTCTGCCATGGTCTGAGCAAAGGCAGCCTCGTCCACGCCCATAGCCTTTGCCAGCTCTTCGTAGGTAGCACCTTCCACGGTGTAGCCCTTCTTGATGTAGCCCTGGATGACGCTGGAAGCGTCTGCCATTGCCTGATCCACCACCAGCCAGCTGTAGCTGCCGGTCTGTGCGATCTCGGCGGCGGAGACCACGTCACGGGTGCCCACTTCGTCGATGAAGCGCTTGCCCTCGGCGTTCACAAGGATAGCGCCGTCGCCGCGGAGACCCTCGGTGATCAGAGCAGCGGTGTTTGCCTCCACGGTGGGGTGGATCTGGATCTGGTCCATGTCCACGGTGTCTGCACCGATGGCGGTAGCCATCTCAATGCCCTGACCCTGAATGCCGGCGGCGTTGGTGGTCATAAAGCCCTTCAGCTCCGGCTTGTACTTTACCACCATGTCCAGATTTGCGCCAAAGCCGCCGCTGGTGATCACCACAGCCTTGGCGTTGACGGTAACGGTCTCACCGGAAGCACCGGTTGCCTTGACACCCACAGCAGCGCCGTTGGCGTCGGTGAGGATCTCGTTGGCGGTGGTGTTCAGCATGATCTGAACGCCTGCCTTCTCGCAGTTCTCCTGCAGCAGGGGGATCATGTAAGAGCCCACAGAGACGGTCTTGCCCTCTGCGTTCACAGGGCGGTGGATACGCTTGACGGATGCGCCGCCAAAGCTGGAAACGCTGTGCAGGGTGATGCCGTGCTCATCCAGCCAGTCGATGGCGTCGGCGCTGTTAGCGCACAGGGTCTGGACCAGAGCGGGGTCGTTGATGCCCTTGCCGCCCACCATGGTGTCCAGCTCCATCAGCTCCACAGAGTCAAAGTAGCCCACGGGGTTTGCCTGATATGCCGCCCACTGCTCAGAGACGGTCTTTGCCAGTGCGGTGATGGTCTCGTTGTCGGCGTACTTGTCGGCTGCAGTCTTCAGGGTCTTTTCCACGCCTGCAGACTCGCCAAACTCGTTCTCGTCCTGGTAGACGGTGTCGCCGGCGTTCATGCCGCCGGTAGCACGGACGGAGTTGCCGCCCACCATGGGCTGGCTCTCCAGCACCACAACGCTCTTGCCCTCGTTGGCAGCGGTGATGGCAGCAGTCATGCCTGCGCCGCCTGCGCCCACGATGACGATGTCGGCATCGACCACAGCGTCCTCTGCCTTGGTCTCATCTGCCTTTACCTCGGTCTTGAAGTTCTCGGGGTCGAGACCTGCTGCGGTAAGAGCCGCTGCAGCTGCCTCCTTGATGGCGTTGGAGGTGATGGTAGCGGTGGACACGCCGTCCACAGCAATGCTGCCGCTCTCTGCAATGGCAGTGGGCAGCTGCTCCAGTGCCATTGTGCCGATGCCGGGGGTCTCGTCTGCGCCTTCTGCGGTGCAGCCGGTGATCTTGCCATCGGTGAGGGTCAGGGTAACGGTAACGTCGCCCATACCCTTGGCGGTACCGGTGTACTCGCCGGACACGCCGCCGGTGCTGGAGGCAGGCTTGCTGCAGCCGTAGCCCAGCAGGCTGACGGCGAGAATGGCAGACATTGCCAGCGCTGCCACGCTCTTCTTGATCTGGTTCTTTTTCATGATTTCTTCCTTCTTGATCTTTTTCCTTGTGGTTAGCCTAAAAAAATGTCTATCAGCATAAAAAGGGGGAGCTGCGCATTCGGAACACAGCTCCCCCTTTGCCGAACAAAAGAGAGTTAGGCGTTAGCCTGTGCAGCAGCAACTGCACATGCAACGGTAGCACCGACCATGGGGTTGTTGCCCATGCCGATGAGACCCATCATCTCCACGTGTGCGGGCACGGAGGAAGAGCCAGCGAACTGAGCATCGCCGTGCACACGACCCAGAGAGTCGGTCAGACCGTAGCTTGCAGGACCTGCAGCCACGTTATCGGGGTGCAGGGTACGACCGGTGCCGCCGCCGGAAGCGACGGAGAAGTACTTCTTGCCGTTCTCGATAGCCCACTTCTTGTAGGTGCCTGCAACCAGGTGCTGGAAGCGGACGGGGTTGGTGGAGTTGCCGGTGATGGAGCACTGGACGTCCTCCTTCTTCATGATGGCAACGCCTTCCATGACGTCGTTGGCGCCGTAGCACTTGACAGCTGCACGCTCGCCCTCGGAGAAGGGAACTTCCTTCACGACGGTCAGGGTCTGAGTGGGAATGTCGTACTCAGTCTGCACGTAGGTGAAGCCGTTGATACGGGAAATGATGTAAGCGGCATCCTTGCCCAGACCGTTCAGGATGACACGCAGGGGGGTCTTGCGGACCTTATTGGCAGTGCGGGCAATGCCGATGGCACCCTCAGCAGCTGCAAAGGACTCGTGACCTGCCAGGAATGCAAAGCAGGTGGTGTCCTCGCTCAGCAGACGAGCGCCCAGATTGCCGTGACCCAGACCCACCTGGCGCTGCTCAGCCACAGAGCCGGGGATGGTGAATGCTTCCAGACCTTCGCCGATGGCAGCAGCGCACTCGGCTGCGTCGGTGAGACCACGTTTCACAGCGATGGCGGTGCCCAGAGTGTATGCCCAGACAGCGTTGTCAAAGCAGATGGGCTGCACGCCGCGGACGATCTTGTCGCAGTCGATGCCCTTAGCGAGGAGCATCTCGTTGCAGGCGTCCAGAGACTCCAGACCGTTAGCCTTCAGGCATGCCTCGATCTTCGGCATGCGGCGATCCATAGATTCAAAAGTTGCCATGAGTCGTTCCTCCTCTCTTATTCCTCACGCGGGTCGATGTACTTGACAGCACCCTGATCAGCGCTGAAGCGACCGTAAGTACCCACGTTCTTCTCGTAAGCCTCGTTGGGGCTCTTGCCGTGACGGATATCCTCCATCATCTTGCCCAGCTTAACGAACTGATAGCCGATGACCTCGCCGTTTGCGTCCACAGCCAGCTTGTTGATGTAGCCCTCGGTGAGCTCCAGGTAACGGACGCCCTTCTCCTTGGTGGAGAAGATGGTGCCGGTCATGGAGCGCAGACCCTTGCCCAGGTCGTCCAGACCTGCGCCGATGGGCAGACCGTCCTCAGAGAAAGCGGTCTGGCTGCGACCGTAGACGATCTGCAGGAACAGCTCGCGCATTGCCACGTTGATGGCGTCGCACACCAGGTCGGTGTTCAGAGCTTCCAGGATGGTCTTGCCGGGCAGGATCTCGCCTGCCATAGCAGCAGAGTGGGTCATGCCGGAGCAGCCGATGGTCTCCACCAGAGCTTCCTCGATGACGCCGTTCTTGATGTTCAGGGACAGCTTGCAGGTACCCTGCTGAGGAGCACACCAGCCCACACCGTGGGTGTAGCCGCTGATGTCCTTGATCTCATAAGCCTTGACCCATGCGCCCTCTTCGGGGATGGGAGCCGGACCATGCTTAGGACCTTTGGTGATCGGGCACATATTCTGTACTTGCTGCGAATAGGTCATAATCATACTCTCCTTTTGACAAATTGTCGCTTTGCGGGGCAAAGCCGCCGCCGCGCCCTGCCGGCACGGCAGACCTCCCCTGCCCCGTTTGCATCGTCCGGACAAGCCCCGTTTTCCGGTGCCGTCCGGTACTACCACGCATAATTTTATTATAGAGAAAGCAGCCGGATTTTGCAAGTCATTTTCGACAAAATCCCGCAATTCCTTTTGTGGTTGCCTGCGGCTAACTGTCAATTCCGACGCTTTTGTTCCCGCAATCGTCAAGTTTTTGTCAATTTTGTCAGAGAGTCTTTTTTTCGCCCCCGCCCCCGGGCTGCACCGGCTTCAGGGCAGCTATGGCGGCAAGCCCTGCCGCTGCTGCCGCCGCCGCCAGCCAGTGCCGTCCCCGCTCCAGCCCCAGCCAGTCTGCGGCGGCGGGAAACACAAGGCTGCCCACGCTCTGCCCCAGTGCCAGAAAGCCGTAGTTCACCCCGGCGTGGGGCAGTCCGAACAGGTCGGTGGAAAGGGCGGGCAGCACCGCCGCCAGCCCCGAATAGCAGAAGGTCAGCCCCCCGTACACCGCCACCACCATCCAGCCCCGGGCAAAGGCAAAGCCCACCGACAGCCCCAGCGACCCGGCAAACAGCAGCCCGTCGGCGGCTCTGCGCCCTGCCCGGTCGCTGAACAGGGGCATCAGCAGCCGCCCCGCCGCACTGCCCACGCTGCCCAGCACCACGCTCCACAGCGCCGCCTTTTCGTCCAGACCCCGCTCCACGCCCAGTTTGAGGATCACGGGACTGAACAGCAGCACCGCCGGGGTGGAAAAACACACTGCCCCGGCGCACAGCCAGTACTGCCTCGTACCCAGCATCTGCCAGGGAGAAAGGTCCACCCCGCCGGTGTTCTTCTGCCGGGGTTCGGGCGGGTCCTGCAAAAGCAGGCTGCCTGCCAGACAGACCGGCAGGCTCACCGCCCCCAGACCCAAAAACGCTCCCCGGATGCCCTGCAAAAAACCGATCCCCCGCACCGCTGTCCGGACAAAAAAGGTAAGAAAGGCTCCGGAGAGACCCACCGCCCCGCCGATGACTCCGGTGGCAAGTCCCTTGCGCCCGGCGTACCATTTCTGAGCACAGGACTGGATGGAGGGGTACAGAAACGCCGTACCCAACCCCGCCGGGATGCTGAAGCCCAGATAAAATCCCGCCCCGCCCTCCGGCAGCATCGCCGCCGTACACAAGCCGCCGCAGAGCAGCGCCGTGCCCCACAGCCCGGCGCACCGGGGACCCCGCCGGTCCTGCAGAAAGCCTCCCAGCACGCAGCCCACCCCAAACGCAGCAATGAGGAGGGCAAAGGCGTACTCTGTCCCCTGCTCCGACATGCCGTATTCCTCCATCACCGGCTGCTGGAACACCCCCCACGCCGCCGGGATGCCGGTGAGGATCTGCACCGCCGCCCCGGCAGCAAGAATGGTCCAGGGATGTTTTGCGGCAAACTTCATGGTCTCACCTCCGGCGCTGCGCTCCCTGCGTTTGAGATAGTATGTCCATTCCGATTGACAAAAACGCAGTTTCCTTTATAATGAAAAAGGAAAAGACCAAGCATCTTCGCCCTCTCCGGTCCCTTTGCACCGGCTCCCCCATGGACTGCCAAGAGGGGACCGGCGGCATCGCTCCTGCGATGACCGGGAGGGCGGGCAATCGATAGAGAGGAATTACGATTATGAAAACACAGGCTTTAAAAGGTATGCGGGACCTGCTGCCCGCCGAGCAGACCCTGCGGGACCACATTCAGGGTAAGATTCTGGAGACCTACCGTGCCGCCGGCTTTGAGCGGATCTCCACCCCCATGCTGGAGGATATGGAGAATCTGGACAAGTCCGAGGGCGGCGACAACCTGAACCTGATCTTCAAGGTGCTGAAGCGGGGCGACAAACTCACCGCCGCCCTTGCCACCGGGGACCCCAAGCAGCTTTCCGACATGGGTCTGCGCTACGACCTGACCCTGCCCCTTTCCCGGTACTACGCCGCCAACAAGGATAAGCTGCCCAGCCCCTTTAAGGTGATCCAGACCGACCGGGTGTTCCGTGCCGAGCGTCCCCAGAAGGGTCGCCTGCGGGAGTTCGTCCAGTGCGACATCGACATTCTGGGAGACTCCTCCCCCAACGCCGAGGTGGAACTCATCGACGTCACCACCCGGGCACTGCTGAACATTGGCTTTACCGGCTTTACCGTCAACATCAACGACCGCCGCATCCTCCGGGGGATGCTGGAGAGCATGGGCTTTGCTCCCGACACTCTGGACTCTGTCTGCATCACCTTTGATAAGATGGACAAGATCGGTGCCGAGGGGGTCAAGGCAGAACTTACCGAAAAGCAGCTGCCGGAAGCCGCCGTCAACGCCCTTGCAGACTTCATCGCCGCCGGTGCGGTGACGTTGGATGCCGTTGCCGCCCGCTGTGCCGACCCTGCCATTGCCGACGACCTGAAGTACGTCCTTGCCACCGCCAGCGCCATTGCCGGCGGACGGTATCAGGTGGCATACTGCCCCAGTCTGGTGCGGGGTCAGGGCTACTACACCGGAATGGTGTTTGAGGTCACCTGCCCGCAGTTCAGCGGTGCCGTGGCAGGCGGCGGGCGCTACGACAACATGGTAGGCAAGTTCCTGGGCACCCAGGTGCCTGCAGTGGGCTTCTCCATCGGTTTTGAGCGGGTCTGCGGCATCCTGCTGGAGCAGGGCTACCAGATCCCCGGTGCAAAGCAGAAGATCGCCCTGCTCTACGGCAAGGACGCAGACTTTACCGCTGTCCTCGCCAAGGCAGACGCCCTGCGCAGCAGCTACAACGTCACCGTGCTGCCCATGGGCAAAAAGCTGGGCAAGCAGCTGGGTCAGCTGGAAGCCGCAGGCTTTGCCGGTGCCGCCTTTATGGACAAGGACGAGATCAAGATCTTTGCTCAGCAGTAAGATCCGGTAACGTTATAGTAAACAGCAAAAGCTCCCCGGTGCCGCGGCACCGGGGAGCTTTCTGCTTTATAAGGCGGACATCAGATGGTAAACTGCACCACGCAGAATGCGGCGTAGATGCACAGCAGAGCAATGCCCTGAGGACGGCTGAGCTTGCCCCGCACAAGTGCCGGCAGGGTCAGCAGCAGCATGACAGCAAACATCACCGGGATCTCCAGCACCAGAGAGGCGTTATGCCCAAAGAGCATGGAGTTCTGGGGGATGGTGAAGGGAGCGAGGGTCACGCTGACGCCGCTGACCAGCACCAGGTTGAACACGTTGGCACCGATGACGTTGCCCAGAGACAGGGCACCGTGACCCTTAGCCAGCGAGGTGATGGCGGTGACCAGCTCCGGCAGAGAGGTGCCCAGCGCCACGAAGGTCAGGGCGATCACCGATTCCGGCACGCCCAGTGCCTGAGCGATGAGGGTGCCGTTGTCCACCAGCAGGTCGGCGCCCACAGCGATGAGGGCAGCGCCCACTGCCAGCAGACCCAGCTCCTTGGCGAGGGAGCTGTTCTCTTCCGGCTCATCCTCTTCTTCCGGAGCGGGTGCCTTCTTCATTGCCATGACGTTGCAGATGATATACGCCACGAACATTGCCAGCAGGATGATGCCCACAGGACGGGTGAAGGAACCGGTGGTGTACGCCACCCCTGCATAGAACGCTGCTGCCACAAAGAAGAACAGCACCGGAGTCCGCAGGCTCTTGGGGTCCACCTTGCCCGGACGCACCGCAATAGTGATGGCGGCGATCAGCGCAGCGTTGCAGATGACCGAGCCGATAGCGTTGCCGTAGGCGATCTCACCGTGACCGGTGAGGGCGGAGGTAGTGGACACCATCACCTCCGGCAGGGTGGTGCCGATGGACACCACGGTTGCGCCGATGAGCAGCTCCGGCACGTGGAACCGGCGGGCAATGCCCGTGGCACCGTCCACGAACCAGTCGCCGCCCTTGATCAGGCACAGCAGACCAACGATGAATAACAAAATGGGGATCAGCATAGTTTTTCTCCTTTTTTCAGACCATTCTTCCAATACGATACGGAAAAAAAGAGACCTTTATTACAGCCTTCTCCTTACGGCAAGGCTGTAATAAAAGTCTCAAGCTTCCGGCACCGCAGCGGGCATTGCTGCCGGGATGTCGCTGCGGCACAGCATCGGTCCCTTGCGGCACCGACGCCCTCTACTCCCTTTTATCCACCGGATATTATACTGTAATCCGGCGCAAAAAGCAAGCAAAACCGTAAAATTTTCACCCGGTCTTCTGCACTTTTTTGGCGTTGGGATAGATCCGCTCCATCCGGGCATTGTCAAAATGCTCGTCCAGCAGCAGGTCCACCCGGCTGGCAGGAGCTGCGCCGCTGGTGCGGGCGTCGTACCGTGCCAGGGCAAGGGCACTGGTGACCATGTTCACCGCCATAAACACCGCCAGCGCCGCCGTCATCCAGGGACGCACCCGGCTGCGGAGCTTCGTCATAAGACGGATCACCAGCGGGTAGCCGTAGCGCATCCACACCACCGCCGCAATGCCCCAGAAAAAGCAGTACAGCAGGTTGATGCGTCCCCCCAGATTGAACTTGAACTTGCTGTAATCCCAGAACACGGTGCCGAACAGCAGCTCGGTGACAGCGCTGCACACGTATTCGTATACGCCGCCCATGACGGTGCCAAAGGCAAAGAGGTACCGGTCGCTCTTATCCCGGTTCTGCCGCAGCAGCACGGTGGCAAGCGCCAGTGCCAGACCCCACACCACGCTGAAGGGTCCCCACACAAGGCTGGACCGGCTCATCCACACCCCTGCCGTCACCCGGCAGAAAATGGTCTCGGTAAAGTCTCCCACCAGCGCCCCAATGACAAAGAGCCACAAAAGGTCCGCCGCACTCAGGGGCACTTCCTCCCCCTGTGCCGCTGCCGCCCGGGGCTTTGCCGCCTCCGGATAGGCGTGCTGGATGCGGCGCTCTACGTAGAGGGCAATGCGGCTGCGCAGGCTGTCGGAGCGCTGCTCCAGCTTCTGGTTCAGCTGCTCCAGATAGGGATGCCGGGCGGCGTACTGCCCCACCAAAACTGCCGAACCCACCTGGTCCAGCGCCGCCACCACCAGCACCACCCACACCGCCGGGTGCAGCAGCCACCCGGGGATCAGGGCACATAATTTCAGCAGCAGGTCGTTGCCCCACAGCACCGTCCCTGCACCCAGCGCACCCCACAGCACTGAGTACTGCAGGCAGACGTAGCCGTTCAGGTTGAACTTTTTGTGGGAGTAGTCCCACCATTTCCGCCGGTGCAGCCGCTCCAGCAGCTTGGCGGTGACCCACTCGGTCACCGTGGCAACCAGCATACATGCAAAGAACAGGTACACCGGACGCCCCCGCAGGTCTGCAAAGCCCACTGCCATAAGCACGGCGGCAACGCCGTATACAAAGCAGAAGGGTCCCGCCGCCACGCCGCGGTTGGTAAATCGTCTGCCCCGCACCGTTGCCACCACCGTCTCCCCTACCCACCCAAGGAAGGAGTAGACCATATAAAATACACCCAGCGTATAAAGATCCAGTTTCATATAGCTCCTTTCGTTGCGAACAAAAGCACTGTCCCTATTGTACCTTTTTGCAGCTCCCAGTGCAAGCGGCAGCAGCGGACCCGGCAGACGCCCTGAGTGACCGCAAAGGCCCCGGCAACGGGATCAAAACAAAAAAGCAGCGGTCAAGGCGCTGCTTTTACTGTTTGGGATATTCGGTTTTAATGTCGCTTGCGCCCGAAATATAGTCCATGGACACATTATAAAAGCGGGCAAGTATCAAAAGGTTATCGAGGGGGATCCTTGTTTTGCCGCTTTCGTAGTCGGAATATGTGCGCTGCCCGATGTGTAAGAGGTCTGCGATCTTCTGTTGGGTCAGGGCGTTGTCTTCTCTTATTTCACGAATGCGTTCATTGTAGCGCACAAAATTCACCACCTTACACAAAATAGTATAAGGATTTTTGGCTGCCACTTGACAAATAGAGTTATAAACTCTAAACTTATGGAGAGGAAGCCGCCAAATACAGGAATGGAAAGGATGGAAAATGTTCAACCGGCGGCATAGATCTTGATGTGAGAACCTGGAGGTAAAACGGATGGAACAAACGGTAAGACAGCTGATAAAAATTCTTTCCTATGTTGAATTGGTATTCGGTACCATCGGCTCTTTTATACTGGCATATACATACGGGCAGGAGATCAGTCATGTTGGTTACACGCGATTGTATTATACCCGTAATTGGGGCACTACGATGGGGATCTTTCTGGCAGGACTGTTTAGCGTTGCGCTGATGTTTGTGCTTATCTATGGCTTCTATATGCTGCTTGAAAATCAGGAAACGCTTAATAGCCGTGTACAAGAACTGCTGTCAAAAATCAGCTATCAAGAAGCATTGGAACGAAAAGAAGAAGTACAGAACTAAAAACAGACTGTGAGGTCAGAACATGAAGGCAGATAAAAAGAAGGTTGCAGTCATTGCAGCCGTGATCGTGATCGTCCTTTTGGCGATCTGTTTTGTTGTTTTAGGCGGTAAAAAAGGGAACGCCGGATACTACAACGGAGACCCGTGGGGTATGTCCTACAGCGACTTCAGCAAGAAACACCCCGAGGCTATACCGGGCGGCAAGGAAAACGCATATCTCATCAAAGGTGGTCAGCTTGCAGATGTTCCCGAAGTGAATGAAAAGCTTGGACAGCTTACAACCGTTTATTATTTCGATCAGAACGAATTGAAAAGCGTTAAGGTACTATTGATGCTGGCAGGAGACACTTCTTCTAAATGCCGCTCTGCCATTATTGAGAAGTACACCACCCTGTACGGCGAAGCTTCTGGTGAAGAAGGAAACTCTGCTTATACATCGATCTATTGGAACACGGACAAAACGGATATCACCGTCAACGTGTTGGCTAGCGTTGTTATGATCGACTTTACCGAGAAGGGATATACCGTAGACTAAAAACTCACAACGAAAGCCGTCCTTTAAGCGTTGAGCAGCGAGGGCGGCTTTTGTGCGCAACACAGCTTCCAAAAGCCGGCATGTGCTACGCCAAAGCTCTAAAGCAAAGCAGTGCGTCTTTACGCTGCTGTAATATTGACAATCCGGCGCTTTTCTGGTATTCTACTATACAGTTAATTTGTCCCCCGCCTGCACCGCAGTTTTGCGTACCGGCAAGGGGCAGACGGTTTTTATCTGCTGGTGTGGCGCAATGGCAGCGCAACTGATTTGTAATCAGTGGGTTGCAGGTTCAACTCCTGTCACCAGCTCCAAGAAAAATCCTGCGATATACCGCTAAAATAGCGGCGTGTATCGTGGGATTTTTGCTTTTGTATACGTTGTGAAATGCCCGGAACGTGCGACAAATTCAAGAAAAACCCGTTTTGAGCAACTGTGTGCGCCTTTGTTCTGTGTGCTCCGCCTGTATCCGTTGTGCAGCGGGCTGCCACCAGAGCAAAAAAACGAAATTAGTTGTTGACAAGCAGCGAATTCGGTGTTATCATATACAGGCAGTCTGCGTGACTTGCAAAAAAGAATATGGGCGTGTTCCCGAGTGGCCAATGGGGACAGACTGTAAATCTGCTGCTTTCAGCTTCGGTGGTTCGAATCCACCCGCGCCCACCAAGATAAAACACCTAGAAACGTAAGTTTTTGGGTGTTTTTCTTTTGTTGTAACCCACTATCAAACCCACTTTTTTCTCTACATAAAATAAGAGCCGCAGCCCTGTGATAAGGCTGCGGCTCTTGTCATTTATGCGGTGCTCAGTGTGTACCGCTTACACCAAGTAGTCAGTTTGCCTCAGCGGACGCTGCGCTTGCGGCGGGCGTACTCCTCATCGGCAGCGAGGGCGGCGGCGGTGAACGAGTTATTCTTCCACCAGGCGATCAGGGCGGCAACGCTGGTGATGCCTGCCGTCACCAGCTGCTCCAGCTGCTGACTCTCGATGGGCAGGGGGCTCTTGCCAAAGGCGCTCAGCATCTGGTTGGTCAGTGCCAGCAGCAGCACGGCGGTGCGTGCCACGGTGCCTGCGGAGATGGTGGGTGCGGTGTAGGTGTGTGTGTTCATAGTCAGTTCCTCACTTTCTCATGGTCTTCTAAATCGGCGATGCGGTGGTTTGCCACCCGCATCTGTTCTTCCAGGACGGGGACCCGGCGGGCGAAGTTGTTGTGCTCCCGCACCTCCCGGGTCAGCTCCTCCAGTTTGGTGTCGGTCACTGCCTGACTGCGGCTGTTGGCGATGAGCACCCCCAGCAGGGTCACTGCTCCGGCAATGACGGCGGACGCTATGCTTTCCATGGTCTCACCCCTTCCACCGGCTCTTGACGGTCCGCACGTCCACATGGACCCAGCCGGTGGGGCGTCCGGACCGGACCGGGTACCGCCCGATGCCCCCGGTGTCCGGCAGCAGGGTCTCGGCGTAGGCGGCAAGCTGCTCCACGGTCACCCCTGCCGCCCGGATATCCGCCGCCCTGCCGTAGCAGTGCTGGCTGTATGCCGCACCACCCACCGCCTTGTTGTGGGCGGCGGTGCGGTAAGCGCTGGTAATGACCAGAGGTTTCCTAAAGTGGGTCCGGATCTTTTCCAGAATATCCACCAGCTTCGTGTCCACAAAGACCGGGTCCGAGCCGTCCAGGCAGGCAAACTCCCGCACCTCAAAGTGTTCCGAGAGTCTCTTGTTGCCGTTTTTCAAAGTGGAATATGCCTCGATGCTCATATTCCTCTCCTTTCCATTTTGAATTTTTCAAATCAATTTGTATCGGGGCTTGCATTCCCCAAATAACTTCCATCGCAGACAGTCGTCCACAAAAATACATAGGAAGCTCAGCAGGAACCACAGCACCGTGTACGGCACACAGATCTGCCCCGCAAGATTCAGCGGCATTCCGGAGTAGTCCCAAATCCCCATTCCGAGGAACAGGTTCAGCACCACGCCTGCCACCAGCTCCACTGCCGTAACCAGTGCCGCCCCAAACGCTGCCTGTTTCACCAGCGACATTTCCCACGGCAGATAGTTGTTGAGCCCACCGATCAGTACAAAGCATACTCCGCCCACAAGTCCCATGGTCCAGTGGCTGTGCCCTCGCCAGAGCACCTCCACGCAAATATAAAGCGCTCCGCCCAGCAGGAGAAGTGCTCCTTCTTTCAGCGCTTCCCGCAGTTTGTGGTCCATTTTGAAGTTACTCACCGTTGTACCCCGCCATGCGTGCAGCGATATTCTGCACCTGTTCGTTCGCTTCCGTCAGCAGCTGTTCCATTGCCCCAGCAAGGTCTTCCGGCAGATCTGCACCGTAGTGGATGCCTTTCAGCACCTCAAAGCTTTCTTCCCGCTGGATCCACTGCCGCAGGGCATTACAATAGGTGGTCTGCTTGGTGATAAAGCTCTTCACGGTCATGTACAGGATCAAAATATCTTTTGCGCTGTACATCCGGCACGCCTTGCCGTCCGCATGATACGGAGCAGCGGTAGCGCCCAGCGTCACCGAGCCAAAGATACCGTCAATGTTGGTCTGGTCCGTGATCTGCAAACTGAAATGTTCCTGGGTCCCGTCCGCAAATATCACATCCACGCCGCCCCGGATCGTCCTTTCGCAGCAGTCGGAAGCGTCTGTCAGCAGTCTGCTCCGCAAACTTTCCATCTGCTCCTCCTCTGTAGGCGGCTGGGGCACCGCACCATAGGCATACACCCGGTAGGTGCTGTCTGCAATGGAGATGCCCCAGTAAGGCTCCCCGGGCTGGGCGGCAGCGTTGTGCGCCTCCACCGCCCCGCTGATGGTCTCATACGCCACTGCGCCCTCTCCCTCCACCGGAGCAGAGTAGCCGGGCTGGATCTTGTTATCCATTGGTACCTCCTTATTCCGTCTGTACTATCATGGTGTCCGGGTCAACCAGCATCTCCGAGGGCAAAATAATCATGGGGCGCACATACCTCTTGTTTGTCGCTCCGGTACGGTAAAATCCACCTTGTGCGTCTATATAGACGGGATACGTCCATGTGGATCTACATGCCGGCGACCTAGTCCACCACGGATACGCTTTAGTACCAACGTATGCAATACGGCGGGAGTCCCGTTTTGTAGCATTGCAGCCCTTAAAGTACGCCAAAGTTGCTCCTTCATTATCAGGAACCACGGTATCGCTATCGCCTGTTACCCCCAACTCAGTGGCACTGGGCAGGAATATCTTGGCAGACAGTCCGTTTGCGCCAGAGCTGACTGTCGTATCCTGACCACCTCCGGGTCTGTAGGGAATCTTTACCTCCTTGATCTTGTCGCTGATCAAGCCCATAGCAAAGTTCATCATGCAGATCAGATCAAGCCAAGAGCGCACCTTGCTGTTTTCGTAGTCGTTAAAGTACATCTCGCTCTCATGCCACACCACGCTCTGGTGCAGTTCTTTCATCATAAGCCATGTGCCGGTGCAGCTGCTGTCGTAAATTTTAGCATCGGGAATGCCCTGATGCACAATCAAAAACTCCTTGTACGACTTTGGACCGCCAAAGGGTAGGTTGACCACCTTGCCCACCGCCAGACTTCCCAGCGGCGTGCCACTGGCATACACCAGCTTTGCCGCACCACCCGCCCCGAGGTATATCTTTGACAGCTGCCTTGCCTTGCCGTCCACTCCGAGGTAGAGCTTGGAGGTCGCCTTTGCCGTGCCGCCTACGCCGGGATAGATACTCATACCACCGCCTCCTTACTTGTACACCAACAATATCGTGTTGGTGGCAAGGCTGCTGCCTGCGCCGGGGTCCGAGGTCTGCGCCACAATCTTAAACCCGTTGACGCTGGTTGCCGTGCCGCCTGCACTACTGGAACCTGCATAGTTGTGGGTGTGGCTGGTGTTTGCTTTGCCGTTGAGCTTGCCGTCCATCTCCGACTCGGTGTAATAGCGGTCGTCGTGGGTATGGCTGCTGTTTGCTTTGCCAGCCAGTGCGTCACCAACTGCCTTTGCGTCCGCAGGAGCATCGGAGATGCTGAGGGTCTTATCTGCGGCAACGTAGTTTGCCGCCTTGCGGGCTTCCTCAGCGGCTTTTTCTGCAGATGCGCCTGCTGCCCCTGCACTGGTCTGTGCCGCCTGCGCACTGGTGGCTGCGGCGGTCTGGCTCCGGGCAGCGGCTTGGGCGCTTTTGTCGGCTGCCTCCACGCTGGCTGTCATGCCGGAGGCAGAGTCGGCAGCGGCTTTTGCCGCCTGCTGGGCGTTGGTGGCACTCTTGGCAGCGGCGCTGGCACTGCCCGCTGCGGCGGTCTGGCTGCCTGCAGCGGCGGTCTGGCTTTTGGCAGCGGCTTGGGCGGCGCTGGTCGCCTGCTCCTCCAGTGCGCCGATGCGTGCCTTGGCAGCGGCAAGCAGCTGGTCCGTGGGGATGCCGGTGACCCCGTCCCGCATGACCCCGCAGAGGCTCTCGTCCAGCCGGGTGTCGGTGATATCCCCGGGCTGCACCGTGACGCTGCCTGCAGGGCGGCGGACCTGTGCCAGACACAGATCGTACACCAGGCTGGTGCGGGTGATCTCCGGGGGCGTGGGGCTGCTGGCTGCTGCCCCGGTAAGCACCTGCAGGGTGGTGCTGCGCTTAGCGGCGTCGTACCGCAGCACGATGCGGTCGATGCGGGGGCGGGTGCCGTCTGCCAGCGGCAGGGTGACAGTGTCCGGGTCCCGCTTGCAGATGCTGTACCCGGCAAACCGCTCCGGACGCACCCAGCCCAGCCCCGCCGACACGGTGACGGTCATGCCGCCGGCGGCGGTGACCGCAAAGTCCTCCTCGCCGGAATACACGCCGCTGGTGCGGGGGGCGGCGTAGGCGGCGGCATCGGCGGCGTCGTAGTCTATGCCGTTGAGGGGGTAGGTCGTGATCTCGCTCAAAAACTCATCTCCTTACAGTTTGCGCCAGACCGGGGTGCCCAGCCGCACGGTGCGGGTGGTGGCGTCCTTCTGGCTTTGGGTGATGACCTCTGCCACCCGGACGGTGGCGGTGTAGCCCAGCTGGGGCACCGACACCTGCGCCACGTCTCCGGGGTGCAAGCCCTCGGCGTCCAGCGTCAGCTCGATGCTGCCGGTGCGCAGCTGTTCCAACAACTTGTTGGTGCCCCGGTCCATGAGCCGCTCCAGATAGGCTTGGCTCTTGGTGGTCTCGCCCTTATCCTCGTCGGGCTGGATGTCCCGGGCGTCCACGTACATCTCCCGGCGCTGGGTGCCGGTGGTGTCGGTGAGTCCCACGGTGACGGTGGCACGGCTTTCGCCTTCGCCCGCTCCCTGCACCACCGCCACGTTGCAGTAGTCGCTGTCCCCAAACGCCCATGCCGCCCCCTGCAGGTTGCCCCACTTGGTGGCGTAGCGGTTGTTGGGGTCCGCCGTGGGGCGGTAGACTTCAAACAGCAGGCGCTTGTCTGCGTTTTTGCCCTCCAGCCGCAGCCGGAACCCCAGATCGCAGGCGGCGGCAATGGTCATCAGGTAAGCCAGCACGGTGCCGCCGGAGGTCTGGGCGGTGTAGGTGGTGTCAAAGCCCACCGGCTCCCCCAGCTCCAGCCGGTCCCATGGCTCCATCTCCGCCACAAGGCGGCGCATGGCGGCTTCGGCGTTCTCATTTTTCACGATGGAGGTACTGACCCGCTTGGTAAAGATCCACGTCCCCGGGAAGCCGGTAACCACAAGGTTTGCGTCCTGATTCTCGTTGGAGCGGTGACAGATCCGCATGGGCACATCGCTGTCAGAGCGGCGCAGCCACCGTCCCTCCCGCAGCAGGGCAAGGTTCTCCTCGGTGGGTCTGACTTCCAGCGTGAACTCGCCCTCGGTGTTGTAGGGCTCGTCCCAGTAAAGGCTCACCCACACCTCCACCCGACCCAGCCGGGCGAGGGTCAGTTCATCCAAAACATCCAGTGTCACGAGATCACCTCCGGCAGGATACCGGTCACCGTGGGGTAAAAGGTGACGGTGACCCGCAGATTATCCCCGTTGGTGTCCGCCTGCGCCGCCAGCAGGTTGTCCCCCGGAGGCAGCTCCAGCAGGTCGCTGTCCTCGTCCAGCAGGGCAAAGATGTTTTCCTCCGCCCCTGCCCGGGTGCGCTTGACTGCCAGCTTGTCGGTGGTGGTGCGGTACACCTCGATGACCTCTCCGGGGGCAAGGGTGGTCAGCAGCCGCAGCTGCTGCCCGGTAATGACGTTGCGGACCCCGGGGTTCACCACAGCGGCGTCGCTTTGCAGGGTGGCGGTAAAGGGCACCGGCAGCGCCCCGGGATTCAGAGCGTTGAGCCAGCCGGTGGAGGTGCGGACACCAAACCGGTGGGGCTGGCTGTAGTTGACCGGAAACCGGAAGGCGGGGGTGTAGCCGCCCAGAACATAGCTCCGGGCGGTCAGGCTGTACCAGAAAGGCTTGGGGAAGAACAGCATAAAGTCCAGCACCGGGTAGGGGTGGATGCTTTTGGTGTAGGGGGTCTTGGCAAGGACGAACCGTGCCATATAGGCATCCCCAAAGTACAGCACCCCGGCGGTAAAGTAAGGCAGCTTTGCCAGCAGCAGGGCGGCGGCGGCGTCCCCCTGCTCGCCCCAGCAGTGGACTGTGATCTCCCGGCTCACCCCCGCCACGGTCTGCAGCTCCACGGTCTCGCCGATCTGGTTGACCCCCTGCGCCTTTTGCAGGTCCACGTCCACCCCGTTGAGGGGGTCCATGGTGTAGGGCAGCTGGTAATCCCAGCCCAGGTCCAGAGCGGCACCGGCATCGGTGACCAGCCGCAGGTGATCTTTACGCAAAGGCATCCGGATGCCCTCCTTTCATCGCTTGTGCCCCTTGGCACGGTCCGCCTCCCACCGGGTCTCCCGGGCGAGGTCCGCCGCTGTCTGTGCCTTGGAGTAGATGTACTGGTTGACGGTGGTATCCCCCTCCCGATGGTAGCTGTTGGCGGCAGCGGCGATCTGTGCCGTGCCACTGGCTGCCACAGTGCGGGACACCGCCATGTTGTCCGACAGCACCAGCGCATCCGCCTTGCGCACCATCTGTGCCAGCTTGCTGTTGGCGACCAGCAGGGCGGCGGTGTTTGCCTCCACAGCGTCGGTCAGGTCTTTGTCCGGGGCGGGGGTACCGGGGCTGCCGGTGCCGGGGCTGCTGCCACCGCTGCCGGTGCCGGATCCCGGGGCAGGATCGGGGTCGGCAGCTGCCTGCTTTTTGCGCTCCGCCTGCCGTGCCTTGCGGTCGGCGGCGATCTTGTCGGCGTAGTCCCAGGCGGGGTTGGAGATGTAGTCCACATGCCCGCCCCAGAGCTTTGCCACCAGATTGTACACCCCGATGAGCCCGTTGATGAGCAGCACAAAGCCTTCGATGCCCGCCGCCACGATCCGCAGCAAGCCCTCGAAGATATAGCTCATAAAATCCTCGACACCCGCCCAGACGTTCTGGAACCCGGCAGCCACCTCTTTGTTTTTGCCGGAGAAGTTCAGCAACGCACCCACCAGCATACCGATCAGGGAGATCACCAGCAGGATGGGGTTTGCCTCCATGGCAAGGTTCAGGGCAGTCTGTCCGCCGGTGGCGGCGGCTGCGGCAGGCACGAACTTTGCCACCAGACCCATTGCCAGCTGGCTCAGGTTGCCCAGCACGCCGTTCAAAGCGCTGCCCAGCTGATCCAGTGCTCCCATGGCAAGGGCGGTGATCTGCTCCTGCTGCTTTTGGGTGCACGCATGCCAGAAGTAGGACGCCGCCCACAGCCCCAGACTTTCCAGATCGCCGTTTTTCAGGGCGGTGGCAAGGGTCTTGACCGCCCCCAATGCGTCGGTCTGGATGTCGGACCGGATCTGCTCCCAGCCCTCGGTAAGCTTTGTACGGAGCTGGGTGGTCAGCATCTCTCCGGCGCTGGCGTACTGGGGTCCGGCGTCCTCGATGGTCTTGCTGACAGTCTTGGTGCCATCGGCGGCGATGGTGGTGACGGTCTGCACCGTGCGCTCTACGCCGTCAATGATCTCGGTTCCGGTGGAGGTGGTGACGGTGCTGATCTGGCGGCTGCCGTCTGCCAGCAGCTGGGTGGTCTTTTCCACCGTGACCTGCACCCCGTCCACCAGCCGGGTCTGGGTATCTTTGGTGGCAGCGACCACATCCCGCACCGCCTCGATGCTGCGCTGCACCGATTCGGAGCCGTCGGCGGCACGCTCCGTCACCGTTTTTACGGTCTTTTCCACCCCGTCTATGAGCTGCCGGGAGGTCTCGGTGATGATCTGTTTCTGCCGGGTGGAGCCGTCCGCCATGGTCTCGGTGACGGTCTGGGTCACGGTGGTGACCCCGTCCACCAGCCGGGTAGCGGTGTCGGTGACGGACGCCACCACCGTTTCGGCGGCGTCCTTGACCTTGGCGGTGCCCCTGGCAAGACCCTGCGCCAGACCTTTGCAGGTATTTACACCGATCTCGTCAAAGACCTTGGAGGGCGAGTGGATGCCCAACGCCTTTTTGGCGATGTCCGGCAGCAGGTCCACCAGACCCTTTACCTTGGCAAGCAGCCCGGTCCAGCCGGACTTGATGCCCTCCCACAAGCCCTTGACGATGTTGGTGCCGATGTTGCCCCACTGGCTGTAGCTGCCGTCCCAGACGCCCAGCAACTTTGCCACCATTGCCAGTGCAGCTTCCCCCAGCGTGGCGATCCCGTGGAGCAGACCGTTGACCAGTGCTTCCAGCAGGTCACCGCCGCAGCGGAGGAGATCTGGGGCACGCTTGAGCAGTGCGCCCGCAAAGCTTGCGATCAGCTGCCCTGCAGCAGTGATGAGGGCGGGCAGGTTGTTGACGATGCCGGTGATCAGGCTTTCGACAAGCCGGATGCCACCGTCCACGATCTGATCTGCGTGCTGGTCCAGATATTTGACCAGATTGATCACGATACCGGTCGCACTGCTGAGCAGAACCGGAATGTTCTGTGCGACGCCCTGCACCAGTGCTTCCAGCATCTGCCCGCCGGTGGACAGGATGGCGGGCATGGCGGTGGTCAGCTTCTGGGTCAGGGTGGTCACGATCTCCACCCCGCTGGCGGCAAGGTCCGGCAGCCTTGCGGCAATGCCGGAGCTAAGGTTTGCAAGGATGTCCCCGGCGGCGGCAAGCATCGCCTCCGGTCCGCCCTCGGACAAAGCGGAGGTCAGGGTGGTCAGGCAGTCGGTGCCCCACTGGGCGGCGTCACCGAGGGACGGCTCCAGCTGCTCATACAGGGTGATGCCCAGATTCTGGGCGGCGGTCTGCAGGCTGTCCACCCGGTGCTGCAGGGTGTCCGTCATGGTGGCATAGGCGGCTTCGGTGGCACCGGTGCTGTTTTGCATCTGGTCCAGCACAGCATTGAACCTGTCTGCGCCGCTGTTGGCAAGCGACAATGCGCCGGTGCCTGCCTCCACACTGGACCACAGCCCTGCAAAGGCGGTACTGTTGCCGCCCACGCTATCGTAGAGGATCTGCAGCACATCCCCCAGACTCTTGCCTTCGGCGTTCAGCTGGGCAAAGCTTTTGCCGGTCTCAGCCTGCAAAATTTTGCCCACCTTGGACCCGGCACTGCCCAGCTCGTTGAGCATGCTCTTGGTGTAGGTGGTCGCTTCGGCGGTGGCAATGCCGTTGGCGGTCATGACGGCAAGAGTGCCGGACAGGTTTTCCACACTGACGTTGTAGGCGGCGGCAAGGGGAATGACACGACCCATGCTGGACGCCAGCTCGTCCACGCTGGTCTTGCCCAGATTCTGGGTAGTCAGCAGCACGTCCGAAACATGGTCCGCCTGATCGGCACTCATGCCGTAAGCGTTCAGGGCGGTGGTCAGGATATCCACCGCCGCACTGCTGGAGGTAAAGCCTGCTGCGGCAAGCTTTGCGGCTTTGCCCGCAAAGGCAACGGCGTCGGTGGTGTCCTGTCCGGCGCTGATCGCCTGATATGCCGCCTCGGCAATGTCTGCGGCGGCAATGCCCATATCGGTGGAGGTAGCAAGCACCTGTCGGCTCAGATCCTCCACAGACAGCTTGCCAGCATCGGCAATGGTCCCCACCTTTGCAAGGGAGGTCTCAAATGCGGCACCGATGTTTACAGACGCCTTTACAAGCCCCGCCATCTGGCTTGTTGCGGACTGTACAAGGTCCGCAATGAGGCTGCCCGCCGCCACGGACATGGCACTCAAGCCCTTGTTAAAGCCGCTGGTGTCCAGCCGGGTATCGCCGGTAATGCTGAAGTCTGCCAATGTGTCCACCTCTCCTTCGGAGCACGGGCACAAAGGGCACAGGCTGTTACAACTTGATCTCTACTTCCCGCTTACAGGCAGGGTTCTTGCATTTTACCCACACGCCCCGGGCAGCGGCTGCGGGAGCCGCCCACACCGGCAGCGCCCTGCCGCAGACCGGACAGGGCACCGGGGCACGGTCAGCGGGCAAAGCGGGCGAGGAAGGCTTCCTCGTGGTCCTGCAGGGTCTCGTTCCGCTTCACCCCCTTCAGCCCATCCGGCAGGGCAAAGCGGCTGCGTTTTTCCTCTATGTCCTGCCGCTGCTCCGGCGTCATGCCGGAGGTGTCGGCGGTGCGCCAGTACACGATGCGGGCAAACAGGCACTCCTCTGCCAGCGCCCCCTGCAGCAGCGCCCGGAACAGCCACCAGTGGACCCGTTCGGCGGTCAGGTCCATGCCGTACAACTGCCGGAAGGCGGCGAGGATGTAAGCACCGTCGGCGGCGTAGTCAAAGGGCAGCACCCCCGGGGCGGGGTCGGCACCGCCCCTGCCGGGAATGTCTTGCCCCGGGGCGGTCAGGAACCGCAGCAGCCCTTCCAGCGCCTCCGGCTCCTCCGTCGGGGGCACCGGGTCCCGGTAAAACCCCGCCGCCGCCTGCCGCAGCAGGGTCAGCTTGTCATCGTCGGACCCGGCACGGAGGAACCCGTTCAGCAGCCGCACCATGTGCCGGAAGTCCGGGTCGATGCGCCGCCCCTCCCACACCGTGGGCAGGGCGTCCGTCAGCAGGTCAGCCACGGTCCGGCTCCTCCAGCTCTGCCAGCTGGGCAAGCAATTCCCGGCGGCGTGCCGCTTTGTCCACCCGCTGCACCATCTGTGCCGCCGTAGGCAGGGCGGCGGATGCCGCCTCCTGTGCCCGGGAGACTGCCGCCTGTGTCTGGGCGGCGGCACGGCGCTGCTGCCGGTTCATGGGTGCAGGGATGGTCTGCCCCTGTTCCGGGGCGGGGTGGAGCAAAGCCGCCGTCCGGCTGCGCTCCGCCTCCATGGCGTCCTTAAAGGACTGGCTCACCCTCAGGCAGTCGTTGAAGTTGCTGCCGTCCAGACCCAGCTTTGCCGATGCGCCCTCCCCCAGCACCTCGTCCAGATAGTCCATAAAGATGCGGCACTGGAACCGCAGCCAGGCGGGGTAATCCCTCTGGGGGCTGTAGCGGCTGCCCTCCGCCCGGGCACGGTCCTGCTGCTTTGCCTGCGCCGCCAGCATCCGGTCCACGTCGTTGGCGTTGAGGGTGGAAAAATCAAATTCCTGTCCACAAATGATCATGGTTCAGCCTCCTTAACCGGCAGCAGCGGTGGTGTAGTCAAATTCCGCCGGGGTGCCGATGCCCTTTACATCGCAGGCAAAGGTTGCGGCGCCGCCGGCAGACCCCCCCACATCGCTGGTAAGCACCAGTGCACAGCTGCCCTTTTCGCCCTTGCCGGTGCGCAGGGAGAAGTAGACATAGGGCACGATGACGTCACTGCCGGAGCCGTACCGGATCTTATGGCTCAGCAAAAAGTCCTGAAACGGGTCGCCCACACAGCGGTTGCCGTTTACCGCAAGGGTGCGCTGGGTGGCGCCCTTGGTGGTGACGGTGCCGGTGCGGATGAACACATCGTCGGAGGTGGAGGCGTTGAGGGCGCCGGAGTGCTCCTTTACGTGGTCCGCACAGACGATCCAGGCGGTGACCTTTTCGGCGGTATCTTCGGGGCGGCAGACAGCAAAGACAAAATCGTCTGCCGTCTCCACGCCGGTGTAGTCGGCGCTGGGGGTGATGCCGACCTTTGCAATGGTTTCTGCTACAGTCATGGTTAAAGCTCCTTTCAGTATCTGGGCTGGTAGTAGGCAAGGCGCAGCTGCATCTGCATCCGGCAGCTGCCCGCCTCGCTGGTGACGATAAAGCCGGTGGAGGTGACAAAGACCCCGGTCGCCGTCCTGCCTCTGCCGCAGCCGGACAGGTCCGGCAGCTGCCGCCGGGCGTTCTGCTGCAGCACCCAGTCGGCAAGCTGCTCAAAAAAGCCGCTGGACCGGATGTTCTGCAGGTCCGTCTCGCCGTATTCCCGGCGGGACAGCAGCAGGTAGTTCTTTGCCATGTCCCAGCCGGACAGGTAGGTGTCAACGATGGGGTCCCCGGGGCTGTCCTCGATGGAAAAGGCGGCAGCGTCCTCCTCCAGCCCCGCAATGCGGAAGGCGGCGCCGGTTGCCTCCTGCTCCCCGGCAATGAGGGGGCAGGTCTTGAGCCACTGCCGCAGTGCCTCGATGGTGGTAGCTGCTGCCATTACGGATTCCCTCCCAGTTCGTTCCTGGCGGCGGCTTTTGCAAACCGCACCAGCTCTTCCTTGTGGTCCGCAAGGGCACGCTGTCCCCAATAGCTGCCCCGCAGGCGGCTGTCTCCGTGGAGCCCCTCGCCCTGCGGATGCAGGTAATACTGCCGCCGGGCATAGGGGGTGTTATACACCAGCATGCCGCCCTTGAAGTCGGAGGCAGTCCGGACGCTGTTCTTCAGCGTACCGGTGTCAAAGGGCACATAGGGATCCACCACGGCGGCGACCTTTTGGGAAAAGGCAAACTGTGCCCGCTCAAACGCCGCCTGCCGGTCCCGGGCAAAGCCGGGACGGAAGGTCAGACGGATGCGGATATCCTCTGCCATGGTGTCAGCTCCCTTCTACGTGCCAGTGGGGCAAAAGCGGCTCCCGGTCGTCCGATACGGCGGAGATGGTGCAGCAGGTGTGGGTCTTTTCCAGCCGGGCATACTGCTGGGCGGTCAGGCTCCTTACCGCCCCCTGCACCAGTTTGCCGCCCCGCTTGAGGGTCCAGTGATCCGGCTTTTGGGCAGCGGGCAGCGCCGCCCACTGGGCATAGGGCAGATAACCGGCGGTGCACAGGGTGGCGGGGATCCGTACCTGTACGGTGCGCCGGGGGTCCTTGGCGGTGCCGCTGCCGGAAGAGGAAAGCCGCTGCCGCCAGCTGCACCCCGGCAGCACATGGCACACCGGGGTGTCCGCCTCGGTGGCGGTGTCGTGGATCAGGTTTACCACGGTGACGCTGCACTGCATCAGAAACACCCCCTGTACAGCAATCCGTGAGGGTCTGCCCCCAAAGCGGCTTGCAGCAGGGCTGCCGCCTCGGCACGGAGGGCAGCGGTGCGGCTGCCGGCAGCAAAGGTGACGGCATAGCCATCGTTGGAGATGCTCTGTGCCCCGGGCACCCCGGTCACGGCGGTCTGCGCCGCCAGCAGGTCGATGATCTGCCCGCAGGCGTCTGCAAGGGCGGCGTGGCAGGTGCTGCACTCTGCGTGGGCTGCCGCCCGCCCCCAGGTGATGCCGTCCACAAGGGCAGACGCCCGGCGGCACAGCACATCAAAGGCGGCTTGGGGCACCGTGCCGCCGGAGTCGCTGTATTCCGGATAGGTACAGTAGAGCATACTGTCAGCCCGCCTTCTTCTTGACCAGCACGGTCTTTGCCTTGGTGACCTTGTGGGCGTAGATCTTGCGCCCCTGCACGGCGACGGCACCGATAAAGCTGCCGCTGCCCTTCAGGTCGTTTACCGCCACCGGTACAGACCACTCCTCGATGCGGGTGAACCAGTCGGGGTGACCTACGATAAATTCCACCCCCTCGCCCAGGGTGGAGTCCTCAAAGACGGTAAAGCCTGCGATCCTGCCCACAGCGCCGGTCTGTACCACGGCATCGCCCAGGGCAGACGCCTTGATGAACTCCGGGCACTTGAGCAGCAGGGCGTAGGTCTCCGGTGCGGCAAGCAGCCAGCGCCCGTCGGTGGGCACATGCTCCGTGGACAGCTGGGTGCGGGCGTCCACGATGGTCTCGTAGATGTTCGCCTTGGTCAGGGCGGCGGTGCTGTCCAGTGCCGTGCCGCCTGTCACCAGCTCGGCGGAGGCGTCGGTCTCCATCTGCAGCGCCATGGAGTAACCGGCGCTGTCCAGACGGTCCGCCACCAGATCGCCGGGGACGCTCTGGGCGTCAAAGCCGTCGATGAGCTCGTTCACCGCCTTGTCCTTGTCGATGTTGACGGTCAGATAGCTGGTGTCGCCGTGGGTCATGGCGGCGCCGGTCTTTTTGTTGTAGTCCGCCACGGCGACCTCGGTATCCCGGATGGGCACCTTGACGGCGCCCGCCTTGGGACTGCCCTCGTAGCGGTTGTTGCAGATGACGCCCACACGCTTGACAAGGGTGGAGCGGAGCTTCAGGTCCACAAGGTTGGAATAGCGTTCCTGCTGAGTATGAGGCATGGTAAATTCTTCCTTTCGTTAGAGCTTGATGTGGGGATTGAGCTTTTTAAAGGCGGTCTCCACCGGGTCGGTGTCCTCTGCCCCGGCGGGCGGGGTGCCGTGGGCTGCCCCGGTGGAATAGGTGCCTGCGCCGCTGCCCTGTGCATCCCCAAACGCCCAGGGGTTTGCCTGGGCGGCTGCTTCCAGCGCCTTGGAGATGTCGGTGGACCGGTCGGCAGAACCCTTGAGGGCATCCAGATCCAGCAGCGCCCGGACTGCCGGCACACTGCGCCCCTTTGCCCCCAGGATGGCGGCGTTCAGGGCGTTGTCAAAGGCAAAGCCGTCGGACTGCGCCGCCATGTCCGTCTGCAGCTTGGCCACCTGTGCCTGGGCACTGTCCAGCCGGGTCTGCAGGGTGGCGGCGGCGGACTTCTCCCGGTTGATGTCGCTGCCGTTTTCGGTCATGAGCCAGTCCAGCTGCTCCTCGGTGATGCCGGGGATCTTGTTCTTTACGTCTTCACGTTTCATGGTGGAAAACTCCTTTCTGTGGGTAGACCTGCGGTTTGGTAACGCAGTTCTCCGTCTGCATCCGGTCGTGGGCAGGGTACGCACTGCCCTCTGCGATGGCACCGTTTGCAGGACTCGGACCTGCGGCATCCGGTTTTGGAGACCGGCGCTCTGCCAACTGAG
>Ga0129313_1000490_pt1 | contig 33254 bp, 25 predicted proteins | sample O1105metagenome_FD_94436 | JGI IMG/M metagenome (GOLD analysis project Ga0129313, IMG submission 94436) | Orangutan group fecal microbial communities from fecal samples from Wisconsin, USA - O1105 metagenome | ecosystem: Host-associated > Mammals > Digestive system > Large intestine > Fecal...
CTCCAAGACCAAGGCCCCCAAGTCCTGATAATATTCCCATATTTCCCTCCGTTTTCCATCCGCCTACTTCGGCAGTACAAAAGAGCTTTTCAGCGATACAATGCGATTGAATACCGGTCTGTCCGGGGTGGAGTCCTTTGCATCCACACAGAAGAATCCCTGTCTTACAAACTGGAATCTGTCATAAGCCTTTGCCCCCGCAAAAGCCGGCTCCAAAAAGCACTGTTTCACCGTAAGTGAATTCGGATTAAGATAAAGCTCACCCTCCTCGTTGTAAATAGAGCCCTTCTCATTTGCCACTTCCTCATCAATCAGGTTCTCGTAGAGACGTACTTCAGCAGGAATAGCCGTCTCCGCTGCCACCCAGTGTATGGTTCCCTTCACCTTTCTTCCGTCAGGGCTGTTTCCTCCCTTTGATGCCGGGTCGTAGGTACAGTGAACTTCCGTCACATTGCCCTCAGCATCCTTCACACATCCGGTACAGGTTACGAAATAGGCATTCATAAGCCGAACCTCATTACCGGGGAACATCCGGAAATACTTTTTCGGCGGTTCCTCCATAAAGTCTTCCCGCTCAATATAAAGCTCTCTGCCAAAGGGAATTTCCCTGTTGCCCAACCCTTCATTTTCCGGGTTGTTCACAGCGGTCAGCATTTCTGTCTGTCCCTCCGGGTAATTGTCGATTACCAGCTTTACAGGATCCAGTATTGCCATATATCGGGGGGCTTTCGCCTTTAAATCTTCACGGATACAATACTCCAGTGCTGCATAATCCGCTACGGACTGAGCCTTGGATACACCGCACATTTCCACAAACATCCTGATGGACTCCGGTGTAAAACCTCTACGTCTGAGAGCGGCAATGGACACCAGTCTGGGGTCATCCCAGCCGTCCACGGTTCCGTTCTGAACCAGCTTCTTGATATAGCGTTTTCCGGTAACCACATTTTTCAGGTACATCTTTGCCTGTTCAATCTGCTTGGGAGGATGAGGATACTCCAACTCTCTCACCACCCAGTCGTAGAGAGGTCTGTGGTCCTCAAATTCCAATGTACAGATGGAGTGAGTAATTCCTTCGATGGCGTCCTCGATGGGATGGGCAAAATCATACATGGGATATACACACCATGCATCTCCCGTATTGTGATGGGTCATATGGGCCACCCGGTAGATAACAGGGTCACGCATATTGATATTGGGCGATGCCATGTCAATGCGGGCACGGAGCACCTTCTCTCCGTCGGCATACTTTCCGTCTCTCATCTCCCGAAACAGCTTCAGGTTCTCCTCCACGGAGCGCGTATTGTAAGGGTCGTCTTTTCCGGGTTCCGTAAAAGAGCCTCTGTACTCCTTAATCTGCTCTGCAGAAAGGTCGGACACATAAGCCTTTCCCTTCTGAATCAGTTTTACGGCAGCCTCATACATCTGCTCAAAGTAATTGGACGCAAAAAACAGCCTGTCCTCCCAGTCCGCTCCCAGCCATGCCACGTCCTCCTTGATGGACTCCACGAACTCAATGTCCTCCTTGGTAGGATTTGTGTCATCGAAACGCATGTTGAACTTGCCGCCGTACTCCTGAGCCAGTCCATAGTTTGTCAGTATTGCCTTGGCATGTCCGATATGAAGATATCCGTTAGGCTCCGGAGGAAAACGGGTGTGTACGGTATCATATACTCCCTCCGCCAGATCCTTGTCAATAATCATTTCAATAAAATTTCTTGATTCTGTCTCACTCATTTGGTCGTTCCTTGCCTTTCCAAACCGCTTGTACTAATTACCTGCTTCCCTTAATGATAGCACATATGCCGAAGCATTATCAAGTAGTTCTTCCAACCTCTGCCCCGCAAACCCGCAATTTAAACATTGACACGAAACACAAACTATTCTATTATTTACAATGTGCAACAGTTTCACCGGACGCAGAAATATCCGGGAAGCGGGGGAAACTTCACAAAACACCCTTACAGAGGACTCTATAAAAAATGATAAAAAAAATCAGGAATAAACTTTCAGTGTATCTCAAAGAAAATGCAATGGTGCCTTCTCAGGCACATTATGAGGAGAGCGCGTCTTCCACGCAGTCCTCTCTTGTCATCTGCGCCGGTCTGGCTGTGCTGGTTTTTGTCTTATACTACCGAATTGCTTATGCTTTCTGCACCGCAGATGGTCTTCAGGACATGAAAGCACACGCAGAGTTTGCCCTGAATTTTTATTTAAACCCCAAGGTGTTTTTTCAGACATGGCTCAGGGTTCCACACATGCTCTGGCATCTTATTGTCAAGTTCTTTCAGTCCAGAGCGCATATGCCGCTTGAGGCGGCAGCGTCATTTACTTTCGCCTGGTTCGGCGTATTTTCCTTTGCTGTTACGGTCTGGTTCCTGTATGGACTTCTCATGGCATACACCGGTCAGAAAAAGCTGGCATGGGCCTCCCTCGGCTCAGCTTCTCTCTCCTTTGTGGGACCCTTGATTATGGAATGGTTTTCCGATGGCTACATGGGACAGTTTACTCCTAATCCCATGCATAACCCGACCCATATGGCAACCAAGGGATTCGGTCTGCTGACCATGATGGCAGGAATCGACATCATTAGAAAATATCGCGGTCAGGAAACCGTATTTTTCAAGGGCAGAAGACTGTATCTCTACTTTGGTCTTTTCTCCTTTTTCTCCGCATTGGCAAAGCCGACTTTTATGTATATGTTGCTGCCCGCCGGTGTAATTATAATTCTTCTTGACTTCCTAGAGGGTGCACGGAAAAAGACACTGTCCTTGAAAGTCGTGTGGGACGCTGCTTGGAAGCTGGCTGTTGCCACTCTTCCGACCTGTGCCTATATTCTGACGGAATACGTAGCCTTGTTTTTCTTCGGCAAAGAACAGGGCATCTCTGTGGTACTGACAAAACCCCTGGAGGTCTGGCACTTTTTCTCATTAAATGTGCCAAAAAGCATCCTGCTCGGCATGTTCTTTCCAATCTGGATGCTTTTGACAAACCCCGGCTACTTTTATAAGACCACGGAGGGAAGACTTGGGATATTGGGATATTTGACAGGTGTACTGGAATTTTCTGTGCTGGCAGAATCCGGCAGTCGCAAGGACGCGGGCAACTTCGCTTGGTGCATGATGGCGGGTATGACGATATTTTTTGCGGTGAGTGTATGCCGTCTGATGCTTTCCACTATGCAGAAGAAGCGCGGTGCGGGACATGCCGCTTATGTAATCTTCAGCTGGTTCCTGTTATTTTTGCATGTCTACTCGGGGTTATCCCTATACAATGTTTTTGCCGGAATACTGTGACAAAGGCTACCTCCTGCGCTATTTCCCTGCGGCATCATAGCTCCTTGCAAACATATCCCGTTCTACCACATAGATATCGTGAAGGTCATCGCATCGGACCGCCAGATAGTCGCCCGGCTTGCCAAGCATATACTTATTCTTATCCCAAGCAGTAAACACCTTGACACCCTTCTCCAAAGGCCGGGCATGTATGTGCACCTCACCTGTCGGAATACAGCCGTGGGCAAAGTCCGACAGCAACATATCCCTGCCGTCCAACCTGTTCTTGATAACCGGTGCATACTCCGCTTTATGGATATAAGCAGTTCTGTCATAGGAATCATCCAGCAGACTGTAGGTCTCCAGAAATTTCTTTCTCCGATTCGGATAGACCTCACCCTTGATACCGATGAGGATGTAAAGATCCTCCTCCACAGTCATATCGATGTCTCCCTCCAGTGTACGGATTGTAATCGGAGTTCCGACAGGAAGTATCTCATCTGCCTTCACATAGGCTACGGGAATCTTGCGCTTCACGTACTTCTTCATGGTACTCAGGTCAACCTCATAGTCCTCCGCATAGATGAGCTCAAAGCTGTCAAAATACTGGGTCATGCGATTGTTAAAATAGCCTTCCGTGTGCAGGGTGGGATACTTTTCCTCATACCGGCGCAGGCTGATAAAGCCTCCGGCTTTCTCATAGTGACCACCGCCGGAACCGATTCCGTCTGCCAGGAAATCTGCCAGTTCGCTGGCATTGACCTCTCTGATACAGCTTCGCACCGAAAACTTATATCCGTCATGGACTTCGTTGAACACCACACAGGTCTTGATGGCATCCACTTGAAGCAGAAAATCACTGATTAAGCCCAGAATATTGGGATCACAGGGCTGGGCTTTGATAACTGCAAATTCATAGTCATCGTTATAGCTGTAGCGAATCAGGGCAATTCCGGCAATCTCCAGTTCCTTCAGCGAAAGATTGGAATTTCGGAACAGGGTAATCAGGCTCTTGTCAACCGTCACTGCCTCTCTCATGTCCATGTCCACAGGATTATACAGTTCTGAGAACTGGTTGGTATCCGTGTAAAGTCCGTAATACAAAGCCGTACCCAGGTTTTCATCCCCGTTCACATCGAAGCCTTCCTCCCGAAGCAGCTTCCATACCAATGTGGCACAGCTGCCCAGATTCGGATTGATAATGCTCTGCAGAATGGCATCCTTTTCCAACTGATGGTGGTCGATTATCGCCACATTGTCGGAGGTAAGTCCCGTCACATTACCTGAGCCGTACTGGCAATCCACGGTAATCAGAAGCCCTTCCACCTGCACTGTCTCTCCTCTGGCAACACTGATGTATTCAATGGGCAGTTTCAGTTTTTCCACCATCAGGCACAGGTTGGATTTCTGAATCCTGTTCGCCCCGCTGTATACCAGCCTGACCTCTCTGCCCTTGCTCTGAAAGTAACAGTATAATCCATACCCGGATGCGATTGCATCCGCATCCGGATTATCATGGCATTGAATGGTTATTTTTTTGTTTACTTCAAGGTCTGACAGTCTCATAAAGCATCCCCCTCTCAGCGCAATATTAGTGGTGGAACAATCTGATTCCGGTAAATGCCATCACCATGTTGTACTTGTCGCAGCACTCGATGACCGCATCGTCACGCACGGAGCCTCCGGGCTGTGCGATATACTTCACACCGCTCTTATGTGCTCTCTCAATATTGTCGGAAAACGGGAAGAAAGCGTCGGAGCCAAGGGTAACATCCTGCATCTTGTCAAGCCACGCGCGTTTCTCCTCTCTTGTAAATACAGGAGGCTTTACCTTGAAAATCTGTTCCCATGCCCCGTCAGCCAGAACGTCCATATATTCATCTCCCATATATACGTCAATGGCATTGTCCCTGTTTGCCCTTCCCAGCCCGTCTACAAACTGCAGGCTCATCACCTGCGGGGACTGGCGCAGGAACCAGTTGTCTGCTTTCTGTCCCGCAAGTCTTGTACAATGAATGCGGGACTGCTGTCCGGCACCGATGCCGATGGCCTGACCGCCTTTCACGTAGCATACGGAATTAGACTGGGTGTACTTCAGGGTAATCAGCGCAATCTTCATATCAATGAGCGCACTCTCGGGTATTTCCTTGTTTACGGTAACGATATTGGAGAGCAGATTGCCGTTGATATCCAGTTCGTTTCTGCCCTGTTCGAAGGTGATGCCGTACACCTGCTTTTTCTCCACAGGCGCAGGTACATAGGATGCGTCAATCTGAATTACGTTGTAGTTTCCGTTCTTCTTGGATTTCAGCATAGCCAGCGCCTCATCCGTATAGCCGGGAGCAATCACACCGTCGGAAACTTCTCTCTTAATCAGCCTTGCGGTATCTGCATCACAAATGTCGGAGAGAGCAATAAAGTCTCCGAAGGAAGACATTCTGTCCGCCCCCCTCGCTCTTGCATACGCACATGCCAGAGGAGAAAGTTCGCCCAAATCATCCACCCAGTAAATCTTTGCAAGAGTATCGTCCAGAGGCAGGCCCACTGCCGCGCCGGCGGGAGAAACATGCTTGAAAGAAGTAGCTGCGGGAAGACCGGTGGCCTCCTTCAGCTCCTTAACCAGCTGCCAGCCGTTAAAGGCGTCCAGAAAGTTGATGTATCCGGGCTTACCGTTTAAAACGGTAACGGGCAGTTCGCTGCCGTCCTCCATATAGATTCTGGAGGGTTTCTGATTCGGGTTACATCCGTATTTCAATTCGATTTCGTTCATATTAATATATTCCTTTCTCAGATTAACGTATTACGTTCTTATCTGTCACGTTACAATCTGTTACGTCGGGTTTACCGCGTTTTCCCGACTGGTTACAGGCAATTGGTTTACTGATTCTTATTCACAATCCTGGTCTCGTAAGCTCCTGTTGCAATGTCAATGTATCTCACAAACAATGACACCTTGTTGTCAGGGTTCAGACTGTTCCACACCATCTCGGTAAAACTGTCGATGCTTCCCTCAAGCTTCACCACCTTGGGCTCACCCTGAAAGCTGGGCAGCGGATTTCCGTCGTGCATGTAAGTGTGGATAAAGCGACCCTCGCCTGCAGCAGGATTATCATAGGTGTAAGTATATCTGTTACAGCAGGAAGGATCACCGTTATTACTCTTTAAAATTGACATAGAGTAATCATAGGAACCGTTCTCCACATGCATCAGACCGGAAATTCTTGGGGTATAGTTAGGCCCGTCCGGCTCAAACTCACGGCTTCTCAAAGACTGCTCGAAAGTCAATCCCTCTGTAAGGCCATCGTATACTGTATCCGTCTGGTCTCCATTTGTGACGATTGTGTCATTTTTCAAAACTCTCACAGGCGCATAGATAATCAGGCTGGGGTCCTCCAACTTACTCGGGTCAAAAGCTTCCGTACGGATTCCCTCACCCTCGGTCACAAAGACACGATTGCGGCTGTTGGAACTTCTTCCCATGATAAAGTATGCCGTAACAGCATGCTTTCCATCCTCAGAGCGCCCGATTACGATGCCTCTTCCGGGGTATGCATTGTTTTTCAGTTCCTGATCCAGTTGTAACATAGTTTTCCTCCTTGTTTTGCGGAGCAAAATGCGACTGTCCATACAGGAGCAGAGGAATTTTCCTCCTTTAATAGACAAAAACCACCTGAGCATCACAAACATAGGTGGTGCCCAGGCGGTCGGCTATCTCGTTTGCTGCACTCCCCGTGGGTACTCCCACTTCCGCCAGTCATGCAGCCGATACTATAATATTACACGCTTCGTCACCAAAATGCAAGAACTATCGCTACTTATGTTTCTTCGACGCAGTATTTTGCCTCAAAGTCTTCGCGCTTCATCGGCCGGTCAAAATAAAAGCCCTGAATATACTTGACCTTCATATTTCGTACCACATTATACTGAGCCTCTTTCTCAATACCTTCCACGCAGATATTTACGCCCAGCGTCTCCGCCAGTTCCGCTACCATTTTGACAAAGGACTGAGAATAGGCATCCTCCGCCAGTTCCTTCACAAAGCTCTGATCCACCTTTATCATGTCAAAGGGAATCTCTCTGATATGATTCAGTGAGGAATATCCCGTTCCGAAATCATCCAGGGCAATCTTTACCCCCAGCGCCTTGATACGGTTCAATATTCCCTTCATGCGTTCCATATCATTAATAGCAAGGCTTTCTGTCACTTCAAGTGTAAGATTCCTGGGTTCAAGTTCTGTCTCCTCAAGGGTTTTTTCCACGATCTCCACCACATCCGTCTGCAGCAGTTGCACCACAGAAAGATTTACATTCACCTTGTAGTCATATCCGGCTTCATTCCACATCTTGCAACGTGTACAGGCTTCTTTCAGAATATAGTTCCCGATAGGATTAATCAGTCCCAGATATTCCGCCAGAGGAATAAACTCCGCAGGCGGAATAAAGCCCAGATTTGCACTATTCCACCGAACCAGAGCCTCAGCGCCGGCACATTTTTCGCCGTCCTGCACGTTGATGATAGGCTGATAATAGATTTCAAACTCATTATATCCGTCCGCAGCGGCATCTCGCATGTTTTTCTCCATGTCAAGACGTCTGCCCGAGGAGGTATTGATACCTGCATTGTATCTGGCCACGCGGTTCTTGCCGCTCTTCTTTGCCTCGTACATGGCAATGTCCGCTTTTTTCACCAAATCCGCTACAGAATCACCTAAGTCCGGGAATGTGACAATTCCCATACTCATGGTACAGTAGTAATCGGTATCCTTCAGGAACCAGGGCCTTGCAAAAATCTGCTTAATATCTTCAACGATTTGATCAAATCTCGAATACTGGTCCGGAGGAATGACAATGACAAATTCGTCGCCGCCCATTCGATAGCAGGTATTCTCAATGCCCTGAATTCTCTGCAGGGAATGTGAGATTGCCTTAAGCAGTACATCGCCGTACTGATGTCCCAGCCCGTCGTTGATATGTTTAAAATCATCCAAATCAAGGTATAAAAGCGCGCCGATGGAATCCGTCTTCTTCGCATTGTCAATCTGTCTTGCCAAATCACGTTCACAACACATTCTGTTGTAAAGTCCCGTCAGGAAATCCGTATACGCCTGTTGCTCAATCTTGCGCTGATACAGCTTCTTATCCGTAATATCATACAGGGAGTAAAGGATAGCCGACTTTCCATCTACCCAGGAAATCTCCTTAAAAATCAAATCGTACCAGCGATCCCGCTCTCCATGATGAATCTCATAGATACCGTTCTCCTGACCGGCATTGATACCATGCTCCAGCAAATCCCCAAAGGTATTTCTCTTCAATTCCCCGACAAAGGTATTCTGGAGCTTTCGGTTGGCAAACAATCTCTCTCCGGTACTCTTATCCTTCACATAAATAGCACATCCCACATTATCCAGTATCGCCTCTAATGCCTCATAGGAGCTTGCAATAGAGTTTTTCTGGATACGTCTGGTCAAAATACTCTGCAGCAGCTTTACCGCATCTGCGGTAAACTTAATCTCCGGCATGCTCCAGCTGTGCTTCTGTCTCCGATGATTCAGGACAAGAACCATCCCTGTACCGTTTTCATGATGCAGTATGGGAAATACCATCATTGCCCTGGCACCCAGGTTCCTGATTGCTTCCCGAAACTCTCCCTCCATGTTATCACCGGAGTAGACCAACGGCTTATCTGTTGTCAGAAAAGCTTCCATTTTCTGATTGCTTGTCTTGTCAAAGCATGACACCATTCCCTGGGCCAGCCATTGCGACAACACATCCATAGTGTTCTTCTCGGGATAAATCTGACAGATTAACGCACTGTCCACTTCCAGATGCTGTGCAAGTATATCGAGCCACTTGTCCATCACCGACTCGATTCTGTCATCGCTGTCAAGCAGCTGCACAATTTTCGTGGTAGATTCTATGGTGTGAAGCGTTCTGCTCATTTCCTGCTCGGCAAAACGGCTTCTGCGGCTCTCGGCCTCCGCGCTGAAGCAGGACATTTTATTGCGAAAAAGTGTATTACTGATGTTTCTTAAAAAATCCAGAATCTGTAAAAAGCCCGCCTCGTCTGCTCCCACATCAGGCGACGCAAAGACAACCCAGTAAAGAACAGTCCCTCCGTCTACCCGCACTGCCACAGCGGCAACGCGAGCCCCCTCATCGTTCAGCTCTTCCACAGCCTGATCCTCAAGAGAGCCTTCCTCCACCCTCTCAAGCACTGCCATAACCCGCTCTGATTTCAAGTACTCCCCAATCCCTTCCGGCTGCTCCTTTAAGCCGGAGCAATCGGTAATCTGCTGTTTCTCACCGTCCAGGCAGTAGGCACACACACCTGTAACACGGCAAAACTCTTCCTGCAGGCGCTGTAATTCATCCCTATCAATCAATTCCAAGGATACATTAGTCTGCACAATTATGCCTCCATCTTATATCATATTTTCCCCCGTCGGGCCGAGTCGGGTCGTTTGACCATTCCCACCCATGATAATATATTTTATCATATTTCTCCCAAATTGTACAATAAATTGCAAAAAAGAGCACGCGTCTTTCGACACATGCTCTCAAATTTTTTATTCGTCTACGCTATAGTTTGGTGCTTCCTTCGTGATGTGTATATCATGAGGATGGCTTTCCTTCAGAGATGCGGCGGAAATCTTAACAAACCTTCCGTTATCCTTCAACTCCTGAATGTTGTTTGCTCCGCAGTAGCCCATGCCGGAACGCAAACCGCCCAGCAACTGGAATACAGTATCTTCCACATTGCCCTTGTATGCCACACGTCCCTCGACACCCTCGGGAACCAGCTTCTTCGCATTCTCCTGGAAGTAACGGTCTTTGCTGCCGTTCTCCATAGCTGCGATGGAACCCATGCCACGGTATACCTTGTACTTTCTTCCCTGGAACAGTTCGTAGTCTCCGGGGCTCTCTTCACAGCCTGCAAACATACTGCCCATCATGCAGACATTTCCGCCTGCGGCAATTGCCTTGGTGATATCGCCGGAGTACTTGATACCTCCGTCAGCGATAATGGGAATACCGTATTCCTTCGCAACGTTATAGCAATCCATAATGGCGGTAATCTGAGGAACACCGATACCTGCAACCACACGTGTGGTACAGATGGAACCGGGACCGATACCAACCTTGACTGCGTCTGCGCCGGCTTCAATCAACGCCCTGGTTGCCTCTCCGGTCGCCACATTACCTGCGATAACCTGCAGTTCGGGATATTTCTCCTTAATCATCTTCAGACAGTTCAATACGTTCTGGGAATGTCCGTGAGCACTGTCCAAAACCACCACATCCACCTTGGCATCCACAAGGGCAGCCACACGATCCAATACGTTGGCTGTGATACCCACGCCGGCACCGCAGAGCAATCTGCCCTGTTCGTCCTTTGCAGCCAACGGATACTTTATGGTCTTTTCGATATCCTTGATTGTGATAAGACCCTTCAGATTGAAATCCTTGTCCACAATGGGAAGCTTCTCCTTGCGTGCCTTTGCAAGAATCTTCTTTGCTTCCTCCAGGGTGATTCCCTCCTGAGCGGTAATCAGGCCCTCACTGGTCATGGATTCTTTGATTTTCTTGGTGAAATCCGTCTCAAATTTCAGGTCGCGGTTGGTGATGATGCCTACCAGTTTCCGGCCTTCGGTGATGGGAACTCCGGAGATACGGAACTTGCCCATGAGAGCATCCGCATCGGCTAATGTATGTTCGGGAGTTAAAGAAAATGGATCGGTGATAACACCGTTTTCAGAACGCTTTACCTTGTCAACCTCTTCGGCCTGCGCCTCAATTGACATATTTTTGTGGATAATACCGATACCACCCTGTCTCGCCATGGCGATTGCCATGCGGTGCTCCGTCACGGTATCCATTCCTGCACTCATCATCGGAATGTTCAGCTTAATCTTCTTTGTCAGCCAGGTTGAAATATCCACCTGATTGGGTACTACCTGTGAGTACGCAGGTACCAGCAGCACGTCGTCAAAGGTAATGCCTTCACCGATAATCTGTCCCATTTTTAATCCTCCTGTGTGATATTGTGTGATATAGTGAATAACTCATAACCCCGGACGTAAATGATTCCGGGGTTACTTTGAATTTCATATGAGTTTATCAGAGTTTAAAAACAATGTCAATGAAAAAATTAATCGTTGAACACCTTTCTGGGTGCCGCATTCTTCATGACCTTAATCATCTCCGGGGAAGGACTAAGAACCAGTTTCTCACCGCCCTCGTAATACATTGCATAGCGCAAATCAGGTTTTTCCTCATACCCGATGCTGTAATCTTTTTCCTTTACGGTACGGTTTTTGAAGTTGTCCAGATGATAGCTCCTAACCGGTGCAAGAATCTCCATTCTGTCAAGCTGGTAAACCGCAACTCTCTTTCGCTTGGTCTTTGCCATTACCTTGTCGATGGTCAGTTCCTTGTCCAGATAAAGGTATTCATACTCCAAATCCGTAAACATATTGACAAAGTAAGCGCCCACACCTGCCGCCACAGCCAACAACAGGATAATTACATTCATGGTCAGTGCCATCAGAATAACCAAAATTACCGTCAACACAATCAAAAGATACTTAAAAAATTTTCCCAGCATGGAGGGTTTTGCCTTTACCAGACATTCCACATAAGCGTCACTCATTTTATCTTATCCTTTTCCTTATTAAACATACACTTGCAGGAAAAACAAACAGCGCCTTGCGCGTCTCCTGCTTCCCTGTGTGCTGATTATATGATAGCTCAACTTCGGACAAGTTGCAAGAGGCGCTTACCAAATCCGACAGTTTTTATCTTTTTTTTAGATTCTGGTTAGACTGCTTTCATTGACAAGCATTTTCCCTGCTCGTATTATATAGTATATATCATATTTTTGAAAGGCGGACACACCAATGCCTGTTATGGATGAATTTAAAGAAGAACGGGAGGCCATGAAGCACGGGACTCCGAAGCAGAAACTGACTTACTTCTGGGATTATTACAAATGGCATGTAATCGGCGGAATAATCGGAATCGCCCTGATTGGCTCCCTGATTCACCAGGTGGTAACCCGCAGGGAAACTGCATTTTACGCCCTGATGCTGAATGCAACGGAATACAATTTCATGGAGGACACTTCGGGAAACACCGCCGCCTTTGCAGAGTATGCGGGAATTGATGAAAATAAGTATCAAATTCTGTATGACACCTCCGTACAGATTGGCACGGAGGCCGGTGACGATTATGAATCCAGCCAAAAACTGATGGTTTACATCGCTGCGGGAGAGCTGGATGTCATGGTTTCCGATTCGGATTCCCTGACAAAATATGCATACCAGGGAAATTTTAAGGACTTAAGAGATTTTCTCACAGAAGAGCAACTGGAAAAATACCGGGACTCGTTCTACTATATTGACAACGCTGTGGTCAAAGAGCTGGACGCAGCAAATGAGGCATATAATTTTGATTATGTTCCCGATTACGGCGACCCCCGTCACCCGGAAGAGATGGCAGAGCCCATTCCCACCGGAATCTTTTTGAATGAAGACTGCCCTCTGTTGAAAGATTACTTCTTCCGTGGAGAAGATGTGGCGGTCAGTGTTCTTATCAACACCGAAAGACCTGAATTGACATCTGGCTTTATCGATTTTCTTATGCAGTAAACAATTTGAAAAAGTGGCTTCGGAATACACCGAATGCCACTTTTGTTTTTTATTATGAAGCGCAGAGAGCCGAGCAGCCATGTCACTCTATAACAATTCCTTTAACAGCCTGTTGACACCTGCAGGGTCCGCCTTGCCCTTCATGGCTTTCATGGTCTGCCCTACGAGAAAGCCGATAGCTTTCTCCTTGCCGTTATGATAGTCCTCCACAGACTGAGGATTTGCAGCAATAACCTCCTCCACGGTCCTGCGGAGAGCGCCCTCGTCATTTACCGTCTTCAGCCCCTTCTCCTCCACATAGCTTTCAGGGTCGATATCTTCCTCAAACATCACCTCAAAAACTTCCTTTGCAACTGTAGAATTGACAGCCTTGCTCTCGGTCAGAGCAATGAGCTTTGCAAGATGCTCCGGTGAAAAACGAATATCCTCCGGGTCAAGCTCTTTCTCCTTCAAAAGACGCAGGGTCTCCACCATCAGCCAGTTGGATACCTTCTTGGGTTGTGCCCCAAGAGCCACGGTCTCCTCGAAAATGTCCGCCATATGCTTGGAACCGGTGATGATATCAATATCATAGTCCGGTATGTCAAACTCTTCCCTGTACCGCTTCATCTTTTCCGTGCGGAATTCCGGCTGTCTGCTCCTTATCTCCTCCAGAAACTCCTCGCTGATGCTGACCGGTACCAAATCCGGGTCAGGGAAATAGCGATAGTCCTGGGCATCCTCCTTGGAACGCATGGCATAAGAGGTCTCTTTTGCGTCATCCCAACGGCGTGTCTCCTGTATTACCGCCTCACCTGACTCCAGCAAATCAATCTGCCGGTTCTTCTCCCCCTCGATTGCTCTGGCAATGGAACGGAAGGAATTCAGATTTTTCATCTCGGTACGGGTACCGAATTCCTTTGCTCCCACCTCTCGAACAGACAAATTTACATCCGCTCTCATGGAGCCCTCCTGCAGTTTGCAGTCGCTGGCACCCAGATACTGAATAATCAGGCGCAGCTTCTCCAGATAGGCGATAACCTCCTGGGCACTGCGCATATCCGGCTCGGACACGATTTCAATCAGCGGTACACCGGAACGGTTGTAGTCCACCAGTGAGCAGTCCTCCCATTCATCATGAATCAGTTTCCCTGCATCCTCCTCCATGTGGATTTCATGGATACCGACCTTCTTTATTCCTTCTTCCGTCTCAATCTCCACATATCCGTTACGACAGACGGGAAGATAAAGCTGGGATATCTGATAGTTCTGCGGGTTGTCGGGATAAAAATAATTTTTCCTGTCGAACTTGCAGTAACGGGTAATATCGCAGTTGGTAGCAAGTCCCACAGCCACGGCGTGCTCAAGCACCTTTTTATTCAGTACGGGAAGAGAGCCGGGCATACCGGTGCAAACAGGGCAGGTATGAGAATTGGGACGGCCTCCGAAGGCTGTGGAACAGCCGCAGAAAATCTTTGTCTGCGTTGCAAGTTCTACGTGAACTTCCAAACCGATGACGGTTTCATATTCTCTTGCCATCTAGTTACCCTCCTTTGCGCATTGCTCGTATGTGTAGGCTGTCTGAATCAGCTTCTTCTCATTGAAGCAGTCCCCGATAAGCTGTAATCCGATGGGAAGTCCCCTGCTGTCAGCGCCGCAGGGCACACTGATTCCGGGCAGTCCCGCCAGATTCACGGAGATGGTATAAATATCTCCCAGATACATCTTAATGGGGTCTGCCAGACTCCTGCCCAACTCGGGCGCCGTGGTAGGTGCCACCGGCCCCAGAATACAATCATATTTTGCAAAAGCATCGTCAAATGCCTTTTTAATCATGGCCTTTACGCGCAGGGCTTTCAGATAATAAGCGTCATAGTAACCGGAGCTTAACACGAAACTTCCCAGCATGATGCGGCGTTTTACCTCCGGTCCAAAGCCCTGAGAGCGGGTCTTTTTATACATCTGATGCAGCCCTGCCGCATCTTTTGCCCTGTAGCCGTACTTGATACCGTCAAAACGCTCCAGATTGGAGCTTGCCTCCGCGGCTGCGATAGTATAATATGTCGGAATGGCATATTCCACCAGACTCAAGTCAAATTCCTCCACAACAGCACCGTTTGCCTGCAACAGTTCTGCCGCCGCCAACACAGCATCCCGTACCTCGCTGTCCAGTCCTTCCCCAAGATAATCACGGGGAATCCCGATACGCATGCCCTTTACATCCTTCACAAGTGCTGAAGTAAAATCGGTATCCGCCCGTTCAACGGAGGTGGAATCCTTTTTATCATGTGAGGCAATGGTCTCCAGCACGGCGGCACAGTCCTCCACCGTCTTTGTCAGCGGACCGATTTGGTCCAGAGAGGAACCGTAGGCAACCAATCCGTAACGGGATACCGTTCCGTAAGTGGGTTTCATCCCCACCACTCCGCAGTAAGAGGCCGGCTGGCGGATGGAACCGCCTGTGTCGGAGCCCAAAGCAAAAAAGCATTCCTCCGCCGCCACAGCCGCCGCAGAGCCGCCGGAGGAACCGCCCGGCACATGCTCGGGGTTTCTGGGATTTCTTGTCACACCGTAAGCCGAGGTCTCCGTAGTGGAACCCATGGCAAACTCATCCATGTTGGTTTTCCCGATGACTACCGCTCCCGCTCTCTCAAGCTGTAGTACAGCTTCCGCCGAAAAAGCGGGCACAAAGTTTTCCAGTATTTTTGAGGAGCAGGTGGTCAGCAGCCCTTCGGTACACATGTTATCCTTTACGGCAACGGGAACCCCCGCCAGAGGGCCCGTCAACTCACCTGCCTCAATTTTCTTCTGTACCTCCGCCGCCTTCGCGAGAGCCGTATCCCCCGCGACGGTGACATAGCAATTATATTGTCCATCCTTTTTTTCTATCTGTTCCAGCACTGCCTCCATGGCTTCCACAGCCGTGGTCTTTCCCTCCCGGATGGCTCTGTTCAATTCCACAGCGCTCAAATGCAGCAATTCCGACTTGTCCATTTTACCTCTCATTCTGCCGCTTCCGCGGCCTTCCAACCTTTCTCAGCAAATCAGTTTCCTTCAAAGGTACGGGGAACCACAAACATATTATCCTTTTCCTCCGGAGCATTCCCCAGCGTCTTTTCACTCTCATCCCCATTTGTCACCACATCCTCCCGAAACACATTCTGCACCGGGAATACATGGGACATAGGCTCCACGCCAGAGGTGTCCAGCTCATTCAGCTTGTCGATATAATCCAGCATCCGGCCCATATCCTTCTTCGCTGCTTCCCGCTCCTCATCGGACAGCTCCAGCTTTGCAAGGATGCCTACATACTCTATTGTCCTGTCATCAATAAAATTTGCCATAAGTTCCTCCACTTCTTCATTCCCTAGTCTCTCACCTTGATGTGAACTTCCCTCAGCTGCTGCTCTGTGACATCATTCGGCGCACCACACATCAAATCCTGGGCAGAGCCGCTCATCGGGAATGCAATCACCTCACGGATGTTTTCTTCACCCCGAAGCAGCATCAGCATACGGTCTACACCGGGCGCCATTCCCGCATGGGGCGGGGCTCCGAACTGGAACGCCTGATACAGGGCTCCAAACTTTGACTTCAGAGTCTCCTCATCATATCCCGCCAGTGCAAACGCCTTCACCATAATGTTCATATCATGGTTTCTCACAGCGCCGGAGGACAGCTCTATGCCATTGCAGACAATATCGTACTGGTATGCCAGTATATCCAGCGGGTTCTTGGTCTCCAATGCTTCCAGACCTCCCTGCGGCATGGAAAAAGGATTGTGAGTGAAGCCCAGTTGCTTTGTCTCCGGATCCAGCTCATACATGGGAAAATCATTGACATAGCAGAAACGGAATGCATTCTTCTCCGTCAGTTCCAGCTTCTCACCCAGTTCATTGCGAATCTTTCCGGCGTAGAAACACGCCCTTTCCTCCTTGTCAGCAATAAAGAAAATTGTATCATTCGGCTCCAGTCTCGCCAGTTCTCGAAGTTCGCCCTTCAGTTCCCCGGGGATAAACTTATCAATGGGTCCCTTGTAAGAAAGGTCTTCCGCAACCTCCAGATAGCCCAGACCTCCCATGCCAAGACTCATGGCAAAGGACAAAAGCTTTTCATGAAAGCCCTTGCTCATCTCCGCATGTACCTTGATTGCCCGGACAGTCCTGCCCAGAAAAGGCTTGAAGGTACATTTCTGGAAGAAATCTGTCAAATCCATGATGCGCAGAGGATTGCGCAAATCCGGCTTATCACTGCCAAACTCCAACATTGCCTGCTTATAGCTGATGATAGGATAGGGTGCCTTTGTCACCGCTGCACCCTCCGGTGCAAATTTTTCAAAGGTGGCGGAAAGCACCTCCTCTCCCACGCGGAACACATCCTCCTGTGTAGCAAAGCTCATCTCAAAGTCCAGCTGATAAAACTCTCCGGGAGAACGGTCCGCTCTGGCATCCTCATCCCGAAAGCAGGGGGCAATCTGGAAATATTTATCGATTCCGGAAGCCATCAGCAGCTGCTTGTACTGTTGGGGAGCCTGCGGAAGGGCGTAAAACTTACCCTTATATTTTCTGGAAGGCACAATGTAGTCTCTTGCGCCTTCAGGGGAAGATGCGCACAAAATGGGAGTCTGGATTTCCACAAATCCCATCTCTGCCATCTTCTGCCGCAGGAATGCGATCACCTGAGAACGGAACAAAATATTATCCCGTACCTTTGCATTTCTTAAATCCAGATAACGGTATTTCAGACGGATATCCTCTCTGGTCTCCTTTGAGGTCATGATTTCAAACGGAAGCTGTTGATATACCTTGCCCAGCACAGTAATCTCCTGCGCGTCCAGTTCAATGGTTCCGGTAGGAATCTTCGGGTTATAGGTCTCCTCGTCACGCTTTTCCACCTTGCCCTGAACAGAGATACAGGTTTCCTTTGTCAAACCCTTCAGCAGCCCCTCTTTTCGGATAACCACCTGAAGTACGCCGTACATATCCCGCAGGTCTATGAAGGACACTCCGCCGTGGTCGCGGATATTCTCCACCCAGCCCGCTACCCGCAGTGTCCGGCCGATATACTGCTCGCCGATTTCTCTTACCGTCATGTCTCTGTAACAGTTTTTCATTTCCATAATGTACCCTTTCCGTGCTTCCCGCACCACGTAATGTCTTGTGTTCCGGTGCCGCTCCTCAAATGGTTCTGTGCGCAAGCGCTCGCACCATTTCCTCGCTGCTCGCGCTCTGCCTCGAAGCTTTGCTTCTCGGTGTCGCGGCGCTCCTCAAATGGTTCTGTGCGCAAGCGCTCGCACCATTTCCTCGCTGCTCGCGCTCTGCCTCGAAGCTTTGCTTCTCGGTGTCGCGGCGCTCCTCAAATGGTTCTGTGCGCAAGCGCCCGCACCATTTTCCTCGCTGCTCGCGCTCTGCCTCGAAGCTTTGCTTCTCGGTGTCGCGGCGCTCCTCAAATGGTTCTGTGCGCAAGCGCCCGCACCATTTTCCTCGCTGCTCGCGCAAAAAAGTCCCGGAACACAGTTTCCTGCATTCCGGGACGAATAATAATTCCTATTATCCGCGGTACCACCCGCATTGACAGCCGTACCTTCCAACAAAGGTATCCTCCGGCTAATCCTCTCTTGCATTTAACGCATGCCCACGTACTGCCCTAATCAGTTCACCCTTTCAGGCAGTCTGCTCCGGAGCGTTCCCTATGCCGGTTCCCACTGACAGCGCTTTCAGTCGGTGACGCCGTCTTCCTGTTGCTTTTCCCGGCAAGAGTCTCCTTCATTGCATTTTTTAATATGGGAGTAATGTTACCACACTCTTTAACACTTTGCAATACTAAATTGCATTTTTTGCATCTTCTTTTACAGCTTTAATCCCTTCATTCTGTCCACTGCTTCCACTGTGTTCTCATAGCTGCCGAAGGCCGTCAGGCGGAAATAGGTCTCACCGCTGGGACCGAAGCCGGAACCGGGTGTTCCCACCACATTCGCATTTTCCAGCAGATAGTCAAAGAACTCCCAGCTTGTCATGCCCTTAGGCGCTTTCAGCCAGATATATGGCGCATTGACGCCGCCGGAGACAGTGTAGCCCGCCTCCTTCAATCCGCTATAGATATAGTGGGCATTGTTCATGTAATATGCTACCTGAGCCTTCAGCTGTGCCTTTCCCTCCTCGGAATAGACAGCTTCACCCGCCCGCTGTACTATATAGGGTGCACCGTTATATTTTGTTCCATGCCTTCTCGCCCAGAGGGAGTGCAACGCTACATCACCGCATTTCAGTTCCTTGGGCACAATGGTAAAGCCCAGACGCACACCGGTAAAGCCCGCATTCTTGGAGAAGGAACGAAGCTCAATTGCACAGGTTCTCGCCCCCTCACATTCATAAATACTGTGGGGTATTTCTTCCTCGGATATATAGGCCTCATAAGCCGCATCATAAATAATCACCGCTCCCACTCTGTTGGCATAGTCCACCCACTCCTGCAACTGTGCCTTGGTAATGGTAGCGCCGGTAGGATTGTTGGGAAAACAGAGATAAATCATGTCGGGTGTCTCTTTCGGGAACTCCGGTGCAAAATTGTTCTCCGCGGTACAGGGCATATAAATCACGTCGCTCCAGGTCTCCTTCACCTTATCATAGGTTCCTGTCCGGCCCGCCATGACATTAGAATCCACATAGACGGGATACACAGGGTCACACACCGCAATCTTGTTGTCCAGGCTGAAGATTTCCTGAATGTTGCCGGAATCGCACTTTGCGCCGTCTGACACGAAGATTTCGTCTGCGGAAATATCACAGCCTCTCGCCTTATAATCATTATCCGCGATGGCGTTCCTCAAAAACTCATAGCCCAAATCCGGTGCATAGCCTCGGAAAGTCTCTGCCTTTCCCATCTCATCCACCGCACCGTGCAGTGCCTCAATGATTGCGGGGGCAAGGGGCTGCGTCACATCTCCGATGCCCAGACGGATAATTTTTTTGTCGGGGTGAGCAGCACTGTAGGCGCTGACCTTCTTTCCGATGGTGGAAAACAGATAGCTTCCCGGAAGCTTTAAATAATTTTCGTTTATTCTAAACATAGCTCAATCTCTCCTTCAAACACTGTAGTGGCAGGACCAGTCATATAAACTGTGTTTCCTTCTCTGTCCCATTCAATCAGTAACTCTCCGCCCAATAGTTTTACCGTAACTTTGGGATCCGTCAATCCGTTCAGCACACATGCCACCGCTGTGGCGCAGCAACCGGTTCCGCAGGCCAGGGTTTCCCCTGTTCCTCTCTCCCAGACCCGCATAAACACATTCTGTCTGTCAATCACTTCCACAAACTCCGTATTGACTCTCTCGGGGAATCTCACATGATTTTCAAAGAGCGGCCCTATCTGCTCCAGCTTCATATCCGCCACACCCTGAGTGAAAATCACCGCATGGGGATTTCCCATGGAGACACAGGTCATCCTATATTCCTCATCCTCCACAAAAATGGGCTGGTTTACAACCGTTTCACCTTCCGCTGAAACGGGAATTCTTTCCGGTTCCAGAATAGGACTTCCCATGTTGACCCGAACCAGCTTCACCTCTCCCCGGTCCCCCGGCAGTTCGGGATTTCTCTCCACAGTCAAATCCAGATATTTTACACTGCCGGCGCTGACAACGGTAATGTGCTCCGAATCCGTCAGTCCCTTGTCGTAGACAAATTTTGCCACGCAGCGTATTCCGTTTCCGCACATCTGGGCACGGGTACCGTCGGCATTGAACATTTCCATTTCAAAATCAGCTTCTTCGGAAGGATTGATGAAAATGACACCGTCCCCTCCGATACCGAAATGTCTGTCGCTCAAAAATCTGACCAGCTCCGGTTTTTTTCCCCGGGGAATCTTCTCTGTAAAGCCGTTGACATATACATAGTCGTTCCCGCAGCCCTGCATTTTTGTAAACTTCATATACACTCCTCCAACCTTTTCATTCCCTCATCATGGACAAAACCATCCATGCTGTCTCCACCATATTCGTACCGCTGTCCATACTGCACTTTTGCAGATATCTGTGAGCTTCCTCCTCCGTCATGTGATTTCGCCCCATGAGCAGTTCCTTTGCTTCCTTGATAGCTGCTTCCTCTTCCGCATTTCTCACCTTGGGCTTCAGCTTTGCTTTTCTGCGCCTGCGTTCAATTCCTTCCGCCATCATGCCAACTGTGCTGATCAAATCCCCCACCTTCAAAGGCATGGCCAGACAGACAATTCCGTTTCCCTCGCACTGACTGAGCAAGTGATTAGACGCCATCAAAAGCATCTCAAAGCCGGACGGAAGACAATCGTACAGTTCCGTATATACCATATCCATCAGTTTATAACTGCAAACCACAATTCCGTCATTCAAACCGTCAGACTGGCTGATAGCCTGGGAACCCGTAGTACAGACACCGGTCACCGAAAAGCCGTTCCGCACAAGAATGTTCTTGATGCCCTTTGCGTCTTCCAGCTTCGGTAATACTACTATAATGTTCGTCAAACGCCCACCTCCTTAATCCGTAATTTGGGAATAAAGAGGCAGACTAATATCTGTACAGATACTCCTGAATTTCCCATTCGGACACATGGGCGCGGTACTTCTGCCACTCGTTCTCCTTTGCGGCAATGTAATTTTCTGCCACATGCTCGCCCAATACATCCAGAATAAACCGATCTTTTTTCAGTTCCTCCACCGCTTCCATCAGGGTTCCCGGAAGATTTTCGATATTCAGTGCCTTCTTTTCATCATCCGTCATATTATAAATATTGCAGTCCACACTTCTGGGCGGCTCGATTTTATTCAAAATCCCATCCAAACCGGCCTTCAGGCATACTGCCAGTGTCAGATACGGATTTGCTGCAGAATCGGGACTTCTCAGTTCGATTCTGGTACCTGCACCTCCTTCCGCCGGAATACGAATCAGCGGACTTCTGTTGGTGGCGCTCCATGCTATATAAACCGGTGCTGCATAACCGGGGACAAGCCGTTTGTAGGAATTTACAAGCGGGTTGGTGATGGCCGCCATTCCTTTGATATGTTTCATGATACCACCGATAAAATAATAGGCTTCTTTGCTGAGCCCATTGGGGTCACTTCTGTCCTCAAAAATATTTTTCCCATCCTTGCGCAGCGACATATTGATGTGCATGCCGGAACCGTTGACGCCGTACTTCGGCTTTGGCATAAAGGTTGCATGCAGACCATGCCGCTTGGCAATGGTGCGCACCGCAAGCTTAAAGGTCATAATATTATCCGCAGTAGTCAGCGCTTCATCATAGCGGAAATCAATTTCATGCTGAGCCGGGGCCATCTCATGATGGGATGCCTCGATAATCAGTCCCATATCTTCCAAAGTCATAACAATATCACGTCTTGCATTCTCGCCGCCATCCAGTGGACCGATATCAAAGTAACCGGCCTGCTCATGTGTCTCCGTGGTAGGCATGGCATTCTCATCCGTGTTAAACAGGAAAAATTCGCACTCAGGCCCTACCTCAAAGGTATAACCCAGTTCTGCCGCTTCGCTGATTGCTTTTTTCAGTACCAGTCTGGGATCTCCGTAAAACGGGCTACCGTCAGGACGATGAATATCACAAATCATTCTTGCCACCTTTCCCTGCTGGGGTCTCCAGGGAAATATCTCCAGCGTAGATAAATCCGGGTACAGATACATATCCGACTCCTCAATTCCCACGAAACCGTCTATGGCGGAGCCGTCAAACATACACTTGTTATCCAGGGCCTTCGCCAGTTGATTTGCGGTAATTGCAATGTTTTTCAAATTTCCGAACATATCCGTAAACTGAAGACGGATAAACTCCACATCTTCCTCTTCCACCAGTCTGAATACATCCTCTCTCGTATAATTCTTCATATCCATCCTCCATCCCTTGTAATCCCTTAAATATGAAAAAGGGCAGTCCTATCCCTAAATAGAACGCCCTTGTCCTGAACACATCATAGCAACGGTAGGGCCCATTTGTCAATGATAAATACAATGAAAAGCATAATCTGCCTTTCCGTCACATACTTATTATAAAGAAAAGTATCTTGATGAATCAAGGGGAATATAAATGAGTGCAAAAACAAAAATTGTCGTACTTCATATGAAAGAGCTGATTTATACCGCAATCTTTGTGGCTCTGGGCATACTGTTCGTCGTCCTGCTGGTCATGATGTTCCTGCCTGACAAAGAGAACACCCCTGCGCCGGAGGAAGAAACCGTCGAAACAGGCTCAGCTTCTCTCTACATACCGGGTATTTACACCACGGAACTGGTTCTCGGGAATCAGACCCTCGATGTAGAAGTTATTGTAGATAAAACGTCCATTTCCTCTATCCGTATGGTTAATCTGAATGACGCAGTCACCACCATGTATCCCCTGCTGGAGCCCACCTTCGACTCCATCTGCAGTCAGGTTTATGAATTGCAGACACTGGAGGGCGTCACTTACTCCTCCGACAACAAATATACCTCACTGGTTCTGCTGGAAGCCATTCAAAACTCTCTGGATAAAGCGGCTGCTTCTCAAACCGAGTAACATAACCCATATAGATAAACACGAAAAAGGATGTGTGACTACACATCCTTTTCTTCCTGTTCCTTACAGTTTCTCCAGTTCGTCCAGCCAAATCCTTACACAGGCATCGGACGGCATACGCAAATCTCCTCTTGGCGACAATGCAACACTTCCTACCTTGGGACCGTCCGGCAGGCAGGAGCGCTTAAACTGCTGCCCGAAAAATCTCCGGTAAAAATTCTTCAACCACTTTAAAATCACATCTTCCCCATACTGTCCCCGAAATGCCGACTTTGCCACACGGTATACCTTTGCCGGAGAAAAGCCGCAACGCAACATATAATATAGGAAAAAGTCGTGAAGCTCATAGGGCCCCACCAAGTCCTCCGTCTTCTGAGTAATCTCGCCGCCCACAGGAGGTAACAGTTCAGGGCTCACCGGGGTGTCCAGAACATCCTCCAAAATTTCCGAAAGCTCCCTCACTCCGCAGTTGTCTGCGTAATATTTCACCAGATGACGCACCAGTGTCTTAGGAACACCTGCATTCACACCGTACATTGACATATGATCCCCGTTGTAGGTTGCCCAGCCCAAAGCAAGCTCAGACATATCTCCCGTACCGATGACAAGTCCGTTCATACGGTTTGCCAAATCCATCAGCACCTGAGTTCTTTCCCGCGCCTGGCTGTTCTCGTAAGTCACATCATGGTTATCCGCATTCTGTCCGATATCTCGGAAATGAATTTGTACCGCTTCCCTGATATCCACCTCCATCAGCGTGACTCCCAAGATTTTTGCCAGTTTACAGGCATTTTCATAAGTTCTGTCCGTAGTACCGAAACAGGGCATGGTTACCGCAGCAATTCCCTTTCTGTCCAGCCCCAGCATATCAAAGGTCTTCACTGTTACAAGAAGAGCCAGCGTGGAATCCAGTCCCCCGGAAATTCCAAGAACAGCCTGCGAAAGCCCTGTATGTTCGTATCTCTTCTTCAGCCCATAGGACTGAATGGACAAAATCTCTTCACAGCGCTGCTGCCTCATTTCCTCGTCCGTGGGAACAAAGGGCATACTGTCGAAACTTCTCTCCAACTTTGTCTCCTCCACCCGAAGAGAAAACGGCACCATGGCATAAACAGCCTGAGGCTTTTTCCCAAAAGTTCCCATTCTCCGTCTCTCAGAGAGAATCCTCTGAATATCCAAATCGCCGCACACCGTCTCACATTGGAATTTCTTTGCCTGAGCAAGTACGTTTCCGTTTTCCGCAATCAGATTATGTCCCCCGAATACCAAATCCTGTGTAGATTCGCCTTCCCCGGCAGAAGCATAGATATAGCCGCAGATAAGCCTTGCACTGGAGGATTTCACCAGAAGCTCCCTGTACACATCCTTTCCCACCGTCTCGTTGGAGGTTGAAAGATTCGCAATGACCGTAGCTCCCATAAGGGCATGGTTTGTTCCGGGCGGATTGGCGACCCACAAATCCTCACAGATTTCGCAGCCCACAGTCAGCTCTTTCATATTTTCGCACACAAACAATATATTGGTTCCGAAAGGAACTGTTTTACCGTTAAAAATAAACTCCTCAGGTTTTTCATTCCCCTCCGAAAAATGTCTACCCTCGTAAAACTCCGCATAGGAGGGAATGTTGGCCTTGGGCACAAAGCCTAGGACTTCACCGTTCTGCAACACAGCAGCCACATTGTACAGTCTGCCCTCACGTACCATGGGCAGTCCCAACATCACCAGTGCATCCTTGTCCCGGGTAGCCGTTGCCACTGTAAGAAGCTGCTCTTCTGCCTTTTCCAGCAGAAGCTGCTGTAGAAACAAATCCCCGCAGGTGTAACCTGTCAGGCAAAGCTCGGGAAATACGATAATCTTTGCCCCTTTCGCATAGACCTTCTCCAATTCCTCACAGATTACCGCCGCATTATAGACCGGATCTGCCACCCGGATTTTGGGAGTAACCGCAGCCACCTTAATAAATCCCTGTTTCATCCCGTTCCCCATTTCCGCCGCGGCTGCCGATTACGGGCTGCCGCTGCTTACCTGCTCTTTTTATACAGCTCTTTCAGTTCATCTACACTGAACTTGTAATGTGTATTGCAGAAATGACAATTTACTTCTATCTCCTGACCGTCATCTATCATATCCTTTATCTCCTGTTTGCCCAGACTGATCAGTACCTTTTCAATCTTCTTCCTGTTACAGTTACAGGAAAAGTTCACAGACAGTGTATCATTCATTTCGGGATTAAGCCCTTCCAACAGAATTTCCAGCATCTGTTCCGGGGTATTCCCCGCATCCAGAAGGGATGTGACAGAGGTAACTTTGTTCAAATTCTGTTCCAGCCTGTCTATCACTTCATCCGCCGCAAAAGGCATTAGCTGAAGAATAAATCCACCCGCCTGTTTTACGGTATTGTCCCTGTTCATCAGTACGCCCAATCCAACAGAAGAGGGAACCTGCTCAGAGGTTGCAAAGTAATAGGTCAGATCTTCCGCAATCTCGCTGGTCTGTAACAGAGTCTGCCCCACATAAGGCTCTTTTAATCCCATATCTTTGATTACGCTGAGCGTTCCGTGTCCCACAGCCCCTGCCACATCCAGCTTCCCGACCGCATTGGCAGGAAGAATGACATCCGAAACATTTGCATATCCCTTTACATTTCCAAGGGAATCTGCCGTCACCGTCAGTCCCTGTATGGGACCGTCACCCTTTATCTGCAGGGTAAGCAAATCATTCTCTCCCTTTAACATGCTACCCATCATGGCACCGGCGCTCAGAAGCCGCCCCAGCGCCGCCGTCACCACAGGACTCGTATTGTGGGCCTGTCTGGCCGCCTCCGCCACTCCTCTGGTACTGCAGGCAAAAGCCCTGATTTGCGCGTCAGCTGCCGTGGCACGCACAATATAGTCGTTCATACTTCAATCACCCTGTCTTTCCGGTACCTGCTGATTTTCTGCACGGTTTGTGCGTTGTGCAGGCATCATGTTTTAAACTTTTTTCCGCGTTCTCTCGCTACGACATAGACTCTTTCACTTTCCGCCCTCACCGCTTCACCGGTGTCGGCATCCGTCATCTCCAACACTTCCATTCCGGACTGTTCCGCAAGCCGACGCATCTGCTCAGGCGTATATCCCCTCTGGAAATGAGTCTCCGTAAATCTTCGGAAACGCTCATCCTCCTCCCGCACAAATACGGTCAGGTCATACTCATTGATTTCCTCCTCCGGGTCATAAAAATTTTCCCAGATAAAGCTGCAATCCTCACGATTTTCCGCTATGGTAGTGTTTCCTATCACTTCACGGTACTTATACTCCGTATTAAAATCAAAGATAAAGATTCCCCCCGGGAACAGATAATTATTCACCAGAGAAAATACGTTCAGAAGCTCTTCCTCCTCCAGAATATAGTTCAGAGAATCGCATACGCTGAACACGGTGCCCACCGTGCTGTAAAGTTCCAGCTCTCTCATATCCTGCAACAGATAAAGAATCTCATCCCCACTCTTCTCTTTCTTTTTCATCGCAATATTTAACATAGACTCTGACAAATCCACGCCTATCATGTCGTAGCCTTTTGCATACATCAGCTCTGTCAGAGTGCCGGTACCGCAGCCCAAATCCACCACCAGATTCCTCTCTGAATCCAACAGTTCTTCCGCATCCCTTTCCGGCTTTGACACACCGTACTTTTTTATCAGCCCATCCAGTCTGTCTCCCCACAACTCATAGGGAGTGTTATCCATGAGTTCATCATAAACAGTTGCAAAATCCCGATATGCTTCCATCTTTTTGTTCCTTCTATTATTCTCCCAGCTTCATGGCAATGATTACACCTGCTGCCAGCGCCACGACTCCGGTCACCGCGCTTACAGCCGTAACCGCAGGGAAAGTTCCCATAAGCAGAATGGCAAAAGGTGATGCCACAATCAGACCGATAATTGCCCAATAAGCATACATGGGAAATTTTTCAAAAATAACCTCAACCAGCTTTGCGATGCCGAAGACACCGGCTACCACGCCCAGACCGAAGGGTATCAAAATACCGCATCCGACAAGAATCCCGTTCATATCCAGATGAACTAAAGCCGATATAAAATTCTTAATTGCGTTTAGCACGGGATAATAAAAGCCCATGAGCATCAGCATCATGGAGCCGCTGACTCCGGGAATCACCATGGTTGCTGCCGCAACAATACCCACCAGAAACAGCAATAATACATTCACCAGATTAAAGGATAAATCAGCGGCTGTCCCCTCTGTCTCTCCCATAGCTGCCAGACCTACCACCATGCCGAAAAAGAGCAGGGCAGCAATGACATGACCTACTTTAAGTCTGTTGCCCTTCACATTTTTCCAGATAGCCGGAAGACCTCCCAAAATCAGACCGATAAAAAGCAGATTCGTCTGGATGGGAAAATGCTCAAACAGCCAGGTCAGCCCCACCGCACTGCCCGCAATAGCTACCAACATCCCGATTGCAATGGGGAACAGGAACGCGACACTCTTCTTAAACTCGCTGAACAGGTGTGTGATACAGTGAATCAGCTTGTCATAAATTCCCATGGATACCATCATGGTACCTCCGCTGACTCCGGGAACAATGTTCGCGATACCGATTACCATCCCTTTTAAAATACTTTTAATCATATATTTTTCTCCAATCTTCTATACTTGTTTCTCTGTTTCATGCTTAACTTGAGGATTTATACTCTGTCGTATAATATCTACCTGTGCTTCATCACATAATCGTGTAAAAACTCTATCAGTCTGTCCATCTGTTCATCGGTTCCCACCGTAATTCTCAGATACTCCGAAATCCTCGGTTTGTCCCAGTATCTCACATAGATATCCGCCTCCCGCAGGGCTTGAAAAATCTGTTTTGCCGGGATTGTCTCGTGAGTGGCAAATATAAAATTAGTCCTGGAATCCGGAAAGGAAAATCCTATCTCTTTCAGTTCCCTTTTCACCCTCTCCCGGGTAGCCACGATTTTAGCCGTTGTAGCGTTGAAATAGGCATCATCTTTCACCGCCTCCACACCCAGCACCTGGGAAGGGAAATTCATCGTATAAGAATTAAAGGAAAATTTCACGTCATTCAAATATCCAATCAACTTCTCGCTGCCGATGCAGAAGCCGATTCTTAAGCCCGCCATTGCGCGGGACTTAGAGAATGTCTGTACCACCAGCAGGTTATCGTATTTCTCCAGCAGAGGCAGGACACTGGTGCCGCCAAAATCCACATATGCCTCATCCACAATGACAATCACATCCCTGTTTGCCGCGATAATCTCCTCCACCGTCTCCAAACTCTCCAGTACGCCGGTAGGAGCATTCGGGTTGGGAAAAATCACGCCGCCGTTAGGCTGTTTATAATCCTCGGGACGTATGTGCCAGTTTTCATCCAGAGGGCAGGTCTTATAGGGAATCCGGTACAGTTCTGCCCATACATCGTAAAAGGAATAGGTCACGTCAGGAAAAAGTATTGGTTTTTCTCCGTTGAAAAAAGTCATAAATGCCATGGACAGCACATCATCTGAGCCCACACCCACAAATACCTGACCGGGCCTTACATGATAGTACTCCGCCAGCGCATTTACCAGCAACGTGGTATTGGAATCCGGATACAGCCTCAGTGCATCACAGTCCAGTTCTGCTGCCAGCTTCTCCACACCGGGAGCCGGCGGATAAGGACATTCATTGGTATTCAGCTTTATCATGTTGGGTTTATTTGGTTGTTCCCCCGCCACATAAGGTACCACTTTTCGTATATTTTCTTCCCACTTCATCTTAACTACCGCACCTTTCCTGTTTCTTTCCGCATTCGCCTATTCTCCCGCTGCAATCCGTCTGTTCAGTTCATTTCGGTAAATCTCCACCTGCTCCTCACATCCCAGCCGCTGATAACACCGCATCAACCCTTCCAGGCCCTCTCTGCCTCCCGAGCGAATATTCAGAATCGGCTGTGTCTCGTAAACTGCGTTATAGTACCAGACAGCCGCTTCCTCGTCGTCCCCTGTATCCTCATAAAAATGCCCCATTTCACAGCATATTTCCGAGTTTGCCTCCTCTGCTATGACCTTGGACGCATACTTGAAAAATCTCACTGTATCTCCCGCCAGTCTGGCAGCATGGGCAACAATACAGCAGGCCTCCGCAATTTCTTCCCCATTGCGGGTTACGTCTGCTGCCGATGCCGCAAAGAAATCCGCTGCCCGGGCAAAATCATCCGCATCTCCCGCCATCAGCAATTCCCTGGCATACATACTATGGAGTCGGGCAGGCAACCGATAACCGCCGTTGCAATGCTTACAGAATACTGCAAGGTCACGTTTTGCATGACTGTTCTCCGGGAGGTGCGTAATCACAATATCACTGTCATAAACCACCGGTTCCAGTCTCACCGTCTCATGGATAGGTTCCTGCCACACAAATTGTCTCAGACGCTTAAACAGCTTGGGGCGATATTCTTCATCAAAATTGTATACCGTGCGGAAGCGCAATTGTCCCCCGTATTTCATCTGTACGATTTCCACCTCCGGAAGAAGTGTTTCTTTTAAAATTCGGAACCGCTCCCTGTTCTCTTCATTCAGCACTTCATCCGCATCCGCGGAATATATGTACTCCTTCGTTGCCTTGGAAAAAGCAAAGTTCCTGGCCGCACTGAAATCATCAATCCATTTAAAATCGTAGATATTCTCCGTATACTCTGCGGCAAGACTTTTCGTGCAATCCGTGGAACCGGTGTCCACAATCACGATTTCATCCACCAAATCCGCCACACTGTCCAGACACCTTCTCAGGTTTCCTTCTTCATTTTTTACAATCATACACAGAGAAATTGTAATCATGCCGCCACTCTCTTTCTCCATTCACAATGTATAATTAACAGGTATAATGATACCAAAGCAGCGCCCAGAAAGCAAGGGTAATGTAAGGCAGAAAAGGCACCGGTCGCTTCAAATTTCCACGTTTGTCAATATTTCGACAAAATGCCTGAACTACTGCCAACAGACAAAATGCTCCCAGCATATGTACAAGGTATTCCCAAAGTCCCATTCCTGCTGCCGCCTCCGCCAAAGCGCATACACAGAAAGCATAACAGTCTGCTTTTCCGTACATCTCAGAAAAGAATCGCATTTGTAAAAAAACAAACAGGCCAAGTCCCACAACATCTTCCATGCTCAGACAATTCTTTCCCGTCATCAAAAGCAATATCGCTGCTGTCCCCGATATCCACCAGGTAAAGTTATACACCCGACAGGTTCTGCAATCTGTGACACAGGCAAACAGCAGGCAAAGAGCTATTACACCCCACAATACTTCCCTCATCTCAACCTGGTGCGGAACTCATCCAACACCGTTCCACCCACTTCAATCGTGCTTAGTGACGGATAATTCTCCAGCCGTTTTTCTCCTTTGTAAGCCCGCACCGTCACATGATAATTCTGATTTGCCGGGGTATACAGCGGTATCATGAACTGCAGAGCGGATTCCTGCCGGTACAGTTGCAGGTTTGTATAATCAAAGGTTCGGTTCAGCCCCGGATTCAGTGCAAGAAACTCCGCAGGGAACTCCACCTCCACCCTGTCCGCATAGCCGTAAGTCGTAATGTATAGGATACCGCTCTCCCCGCACTTAAAATTAGGGACATGAGGCTCCAGAATACGCTCAATACGGGTCTCCAAGGCAAACTCCGTCATATCGAAGGAATCTTCCGTCACATTCCCCACGTTGTCTACGGCGTAGCCGGTGACCGTAAAATTGCCTGTAAATAGCGGCTCGTCTCTTGTGATTTCAAGGTTCACTGCACCGTTTTCCGGGCAAAAAAAGCGCTCGCTGTAGTTATCCGTATTTCTTACTTTCACATAAAAATCAGCCACACCGGAAAGCAAATCCTCCGCCGTTACAGTCACACTGACGCTTTCCGACACCCTATCAATCAGCTCCCGGTCCCGCAGCATCTCAAGTCCTCTGATCACGGGGCCTTCCCCGTCCCCGATAACGGTAATTCCGTTTCCGGCATCCAATTCCGAATCGGAATACCGGACTTCCTTTCTACCGTCCTTCACATAATCTGCTCCGGTTCTCGGTATGATATGGATATACTGTCCGTGTGCTTCCCGGCCCAGGGTAAACCTCTGCTCACTGTCCAGATTACTGCCCCGGTTGGTACGTCTCGTCACGGAATAGGGATACTGCCCCAGAAGGGTGACACCGTTCACTGAATAGATCAGACTCTCTGCTTTCGTCTCTATGTCGGCTTCCGGGTTTTCCCCGGAGGGCGTATAAATGATATTTTGTGCCGCAGAACTGTCCTGCCACCTGACCTCTGTCTCATAGATGGTATAGTTCAGCTGATATCCCCTTGTGGCCCTGCCTTCCATGTATGCGCTGTGCTGCAGCAGAAAAGGCGTCACTCCGTCACTTCTGACATAATAGGTTTTACTCTCTGAAGCGGCATATACATTTTCTCCGTTTCCTATCTGCAGCTGTCCGGTATAAAGTTTCCAGTTCACGTTTCCCGCATCCAGCTGTACATGAATGGTATCACTGACATTTCCCGCCACATCCACCGCCGCCAGATGAAGATACTGTACGTACTCCTGCATCTGCACCACAACACTTCTTTCAGCGGTAAAGTTTCCCGATGCATCGGCCGGAGTATCCGTTTTCCGGTCTGTCACATAGTAATAACCCTTTATCCCTGATTTCAGGGTATTCTTTGTAATGTTGGATGTACACAGCAGGGTATCCGTCCCTTCCCGGTAGGATTCCGCTTTCCACCAATACTGCGTGCCGTTATCCTCCGGCTCTGCAAAGGATACTTGCACGGCAGACGCACTGATGGCCGTCAACTTTACCAGATTCTCATCCGGTCCATCCGGTGCCGCCAAATCCGGCGCCGCTACACCACTCATGGAAAGCCCGCTCATATATCCGATCTGCTCCGATTCTATGGATACACAGCCGTTTCCCGCACGGTCACCGGCTGTATATCCGGAGGAAACCGCATACGCACTGTTTACATAACTGCTTCCTCCGTATGCAGGTGACGATGACAATACCTCTCCGTCAAAATACCCACAGGAAAGGGTATAGTACGTGACGGATTCATCGTAGGTATACGGATGCGTTCCGCTTGAGCCTGCCGTATTGCTGCCCCATCTGCTCCCCATCGCGCCGCATCTGTTGCACTGCCAGTAGCCGCCTTGCTCCTCCCCAAAAAATCCGGTGTTGTGTGGACTGTATGTATGAGTTTTCCAAAGAACGTGTACCTGCATCGCATAAGCTCCGCAGCCCCCGCATGTTTCAGTAGCACCTGCCCTCCATGTGTAGCTGTACGAGCAGGTTCCCGTCTTTGTCTCTTTGTCCGTCGCTTTCCTGGTATAGCAGCCCCCGCTTGTTTTAATGGACTTGTCTGTACCGTCCTTGTTCCCGGTAAGCGTTCCGGCTGCATCCACGTGATAATGGGCTTCATATTCTCCGGCATTGCCGCCCACATGTCCGGCGCCGCCTCCGGCCATGCCGGATACACCGTCAGACAGATTATCCGCCCGCAGGCTTGTATTGCTGCCGCCGTCCAGTCCAGCGCCCGTAACACAGGCTCCACCCCCGCCACCGGCAATCAGCAGGGTGCCTTTTATGTCGGAACTTATGACTGTCATGCCGCCACCACAGCCATAGGCTGAAGCTGCTCCGCCACCGTTATATCCGTTCCGGCCGCCGGCTGTAATGGTAAGCTTCTCCCCTTCCGTCAGATAAAACTTTGCACTGACGCTGCCTCCAAGACCTCCCGCATAGTTACCGTAGGAACCGCCCTGGGCACC
>Ga0129313_1000493_pt1 | contig 33059 bp, 31 predicted proteins | sample O1105metagenome_FD_94436 | JGI IMG/M metagenome (GOLD analysis project Ga0129313, IMG submission 94436) | Orangutan group fecal microbial communities from fecal samples from Wisconsin, USA - O1105 metagenome | ecosystem: Host-associated > Mammals > Digestive system > Large intestine > Fecal...
ATGGCATGCCATAAAATTGATATTCTCCTGGGTTGCAAATTCCGCCGCGCAGATCATATCCCCTTCATTTTCCCGGTCCGGATCATCCGTTACCAGAACGATCCTTCCCTGGCGTAATTCTTCAAGTGCCTCTTCTACGCTATTGTATTGATACTGTTTCTCCATTTGTTACTTCCTCCTGTCTGATCATAACTCATTTTTATCCTGTTCTTCTGTGTGCTCTCCATTCCAATCCCGGAATTCCTTCGCATCAAATTCCATACTCCTCTAATAATTCCATGGTAAGTCCGCCACATTTTCCAGCCGGTTCCGATGGTGTAAGAAACTTTTTAATATATTTTCCTACAATATCATTTTCCAGATTCACCCTGTCCCCAGCTTTTTTCTTCAGCAGTGTGGTTTCCTCTCCGGTATGAGGAATGACTGATACCTGAAAGCTTTTTTCACTTACTTCTGCCACGGTCAGACTGATCCCGTCAATACAGATTGAACCTTTTTCTACGATCAGTTCCAGAATCTCCGGCGTTGTCCGGATTTTCACCCAGACTGCATTTTCTTCCTTCCTCAGTTCCTCGATCGTTCCGGTCCCATCAATATGCCCTGCAACAATATGTCCACCGAATCTGCCATCTGCCGCCATCGCGCGTTCCAGATTCACTTTTTCACCGATCTTTGTGTCACCGAGGTTGGTTCTTCGCACCGTCTCCGCCATCACATCTGCGGTAAATCCATCCTTTTCCAGGGAAACCACCGTCAGGCAGACACCATTTACCGCAATACTGTCTCCGATCCTGGTTCCACCGAGTACTTTTTTTGCCCGGATCGCAATCTTCCCGGATGATCCAGAAAGTTGGAGTGACCGGATGGATCCGGTTTCTTCTACAATTCCTGTAAACATTTAAATTTCCTCCAAAACCTTATACTCTGCCAGAATGTCTTCTCCAACCTGCGAGATTCTCATAAGCTGTAGCTTTATGGCATCGTCTACTTTCTCAACTCCAAAGCCTTCCACCGGAGTCTTGCCGCCTCTTCCGCCAAAAATTTTCGGTGCGATAAAGGCTTTCACCTCATTTACGATACCGGATTGCAGGGCATCCTCATTTAGAGTTCCACCGCCTTCAATAAGTACACTGTCAATTCCAAGCTCTCCAAGCTTTCTCATCAGAAGCTGCAGATTGATCTCCCCCTTTTCCGAAGGAACTCTGAGAAGCACGACTCCAAGCTTTTCCAGACTGCGTTTTTTCTCTTCTAAATAAATCGCATTCCCCTTTTCACCAGCATATGCAACGATCGTCCGGTATCTCCCTGCTGTCTGGCAGATCTGACTGTCCAGCGGGATCCTGAGCATACTGTCACAGATAATTCTGACCGGACTTTTCTTTCCCTCCAGACGCACATTCAGCATCGGATCGTCTGCCAGAACCGTTCCGATTCCTGCCATGATCCCCATATAGTCATGGCGCATCTCATGTACAAGACTTCTTGCTTCCTCACCGGATATCCATTTTGATGCTCCTGTTTTTGTCGCAATCTTTCCGTCTGCCGTCATTGCATATTTCATCACTACATATGGCAATCCTGTTGTGATATAGTGGAAAAAGACCGGATTTAACGCATCACACTCTTCGCGCAGGAAATCCTCTTCCACCTGGACACCTGCCTCGCGCAAAATCTTTGCTCCTTTGCCGGACACTTTCGGATTCGGATCTCTCGATCCGATCACAACCCGTGCAATCTTCTGTTCCAGAATCGCTTCCGTACACGGTGGTGTCTTCCCATAATGGCAGCATGGCTCCAGCGTCACATAAATTGTTGCTCCCTCGGCGCTTTCTGTCAGGGATGCGATTGCGTTCCGTTCTGCATGAAGCTCACCACATTTTTCGTGATACCCTTCCCCGATAATGGTTCCATTCTTTACGATCACAGCACCAACCATCGGGTTTGGATTTGTCCATCCACGTCCTTTTTTTGCCAGTTCAATTGCACGGCGCATGTAAAATTCATCTGTCATTTTTTCTCCTTTCTCATCTCTCCCGGAAAAGCCCCGGGAAATGTACTCTGCTAAACATTTCAGTTATGTTGCCGGATACGTCTCTTTTCAAAAAAATGTGCTTTGGCATATAGGAAAAGCCCTGACAGATCCTCTTACCTGTCAGGGCTTTCTTTCTCAGTTATATCGCTGTACGCTCTGTCATATTTCTCAGAAATACCATTTTCTTATCGAATCCGGACCCGGCATTTTATTTTCCGGAAAATAAAAACTCTGAAATGATTCCCATTCCAGAGCGTTTTACTTTTTATTCCTGCATATATGATAGAATCCGCTTCTATCAGCAACGATTCAACTTCTTCCATCCAGACTTTACTGTCGGCACCGGAATCTCACCAGTTCATGCCTTACGGCTCGCGGGCTTTACCGCCGGTGGGGAATTTCGCCCCGCCCTGAAGCATTATTTGGTTTTACAAAACTTACTATAGCACGTTAACGCAGTAATTGCAAGATTATTTTTTCGACAAACCCGTATGTTTATGCTATTCTTATATGAAGATATCAGAGTCGGCTTATTACCATGGCTGGTACAGATGGTTAATTCATTTAATCTGGCTTTAAGAAAGAAGAGGAATTCAAAAACATGTTTCGTAATTTTTTTAAATACATTTCACAAAGTATTTCCGGAATGATCGGTGTCTCCGTCTACATTCTGGCAGATACCTTTTTTATCTCTTACAAATGTGGCGCAGGCGGACTTGCTGTCCTGAATCTGATCCTTCCGGTATTCGGACTGGTCTTCGCGATCGGATCTATGATCGGGATTGGCTCCGCCACCAGATACAATATCAGTACCGCAAAAGGCGCACCGGCCGATTATTATTTTACCCAGTCCATCTTCTGGTGTCTGGTATGCAGCATTCCTTTTATGCTGACAGGTATTTTTATTCCGCATAAGGCGCTGGCACTTTTGGGCGCGGACGCAGGACTGATTCGGCTTGGACGCAGCTATATGCGTATCGTCCTGCTCTTCACCCCGTTTTTTATGGCAAATTATACCTTCACAGCATTTGCAAGAAACGATCACGCTACCTCAATTGCTATGATCGGATCGATCTCCGGAAGTTTTTTCAACATTCTGTTCGACTATATTTTCATGTTCCCGTTAGATCTTGGATTTACCGGTGCTGCACTTGCAACTGCGCTTTCGCCAGTAGTGACTATGCTGGTATGTACTACCCACTATCTTGGAAAGAATAATCATGTAAAATTTCACTGGCGCACACCTTCCCTTCACCGGATCATCGGGTGCTGCCAGCTTGGTGTTTCCGCATTTTTTGCAGAAATTTCCTCTGCTGTCATTACAATTATATTCAATATGCTGATCCTGCATATTGCCGGAAATATCGGAATTGCCGCCTACGGCGTAGTTGCAAATATTTCGCTGGTCGCAATGGCGATCCTAAACGGTCTCGCCCAGGGTGCACAGCCGCTGATCAGCCAGAGTTACGGAAAGGGCGAACATCATCTCGTCCGTAAATTTCTCAACTGGTCTCTAGCTGCAGCACTTCTGATTGAGCTTGTGATCGTTGCACTGATCTACGGATTTACAGATACCTTCGTCGGAATCTTTAACAGCGAACATAATCTCCAGCTGCCTGCTTACGCCCATACCGGTCTCAGGCTTTATTTCCTTGGCTTTTTAGTTGCCGGTATCAATATTGTGCTGGTTGCCTATTTTTCCGCAATCGACCGGGCACGTCCTGCCGTCCTTGGTTCTGTCATGCGCGGCATTATCGCAATTGCTTTCTGTGCGATCCTGTTCTCACAGATCCTGGGGCTGAATGGAATCTGGCTTTCCTTCTTAGGATCAGAAATCATCACATTTTTTGTGATTCTGATTTTCCGGAAATCCTGATTTTGTAATTGACAATTTTTCTTTTATCATGTATATTTTAATTATAGTAATTATTCTTATTATTATTGAGTTTTTGAAGTCAGGAGGATTTCGTCGTATGGATAAAAAAGCACTTTACAATTTATCTTATGGAGTATTTATGCTTGCAACACGCTCTGGGAATGTAGTAAACGGATGTATTACCAACACCTGTATCCAGGTTGCGAATAATCCGGTACAGATCGCAATCTCTGTGCTGAATAGCAACTATACCTGTGATCTGATCAAAGAGAGCGGCATTTTTACGTTAAGCCTGCTTGACCAGACTTGCTCTTTTGAGACGATCCGGCATTTCGGCTTCCAGTCCGGCAGAGATGTTGATAAATTCGCAAATATCACTGCACCGGAAGATGAAAATGCAGTTCCTTACCTCGGATGGCAGGCATGTTCTGTTCTCAGCGCAAGAGTAGTTTCCAGACAGGATCTTGGAACACATACCCTTTTTATTGCTGAAGTAACCGATGCGAAACTTTTAAGTGACAATCCGCCTCTGACTTACGCAGATTATCAGGCACATATAAAGCCAAAACCGGAACAGAAAAAAGAGGATAAGAAGATTATCGGATGGCGCTGTAAGATCTGCAATTATGTATACGAAGGAAGTAATCTTCCGGAAGAATTCACCTGCCCGCTCTGTGGACACGGCGCAGATGATTTCGAACCGATTTATGAAAATGCATAGCCTTATGCAAAATATCACCACTTTGAAGTATATGCAGAGGCTGTCAGAAAATTGACGTTTTTAAAAGAGGGAGTGTATGACTTGAGTTTAAGTCACACACTCCCTTTTCCAAATCTCCTGTTTTCCGATATTTCTTTTCTAAAATACCATCAGTTTATAAATATTTTCCACATCTTTCTGATCAAGAGTTGCAAATCCTTCCACTGTACCAGTATTTACATCTCCATAACAGCAGGTATGTGCCAGCTTTTCAATATCTTCTTCTTTGGCTCCAAGCTCTGCAAAATTCTTTGGCATTCCAATCGAAATTAAAAAGTTTCGAAGTGCCTCAATTCCTTCCAGTGCCGTTCTCTTTGGATCTGTAAAATCCATCTGACAGCCCCAGACACGGACTGCAGCCTGTGCAAAACGCATCACATTGTGTTCCAGTGTATAAGTAAATACAGCCGGCATAACAACCGCAAGTCCTGCACCGTGTGCGCAGTCATATAATGCAGATAATTCGTGCTCAATATTATGGCTTGTCCAGTCCTGTGTACGTCCTACTCCGCAGGAATTGTTGTGCGCCATCATACCTGCCCACATGATATTTGCTCTTGCCTGATAATTATCCGGATCTGCAATGACTCTCGGTCCTTCATGGATCATCGTCAGAAGAAGCCCTTCGATCATACGGTCTGTCACCTCTACTTCTTCGGTATTGGTCAGATAACGCTCATACAGATGTGCCATAATATCCGTAATTCCGCAAGCTGTCTGATATGCCGGAAGTGTCTGTGTAAGTGCCGGGTTCATAATCGTGAATTTCGGACGGAATGCTTCTCCGGTTGCCCCTCTTTTGAACATTCCTTCTTCTTTTGTAATAACAGAGTCCGGTGATCCTTCGCTTCCTGCTGCTGAAATCGTAATAACTGTTCCGATCGGAAGTGCTTCTTCGACAAGCTTTCCTTCATAATAATCCCAGAAATCTCCATCGTAAACCGCACCTGCCGCAATCGCCTTTGCGGAATCAATGGTACTTCCGCCTCCGACTGCCAGTACAAAGTCTACTTTTTCTTTCCGGCACAGATCAATTCCTTCATATACAAGACCACTTCTCGGATTTGGCTTTACGCCTCCTAATTCTACATAAGAAATTTCTTCCCCGTCCAGAGATTTTTTAACACGGTCCAAAAGTCCGGAACGAATGACAGAACCTCCGCCATAATGGAGCAGTACACGGTTGCCGCCAAAACGTTTTACATACTTTCCGGTATCATTTTCAGTATCCTTACCAAAAGCAAAATAAGTCGGTGCATAAAATGTGAAATTTTCCATCTTTTATTTCCTTCTTTCCTCTTATGATTTTCTGCTAATTTTTAGTATAAATCCTTTTTTGGGCCTTCGCAAGATGACGTAGAAAATATTATTCTCTCCCTGCTCTTCAGATAAATTTTCGTAATATATCCAAGCCAAAATCAGTATTTTTCCATATGCACACAAAATGGCTGCCACCCGGACAGCCATTTCCCATATCTCTTTATTTTCCGGCTTCTTCTACAGCCGCTTTCATTTTCTTCACATACTCAGCCACATACGGCACACAATCCTCACCATACTTTGCAACGATCTTCACGATTGCCGATCCCACGATCGCACCATCGGAAAGGGATGCCATCTCCTTTGCCTGCTCCGGCTCGGCAATTCCAAAACCTACCGCACAAGGGATATCTGTCACTTCTCTTACCTTCTCGATCATCTCACCGATATTGGTTGTAATCTGCTTTCTTACTCCGGTAACACCAAGGGAAGATACACAGTAGAGAAATCCTTCCGCTTCTTTTGCAATCATTTTGATTCTTTCATGGGAAGTCGGTGCGATCAACGATACCAGTTCGATCCCATATTCCTTACAGACTCCTGAAAGCTCTCCCTTTTCCTCGAACGGAACATCCGGTACGATCACGCCTGCCATACCGCATTCCACACATCGCTGCATGAACTTCTCTTTTCCGTAAGTAAAAATTGGATTGACATAAGTCATAAATACCATCGGAATATGGATCTCATCCTTTACTTCTTTTATCGCATCAAATAATTTGTCCAATGTACAGCCCGCTGAAAGTGCCCGTTCATCAGCCTCCTGGATCACCGGTCCTTCTGCGATCGGATCAGAAAATGGGATTCCGACCTCGATCAGGTCTGCTCCTGCCTCCTGCATTGCAAGGATCAGTTTTTTCGTCACATCCAGGGACGGATCCCCTCCTGTGATAAATGGGATAAATGCTTTTTTATTTTCAAATGCTTCGCTTATCTTATTCATAGATTTCCACTCCTCTGTATCTTGCAATTGCCGCTACGTCTTTGTCTCCACGTCCGGATACGGTTACAACGATGATCTTATCCTTGTCCATAGTCGGTGCCAGCTTCATTGCATAGGCGATCGCATGTGCACTTTCTACTGCCGGGATGATTCCCTCTGTTCTTGACAGATATTCAAATGCATTTACCGCTTCCTCGTCGGTGATCGGCACATACTCCGCTCTTCCTTCATCTGCAAGCATTGCATGCTCCGGTCCGATTCCCGGATAATCCAGTCCTGCTGAAATCGAGTAAACCGGTGCGATCTGTCCGTCTTTGTTCTGGCAGAACAGAGATTTCATACCATGGAAAATTCCAGTTGTACCATTTGCGATCGTTGCCGCATTTTTCTCAGTATCCACACCAAGTCCTGCTGCCTCACATCCGATGAGCCGGACTTCCTTATCCGGAATAAATTCGTAAAATGTTCCCATCGCATTGCTTCCGCCTCCGACACAGGCAATCACTGCATCCGGAAGACGTCCTTCTTTTTCCAGCATCTGCGCTTTGATCTCTTCTCCGATGACCTTCTGGAAATCACGGACGATCATTGGAAATGGATGTGGTCCCATAACAGAACCTAATACATAAAGAGTATCATCCATACGGTTTGCCCATTCCCTCATAGTTTCGTTGACCGCATCTTTGAGCGTCATGGTTCCGCTTGTAACTGCGTGTACCTTTGCTCCAAGAAGTTCCATACGATAGACATTCAGTGCCTGACGGTCCGTATCCTCTTTTCCCATAAAGATTTCACATTCCATATCCATCAGTGCTGCGGCTGTCGCGGTTGCCACGCCGTGCTGTCCGGCTCCGGTCTCTGCAATGACACGGGTTTTTCCCATTTTCTTTGCAAGAAGCACCTGTCCTAAAACGTTGTTGATCTTATGTGCACCGGTATGATTGAGATCTTCACGTTTCAGATAAATCTTGGCTCCGCCAAGATCTCTGGTCATCTTCTTTGCCTCATATAAAAGTGACGGGCGCCCTGCATAGTTCTTTAACAGATCATCCAGTTCCCGGTTAAATTCCGGATCATTTTTATATTTCTCGTATGCTTCTTCTACCTCATGCACTGCATTCATCAGCGTCTCCGGCACATACTGTCCGCCGTATTCTCCATATCTTCCTTTACTCATGATTTCGTACCCTTTCTATGAATTCCTCTATTTTTGTTTCATCCTTTACCCCATCCGTTTCGACTGCGCTGCTCACATCCACCGCAAACGGATTGCATCTGGAAATATTTTCGTTTACATTTTCTGCATCCAGACCACCTGCAAGAAAATATGGCTTTGTAAGCTTTGGGATCAGTGCTTTGTCAAAACTAATTCCGCTGCCACCATATTGCCCTTTTACATAAGTATCCAGAAGCAGATAATCCACATCCAGCTTTTCTGCCTCCAGAATCTGCTCTTGGGACTGCACCCGCACCGCCTTGATAAGTGGAGTATCCGGCAGGTTCTTCCTGATCTCTTCTATATAACAGTCATCCTCATTCCCGTGAAGCTGCACCAGCTGAATGATCCCTTCCCGGCAAAGTTCTGTGACATTTTGGATCGGTTCATTTACAAAAACTCCGACTGCCGGAATATCCGGATCCAGTGCTTCACGTAGTTTTCCCGCCTGTTTTTTGTCAATTTTTCTCTTGCTTTCCGCAAATACAAACCCGACAAAATCCGGCTTCAGGCGATTCACGATCCCGATGTCTTCCGGTCTTTTCAGACCACATATTTTAATTTTAGTTTTTCCCATTTATAAGCTTCCACCATTCAGTTTTTCAAGCGCCACTTTCTTATCCGGGCTTCTCATCAGTGTCTCACCGATCAATACCCCGTTCACTTTCGCCTCGCGCAGTTTTTCAATATCTTCCGCTGTCTTTATCCCACTTTCTGCCACAAAAAGAACGTTTTCCGGTGCCAGACCGCGAAGCCGGATGCTGTTACCGATATCCACGGTGAAATCCTTCAGATTCCGGTTATTTACACCGATTACCCTTGCTCCCGCTTGAATCGCTGACTGCATTTCTTCTTCATCATGGACTTCCACCAGTGCGGAAAGGCCAAGCCTGTCCGCAACTTTTATGTATCTTTTCAGTGTCTCGGTATCCAGAAGTGCACAGATCAGAAGCACCACCGAAGCCCCCAGTGTCTTTGCCTCATAGATCATATACTCATCAATGGTAAAATCCTTTCTGAGCACCGGGATCGATACATTTTCCGTAATCTCTTTCAGATAAGCATCCTTCCCCTGAAAATATTTTGGCTCTGTCAGACAGGAAATCGCGGCTGCCCCTGCTTTTTCATACTCCCTCGCAATCTCCAGATACGGGAAATCCTGCGCGATCACACCCTTTGACGGGGACGCTTTTTTCACCTCACAGATATAATGGATTCCCGGCTCTGTAAGTGCCTTTTCAAATGGGAATCCGGTATTGGCATCCATCGCCATTGCCCTTCTGCAGATTTCCGAATACGGAACCTTTCTTTTTGCTTTTTCCACACGCAGCTTCGTATCTGCTGCAATCTTTTCTAAAATCATTGCCCTCTCCTATTTTGCTGCGACTGCTTTTGTTGCCTCACGGAACTCTTCGTACTTCTTAAGTGCTGCTCCGCTCTCGATCAGTTCTTTTGCTTTTTCCACGCCTTCGGCAAGCGAGATTCCGTCAATTCCAAGGTAAAGTGCCATACCTGCATTCATCAGAACCACATCTCTCTTTGCCCCAGTCTCTTTTCCGGTCAAAATATCCATCGTGATCTGTGCATTTTCTTCCGGTGTTCCCCCGATCAGATCAGCAAGCGGGCATCTGGACAGCCCGAACTGTTCCGGTGTGATCGTATAAGAAGTAATTTCTCCAAAACGAATTTCGTGTACATCCGTTTCTCCGGTGAGTGTAATTTCATCCAGCCCGTCCTCGCCACAAACGGCAACGCCCCTGGTCACACCCAGGTTGGAAAGTACCTCTGCCATTGTTCCCGCAAGCTCTTTATCATATACACCGAGAAGCTGCATGGTTGCCGCTGCCGGATTGGAAAGAGGTCCGAGAATATTGAATACCGTTCTCACTCCCAGCTCCTTTCTGACCGGTGCCGCATATTTCATCGATGAGTGGTAAACCGGTGCAAACATGAAGCAGATACCCGTCTCGTTTAATACTTTTTCATTCTGCTCCGCAGTAAGTGCAACTTCCACACCAAGCTTTTCAAGAACATCAGCCGCTCCGCTCCGGCTGGACACGCTGCGGTTTCCATGCTTTGCAACCGGCACGCCGCCTGCTGCCACTACAAATGCAGAGGTTGTGGAAATGTTGAAGGTTCCCACCTGGTCTCCGCCCGTTCCGACGATATCAATGACTTCCCTCTCCGGTTTGATCTTCACACCCTTTTCACGCATCACTTCTGCAAATGCGGTGATCTCATCAATGGTCTCACCCTGCATGGAAAGTGCCATCAAAAGACCACCCATCTGCGCCTGCGTAGCAGTACCATCCATCATTTCTTCCATGACACCTCTTGCCTCTTCGTATGTAAGATCTTCTTTTCTTGTTAACTTTGCAATTGCTTCTCTGATCATAATTTTTGTCCTCCATCTTGTCTGCCTTGTTGTCTCTGCTATTTTATGTAAAATGTATTTTGTTAAATTTTCACGTGTACCTGAAATCCTTACTTCTTCTTTCTGTTCGATACCATATGATCCAGGCAACACCTTTCCTCTCTACAGCCCCAGGAAATTCTCCAGAATCTTCCTTCCCTTCGGTGTCAGAATCGATTCCGGATGAAACTGTAATCCGTACACTGGATACTCTTTATGCTGGACTGCCATCACTTCTCCGTCATCTGCAGTAGCTATCACTTTTAAAGTTCTCGGTATCTTTTCGGTATCTGCCGCCAGAGAATGGTATCTTGCCGCATCGATTTCTTCCGGCATTCCCTGAAAGATCGGACTTGCTGTGTCAATTTTTACGTTGCTTTTTTTACCATGCATCAGTTCCTTTGCATGGATGATCTCACCGCCGTAGGCTTCGCAGATCGCCTGATGCCCAAGGCAGACTCCCATGATCGGAAACTTGCCCTGCAGCTTCTGTACCACTTCTTCACACACACCGGCATCCTTCGGATATCCCGGTCCCGGAGATAAGATGATCTTATCCGGATGCAGATTTTCAATTTCTTCTACCGTAAGCTCATCATTTCGGATGACCTTAATATCCGGGTTGATACTTCCTGCCATCTGCACCAGATTGTAGGAAAAGCTGTCGTAATTATCAATTAAAAGAATCATTATTCCAGTACCTCCTTTGCTGCCTTGATTGCATTCATCACAGCTGCTGCTTTGTTTGCTGATTCCCGGTATTCATTTTCCGGAATACTGTCGGCTACAATTCCGCCGCCCGCCTGTACATAGACTCTTCCGTCTTTCTTGACTGCCATCCGGATCGCAATACAGGTATCCATATTGCCGGTGAAATCCAGATATCCGAGTGCGCCTCCGTAGACACCTCTCTCTTCGCTTTCCAACTCCTCGATGATCTCGCATGCACGGATCTTTGGCGCACCGGAAAGAGTTCCTGCCGGAAGTACAGACTCGATCGCGCTGAGTGCATCACAGTCATCCCGGATATCTCCTTCCACCTGTGAGCAGATGTGCATGATCTTTGAATACTTGTGGATCATCATATATTTGGTCACTTCCACCGAATCGAATCTGGAGATCCGCCCCAGATCATTTCTTCCAAGATCTACCAGCATGTTATGCTCGGAAAGTTCTTTTTCATCGGAGAGAAGATCTGCTTCCAGTTCCTGATCCTCTTCCTCAGTCGTTCCCCTCGGTCTGGAACCGGCTACCGGAAATGTGGTAAGCCTGCCATTTTCCAGCCGGACAAGCGTCTCCGGCGAGGTACTCATGATCTCTTCGTCATCAATCTTCATGTAAACCATGTACGGAGATGGGTTCGTGGTCCTGAGCACCCGGTAAGGATTGATCAGACTGCCCTCATACGGACTGGAAAACTGTCTGGAAATAACAGCCTGGAAAATGTCTCCGTCCACGATATACTCTTTTGTCTTTTCAACCAGCCTGCAATACTCTTCTTTACTGACGTTGCAGGTAAAATCAATCTTGCTTTTTGATACCGGAATGTCTGCCGTCTGCTGGCTCCGGATCAGGTTTGCCAGATCCTGGATCTCTGCGGTTGCCTTTCCGTAATTCTCCATCACCTTGTCGGTCTTCATGTTGACGATAATGCTGATCTTCTGTTTCAGGTGGTCATAGGCAATCACTTTATCGAAAAGCATCATATCGTAATCATTGAATGTTCCTTTTTTGATGTTCAGCTTCGGCTCTGCGCATCCGATCATCGCATAAGCAAAATATCCGACAAATCCTCCGGCAAATGGCGGAAGTCCTTCAAGCCTTGGTGCTTTGTAATCTTTTAAAATCTCCCGCAGCACTTCAAGCGGTTTGTCTGTCACCTTTTCCGTTTCTTCGCCGTCCTTTTCGATAGTGACTTTTCCGCAGCTGCATTTCACACGCATCACCGGATCAAAGCCAAGGAAAGAATAGCGTCCCCATTTTTCGCCACCCTCTACACTCTCCAGCAGGTAATAGCGTTTACTGACTGCTGCGAGCTTCCGTAGAAGTGTGATCGGTGTAATAACGTCTGCGTAGATTTCACGGCAAACCGGAATAATGTCATAATCCGGTGCCATTTTTAAAATTTCATCACAATCTGGGTACATGATTCTTTCCTCCTGAATTTTCGTTGTTGTTTTTATGTTGAGTAGGCTTGTTTTTGAATGATTTACACCGGGCGTGCGTCTTTACACACCTCGATTACGATTACGCTGCATCTCGGTCGTGTGAAGACTGCTTATACGACCTGTAAAAAATCATTCTTTGTGCGAGCACAAAAATGATTCTTTTTCGGACGTGCACGCCCTCTTTGTAGCACGTAAAAAGAGCCTTTGTCCTCGTATAAGTTTTCACTTATACAGGGACAAAAGCTCTTGAAATTCTACTTCTGCGGTACCACCCTTATTGCCGGTCTGCGCCGACCTCTCAACTGCGTACTGACATACACATCTCCTTGGTAACGGGCGAGCATCCCGTCAGCGTCTACTCCTGCTCTGCAGTTTCAAGCTGCCCTCACAAGTCCATTCGGTAAAAACTCTTACTACTGCCTTTCCACCACCGGCAGCTCTCTGGAAATAAATATCTTTACTTACTCCTCTTGTTCATCGGTTTATTGCTTTAATTGGTTACAGTATATGCTGATATTTTCCATTTGTCAACTGATTTTTTTATTCATATCTGTATTTTCTCTTAGTTGTCCTCCAAAGCAAACTCTGTAAATTTCTCCATCTCTTTTGTTTTAAACTTGTTTTTATGATAGAAAATCTGACGATACATCGTAATTTCTATATCTTTCACATCCAAAAGTGTGAGTTTCTTTTTCTCAATATCATCTTCCACTGCAAAACGCGGCAGGAATGAAACGCCTCCCCCACGCATCAGCATTTTTTTGATAAATGCAGTATCACTGATCTCCAGCATCGGAGAAAGCTCTTTTCTTCTTAACGCCAGCTGACCATCAAGTGCCTGCCTGTAATTGGCATTGCGCTCTGTAAGATAAAAAGGCTCTTTCAGCAGATCATCAAGCAACAAATTTCTTTCTTTTGCCAGCCGGTGACTGACTGATGTCACAAACATGACCGGTTCTGCCTTCTCCATCACCTTGATCCAGTTGCTGTCCCATCTTGGTGTATCCAGAATATAGATCAGATCCAGTTCATTATGTTCCATCATCTGGATCAGCTTTTCCGGAGAATCTACCGTGATCCGGATAGAAACCCTGGGATACTGTTCCCTGAATTTCCTTATGATCTTTGGAAATTTCACCGTACACAGAGACTCGATCGTCCCGATGTGAAGTGGATTTTTCAATTCATCCGTATCATTCATGGATGCTTTTGCCTGATGTACATCATAAAGGATCCGGTTGGCATGCTCCAGAAATTCTTCCCCCTGCGGAGTAAGCACCACTTTCTTTCCTGTCCTGTCGAACAGCCTTTTCCCAAGTTCGTTTTCCAGCTGGCGGATCTGAACCGTCACTGCCGACTGCGAATACCCCAGCATCTCTGCCGTTCTGGAAAAGCTCTGCATCTGCGCGATCTGTATAAAAGTCTGTAATTGACGTAATTCCATCTTCTAACTCCATTATGAAAAATTTTCAACATCTTCATAAAATCTATGAATTTGTTTCACTCATAAGTTGATGGTACAATATAACTAATAAGACGTCAATCCTTTTTACGTACGTGAAACTATTATTTTACAGGAGGTTTACTATGTCCTTTATCAGTGTTTTTGATGTCATGGGACCGAATATGATCGGACCATCCAGCTCCCATACTGCAGGAGCTGCCAGAATCGCTCTGCTTGCAAGAAAGCTTCTCACCGGTTCTCTTAAAAAAGTAGAATTTACCCTTTATGGATCTTTTGCCAAAACCTATCATGGTCATGGTACGGACCGTGCTCTTCTCGGCGGTATTATGGGGTTTGCCACCGATGACGTGCGCATCCGCGATTCCTTCCAGATCGCAACAGACAACGGAATCGAATATTCTTTCATTCCGAACAACGTAGAAACCGACGTGCACCCGAATACCGTTGATATCCTGATGGTAAATGAAAAAGGGCAGGAGATGACGATCCGCGGAGAATCTCTCGGTGGCGGAAAAGCCCGCCTGTGCCGGATCAACGGTGTGGAGGTTGATTTTACCGGAGAATACAGCTCGATCGTCGTTGTCCAGAAAGATGCACCGGGCGTTGTTGCTTACATTACCAAATGCCTCAGCGAACTTGGAATCAATATCGCATTCATGCGTCTGTTCCGCGAATCCAAAGGAAATACCGCTTATACCATCGTAGAATCCGATGATCTGGTCCCGGAAGATATCGCAGATACAATTAGAAGAAACAAAAATGTATACAATGTTATGGTTGTTCAGATGTAATTGGAAGGAGAATACAGATTATGGATTTTAGAAATGCAAAAGAATTATTAAAAGTCTGTCAGGAACAGAACCTTTCAATTTCTGCTGTGATGCTTCAGAGAGAGCTCACAGAAGGCGAACAGGATCCGGAAGAGACAGATCGCAAAATGGACCGTGTTCTTGAGATCATGAAATCAGCCGCTTCTACTCCGATCCATACCCCGGTCAAATCCATGGGTGGACTGATCGGTGGCGAAGCAAAAAAAATCTCAGATCACAAAGATGCCGGAAAAGGTCTTTGCGGGGATCTTCTGGAAAGAGCTGTCATTTACGCGATGGCAACTCTGGAAACCAATGCTTCCATGGGTGTGATCGTAGCCTCCCCGACTGCCGGATCTGCCGGTATCGTTCCGGGACTTCTGCTTGCCCTCCAGGAAACCTATGATCTTTCCGATGAACAGATCAAGCAGGGACTTTATAATGCCAGCGCGATCGGTTATCTTGCTATGCGCAATGCAACTGTCGCCGGAGCAGTCGGCGGATGTCAGGCAGAAGTCGGAATCGCATCTGCAATGGCGGCATCCGCAACCGTTGAACTGATGGGCGGATCTCCGGAACAGTCCCTTGCCGCAGCATCCACTGTTCTTATGAACATGCTCGGTCTGGTCTGCGATCCGGTCGGCGGGCTGGTCGAATATCCTTGCCAGAACCGTAATGCTGCCGGTGTGGCAAATGCAACGATCGCTGCAGAGATCGCACTTTCCGGAGTACGACAGCTGATTCCATTCGATGAAATGCTGGAAGCTGTGTACACTGTAGGAAAGCGTCTTCCGGCAGAGCTTCGGGAGACAGCTCTCGGCGGATGCGCAACGACACCTTCTGCATGCGCAGCCTGCCATATGTGTGATTAAGCTGTGTAATGTTTTGCAAATATAGACCAGCACACACCGCTTGCAATTTTACGATATAAAAAGCTTTGGCTTTTTATAAATGAAAAGCTTCTTTTTCAGAAACGGCCCTCCTGTTTTTCTGAAAAGAAGCTTTTTTGTTTACTTATTTTGATTTTCTCACTTACTATTATGACATGATACCAGGGTCAAAAGGTCAGAAAGCCGATGCAAGCTTGCTTGCAAGAGGATTTTTGACCTCTTGACCCGCTAAAAGCATGAGTAAGTAGCCATTTTTCAAAGAAAAATGAGCGGATTACGAATGTTTTTGAGGATTGCGAAAGTGCAAAGCACGTAGCAATCTGGTATCAAAGGGGGCAAAATACCTTTTGACCCCAACATCATGACATCTCATAATAATGTGCATAAATTCCACCCTGCTCAAGCAATTCATCATGATTTCCACGTTCAGCGATTCCATTATTTGCAACCACAAGAATCTCATCCGCATTGCGGATCGTAGAAAGCCGGTGTGCGATCGTGATCGTGGTCCGGTTCTTCGCAAGCTCTTCCAGGCTCTGCTGGATCCAGCGCTCACTCTCATTGTCAAGCGCACTGGTCGCCTCATCCAGAATCAATATCGGCGGGTTCTTAAGAAATACTCTTGCAATCGAAATCCTCTGCTTCTGTCCACCCGACAGACGGGTTCCTCGTTCTCCTACAAAGCTGTCATATCCATCCGGCAGGGACATGATAAATTCATGGATATTTGCCTTCTTCGCCGCATCGATAATTTCTTCCATCGATGCCCCCGGTTTTCCATAAGCAATATTTTCCCTGATCGATCCACAGAACAGATAGACATCCTGCTGTACCAGCCCGATCTGACTTCTCAGACTTTCCAGTGTCAGCTTTCTTACATCCTGCCCGTCGATTGTGATCACACCACCGGTCACATCATAAAATCTCGGAAGCAACGAACAGATTGTCGTCTTACCGCTTCCAGATGGTCCAACAAGTGCAATGGACTTTCCCGCCGGGATCTTAAAGGATACACGATCCAGCACCGGCGTATCATCATCACTGTAATGGAAAGAAACATTTTTATATTCCACTTCACCATTTACATTTTCAAGCGGCTTCGCATCCGGTGCATTTACAATCTCCGGCTCCGTCTCCACAACATCCAGAAAGCGCCGGAAACCGGAAAGACCTTTCTGCATCATCTCGGTAAGCTCCACAAGAATCTGGATCGGGCTGATAAAAATTCCGATGTAAAGCGCATACATGGCAAGATCGGCAGCTTCCATTTTCCCATGTGCGATCAGCCATCCGCCGAACACTAATGTGATCAGATACATCATTCCCTGGAAGAAAAGATTGCCACTCATAAAGCTTCCCATACAATGATAGTTTGCATCCTTGGATACCAGAAATCCTTCATTGCTTTTCTCGAATTTCTCCCGTTCAATCTTTTCATTTGCAAAAGACTGCACCACACGGATTCCCGCAAGTGTATCCTGCAGACTGGAATTGACATCCCCGATCTTTCTCCGGTTGTCCATAAAAGTCTCCTGCATCTGACGGTTCTGCTTATAAGAAAAGATCAGCATAAATACAACCATCACAAGCAGCGGAACCGCCAGTCTCCAGTTAATAAGAAACAAAAATGTAAACGAACCAACGATTTTAATTACGGATATAAATAAATTCTCCGGTCCATGGTGCGCAAACTCGGAAATATCAAACAGATCCGACACCAGCTTGCTCATCATCTGTCCGGAATTATTCTGGTCATAATAAGAAAAAGAAAGTCTCTCATAATGATCAAATAACTTCTGGCGCATATCCCGTTCCATATGTGCCCCCATCATATGGCCCTGATAACTGACATAATATTTACAAAATGTCTGTATGATATACATCACAAGCAAAGCCAGTCCGATCGGCAGAAGTGCTCCAAGGATCTGTGACGGATCCTCTGTAAATAAAGTCTTTGTCAGTGATCTTAAAATCTGTGGAAATGCAAGATCCACCAGACTGATGATCGCCGCACAGATCAGATCCAGAAAGAATACTGTCCTGTACGGCGCATAATATTTTACAAATTTTTTCAGTGTATGCATCACTTTCTTTTGTGCAATGTACGGATTCCCCGTTTTATCACACTTTACCTCCTTGTCCCCAAAATCATATATTGTTATTATATCGGGAATCCTTCGTTATTTCCACCTTATTCTCAAATTACTTTTGGAATTTCCCTTCTCTAGCCATTTTCCCGTTTTCACGGAATTCTTCATAAATCTGCCGGTAATCTTTTTCAAAAATACTGTTCTTCCGGTAAATGAACATGATATCATGCCTGAGTTTAAAATCATTTAGCTGAATCACCTGCAGCTCTTCTTTTCCTTTTATGGTCGTCTGATAGAAAAAAGTTATCCCAAGTCCTGCCTGGAGCATTTTCTGGATCACTCCGATGTTTCCGATCTCTGTCAGATTGGCAAAATCAGATACCTGAAGTCCCCGCCTTTTCAACTCATTTTCCAGAATTTCTCTGGTTCCCGAGCCTGGTTCCCGCAGAATGATCCGTTCCGTAAATAAATCTTTTATCGATGCTCCCCTGAATCTTTCCGCAACTTTTTTATTACCTGCTGCCACATATTCTTCCTGACTGTAAAGAAGATACTCATATTCATCTTTTGGAAATTCTCCCTCGACGATTGCAAAATCCAGTTCCCCTGCATCGAGTTTTACAAGCAGCTCCTTTGTATTTGCCACTTCCATCCGGATATGGCTCTCCGGATGATTTAGGATAAACCGTTCTAAATCATCCGTTATCATAAATTCTGCCACGGAAAGTGTTGCACCGAAAGCATAATTCTGCACGCCTCCTGCCGCATGTCTCATTTTTTCCTGCATGTGAAATTCATCATGCTTCATCGTAAGTGCTGAGCTTTTTAATATCTCGCCTGCTCTTGTAATCTCCATTCTTTTCCCATTATGTGCAAAAAGCTCCACCCCATACGTCTGCTCCAGAAAATGAATATGCTGGGAAACTGCCGGCTGTGTAAGATTCAGTTCCTTCGCCGCTTTGGTGTAATTCATATACTTGCATACCGTTAAAAATGTATCCATGCGAAAATCCTGCATTCGTTTCTCTCCTCACTGAAATAAATTTTTCTTAACTTCTTTCCCTCTATCATAATATATTTTTATCGTTTTATAAATATATATAATTTAATTTTATTGTATTTTTGTGTTATGATAGGCACTGTTATATGAGAGTAAATTATTTATTTCACTTGAAAGGGGTATTTCTATGAATTTTATAACAAAAAGCTGGAAAGGCATCTTACTTTGTCTGGTCATCGCCGTTCCATGCTGGTTTCTCGGACAGACATTTCCGATCATCGGCGGACCGGTATTCGGTATCCTTGCCGGAATGATCATCACTTTATTATTAAAAGACAAATCCATGTTTCAGGACGGTATTACTTTTGTGTCAAAGAAGGTTCTTCAGTACGCAGTAATCCTTCTCGGTTTCGGACTGAATCTCTCCGTGATTCTGGAAACCGGAAAACAGTCACTGCCGATCATCGTAACCACAATTTCAACGTCCCTGATCATTGCATATCTGTTACATAAAGTTATGCATGTACCGGGAAATATTTCCACACTGGTCGGTGTCGGATCTTCCATCTGCGGAGGCTCTGCAATTGCCGCAACAGCACCGGTCATTGATGCGGATGATGAAGAAGTTGCACAGGCAATCTCTGTGATCTTCTTTTTCAACATGCTCGCCGCACTGTTCTTCCCGTCACTTGGTGCACTGCTTGGATTTTCAACCAAAAGCGGAGAAGCCTTCGGTATCTTCGCAGGAACTGCGATCAACGATACCTCTTCCGTAACTGCAGCAGCTTCCACCTGGGATTCGCTCTACGCCCTCGGTTCTGCCACACTGGATAAGGCAGTTACCGTCAAACTTACCAGAACACTCGCAATCATCCCGATCACACTGGTTCTCGCATTTATCCGGACACGCAGCTCCAAAGCCGAAGGAAAGAAAGTGGAATTTAAAAAGATTTTCCCGATGTTCATCCTCTACTTTGTTCTCGCTTCCGTAATCACAACGATCGCAACTTCAGCCGGCGTATCCGCAGATGTATTTACTCCGCTGAAGACACTCAGCAAGTTCTTCATCGTCCTCGCCATGAGTGCAGTCGGTCTGAATACGAATATCATCAAGCTGATCAAAACCGGCGGCAAGCCACTCGCACTTGGTTTCTGCTGCTGGATCGGTATCACGATTGCCAGTCTTTCCATGCAGCATGTGCTGGGAATCTGGTAAATGAAAATCTTTCTCACAGTTTTACAATATCGCAGATACTCTGATCGTGGGATGTGTACTAGCTGATGTGACCGGACTTCTGTATATTCGGTTGAAAAAATATGGATTATAAAAGGAGCAGATTGATCTGCTCCTATCCAGTAATTTTATGTATTTACATCCAACTTTTTGTTTCTTTATTCCATGTCTGCTCAAAAGAATTTTCATTACGAATTGATTTCACGATTGGGAGTAACAAATCTTTTAGCAGTTGCATGGTTTCTTCAAACTCAACGTTTAGCATTGCTTTTTTCTTCTTGATAAAAGCTCTCCATCTTCCCTGCCTTATCCCATCATCTGTAAAACCGTCCTCAAAAGCTACAATATCATCAAACTCAGTTCCTCGATGGGTAAATGTTTCTATGATTGCTTTTTTTAATTCCATACCATTAAGATCATATCTGTCTGCTAAAACATAGATATCATAGAAATCTTTGTACCTTCCATTAGCAAATCCAAGTGAAACGAAAGCCTCAAATTTTTCTGCTATTACAGAATATATAGAATATGCATATATTTCAGGGACTTCCATATCTAATAATACAGGAAACTCCATCTTCATTCTTTCAGGATATACCACATCACCAAAACCAATATCTATTGATACTGGAATCCTGGTTCTATCCAAGTAACCCATAATAGAAACATTTACACCATGATATTCTTTAAACTCAGTTATATTAATAACTTTCAATGTATTCAAATCAAACCGAAGTGCATCATCACATTCTATAGAAAAAATATCATGGAAGATTTTCTTCATTTCATCTGCATCATTTGGAATCCGCTGTGCCAAAAGATCAATATCCATTGTGGCACGTGCATACTCTCCCTCAAATAATGCGTACAGGAAAATGCCACCTTTTAAGGTAAATCTCTCTGCATATTCGGAAATAGATAACCGATATATTGTTCTTTCCAGACCAAATGTAACTAGCTTATCCTGCACAGTCTTTCCATCTTCTATTGCCTGCTTCTTTAATCTATCTTTCACAGATGTTGCATTTGTCATACCAGCACCTCCAGATATGTTTTCATTGTATCCCCACATTTAAGCATCTCCGCATATCTGATTAGACGATTTAGATTACGGTCACTCCGTTTCAAATAATTTACAAGAACTTCTTTTGTTTCCTCAATCCCGATTTTTTCCTTGTAATAAACAATATCTACTACCGTTTTCTCAATATCATAAATACGAAATCTGTTGTTTCCATCTGCTATTGTCTCAATGCCAACATCATGTCGTTCATCCGTGAAATAACATATATTTAGTTCCGGCCAATCGGGAAGCGTTGAAACTTTTGCCTTTCTTTGAATTGCTACATCTATGGCATCTGGGCGATAAGTAGACAAATTATAATACACAGCAGCACTCATCAAACAGACTACTCCATCTGGTACAAATGCATAAGCATAATAGAAATCTGATTCTTCTCCTTCAAAATTTGTGTTTTCATAAAATTTTTTATTCAATTTTATCAGAATTCCCTGATTAACCATCTGATTAATCTTGTAATGTGAAAAGCCCTTGTCTTTCAGCTCTTGAATTGAAAAAAACATCTGGTCATTAGAAATCTGTGCAGTCTTCATCACTTTATCTCACCTCAATCCCAGTATATCCAAATTCGTGATAATTATTTAAATAAAATTCGGCGTATTTTTATATTGCCGAATTTTATTTAAATTATAATATTTATTTTATGCTATGTCAACGGATTTTGAATAATATCACCATCTATATACAGAATTTCTTTTAACTCTTAGCTCGTGAACCTCACATGACTAAAGTCACGTACTTTTCGGCCGTTTTAAACGGCAAGACTAAATATCGGCGGATACGCCAGTAACTTAGAATTCGTGCGGATACGCACTTTTTCCACACCGGATACGGATGGTTTCCACATTACAGGTAGTCCGCTGTATATCACCTACCGCCAATCGTCTCCCCATCATAACTATCCCATCCCTCGTCCTCACAGGCCTCTCTTGGGACAGGCTCTTTTGAAACCACAACTCTCGCCGGCCGGTATAGCTTCTCTCCGAAGAAATACCCTTTCTGCACTACACTGACAACCCGGTTTTCTTCTACCAGATCAGTCTCTTCTATATGTACCGCCTCATGGATATACGGATCAAATACCGCACCATTCGCTTCAACCGGCACAACATTCAGCTGATACAGACTCCGCTCCAGTGCATTCCGAAAATCAATCAGGAGCAGCTTCTCTTTCATATATTCCATACGCTTCGTCGTTCTTTCTGCACTGGCAATTCCATACTCTATATTGTCTTTCACAGCCAGCATCTTTTCGATCAATATGCTGACACGGATAGACGACTTCCCTCTCTGACAGTCCGCAAACATTTCTTCCGTCTGTCCGGCGATCATCCGGATTCCCTTTCCAAGTGCCAAATCGGTCTTTGCATCATCCAGATTTTCTGCACCCCGGCAAAATTCATTTCCGGCATGGAGTACACTTTCCACAATCGTTTCCGGTGCAAAAGTCGACATGTTAGGGAAACGATTCAGTTTCTCTTCATGATATCGATTCAGATTAATTTCTGCAATCTTTTCTCCTGCCTGCAATACAATTGTGACTGCTCCGCCTTCCATTCCCACATCAATCCATGCCACCAGCTCTCTTACGTCTATCGGAAGTTCAGAGAATGCCTCTTCCATTTTCCAGGTCCGAACTCTTCTTCTGGAACCGGCACTTTCCAGATACAGATTCAGTCTTTTTCCCTCGATTCCAGAATCCAGCGAAATATTTATCTCATCCGTTTTAATCGGAATCAGCTCCTGCTCCTCGCTAAACCAAGTCAGAGGAAAACATTCCCGTCCCCCTCTGATCGTTTCAATTTCAATCCCCAGTTTCCACGGACAAATCGCAAGTAACGTGATATGCTTCGATGCTTTTCCCCTGAAAGTTGCTCCCTGCGCCGCTGCTCCATCCGCTGCCACAACGGAAAGTTCTTCATACCCGGACGCTTCCTGCCCAAGCTCTCTCCTGGATTTCTCATCACTCAGATCATAACATGCCCTATCAGTCATCTTTGGACACTTCTTTCCAAATGTATATTCCAGCCCTTCAAGCATCTTGATTTTCTCCGAATGGTCGGAATATTCAATCTTCAGATTCTGTCTCTCATGGTTTGCGATCACCCGCACCAAAAATTGCTGATCATAATTCATCAATTGCGCTTTTGAAAATGCACATGCTTCTACTACACTCGTACACCGCATCACCTGAAATCCTGTCTTTTCCATAGCAGTCCTTACATTTTTCTGCGTCACGATTTCCGGTACAGAAATTGTCACCACACAGTCTTTTATCTGTGCAAATACAGTTTTTTCAAGCTCTTTTCTCAGTTCCTTCATCAGATCAATGCAGTATCGTATTCCACAAGGCTCCAATGTCGAATCAACAAGCCTGTCCGACTCCTGCATAAATGCAAGTACCGAATGCAGCTTTTTCGACTGATTCATTTTCGCATGAACAAGTGCACGACTTCCAACCAGAACCTCTCCCAGATCATCCAGAATATAATACGCTGGCATGGAAAGAACCGGTCTGCTCTTTCCTTCCAGCCAGATCCGCACATGAATCATATCCGTATCCAGGTAAATGCCAAGAACACTGTCAGGCGCTATGGAAAATTCTGAACGTCTGTACCATTCCGACTGTCGCAGAAGATTCTCCGCATATGCAATTCTCCATGCATTTTCCTCTGCCGTAATCTGATTCTCCGGCTGCGGTCCTCTTTGCATTTCCTGTTCTTGCGAAATGTTCTGCGCCTGTACTTTCTTCTGTCCTTGTGCTGCCGCTCTTCCTGCCAGACTCTCTTGACCCTGCGTCTTCTGTCTTTGCGCTGCCACTCTTCCTGTCAGGCTCTCCTGCCACTGTGTCTTCTGATCCTGTGCATTCTGAGCTTGTCCATTCTGAGTCTGTCTTTTCTGCGTCTGTACTTTCTGCACCCGCGCATTTTCAGCCTTTGTTAACTTTTCTATTTCTAAAAGTGCCTCTAACATTTCTTTTCCGGAACGATAACGCTTCTCCCGTTCAAATGAAAGCGCCTTTAACACAACTGCTTTGAGCTGCCTGCCTCCTCTCTTTGGTTCTGGAATCTCTTTGCCCTGCATTCTAAGTCTGTATGCCGCCTGCATATCCTTTGCTGAAATCCGGTCCTTTTCCGGGACAAATGGCAGGCGTCCGTCGTTCAGCAGCCAGTAAAGCACCAGACCAAGGGAATAGGTATCCACACTTTTCCCGTATTTCATCTTCTTCGCCACTTCCGGCGCCATATACCAGTCCGTTCCAGCCATGGACGCACTCATGGTCTTCTCCATCGTCCGCGCGATTCCAAAATCCCCCAACTTGAAATTCCCGAACTCCGACATCATAATATTGTCCGGCTTGATATCACGATGGATAACATCTCTCCGCTCACAGATTTCCAACGCACGGCAGATATCGATTCCGAGCTGCACGATTCTTGCCTCTGAAAATGTTTCCGTTTTCAGGACTTCTTTCAGTGGTTTCAGAAGCTCCATCCGGATATAAAGCGCACATCCCGGTCCGTCCGGATTTGGCACAACCGAAAAATCGTGACAATTTACAATATTGCTGTGCCCCTTAAATTCCAGCATCAGCTGATATTCTTTTGAAAAATAGTTCTGGATATAGGTATATTTTTCCCGAACCTCTTCTTCCGTCATGCCACTGTTGTAATCATCATCCAGATCAGACTCCTCTTTCGGAATCCGGATAACCTTCATTGCGGCAAGTTCTTCTTCTCCAAAGAAATCCCGCTCAATCTCATAGACGGTTCCAAAACCGCCTCCGCCTAACCGACGCACGATCTTTCAGTCTTTCCATGGAATCTGGTTTTCATAATTATTCATCGTTTTAGTTTCTCCTGTTTCATTGTAAATCTTTATCTTTCAATTAACTTTCCATTCGCATCATATACTCTAAGTTGTTGTCCTGTTGCACCACTTTCCGTTTCTACCTCTTCATATTTCCCATATTCTTTAACATTTCCTTGTGCATCATATATTGTATAATCAGGAAATTTACCATCTTCAGCTTTTTCATAAATACTATATTCCAAAACATTTCCTGTTTCATCATACACCGTATTTTTAACCTGATTATTGTCGGAGTCATATTCTGAAATACGATAACTTTCTACCTTCCCCGTTCCATCACAAAGCGTTGACTTAATGTTATTTCCATTTTCATCGTATTCCATTTATACATAAAGAAACATTTGCGGTATATTAGAATTAGTAGTTTTTACCAAGTTTTTCAGGAGAAAATAGTCGTATTCGTCATGTCGCAAAAAGTCTACTATTTGTTACGCTTTGTTTCATCTAACTCCTTACATCTGCGATAAAAAGTAGCCGGACTGATTTCCAAAATCTTTGCTGCTTTTCTGATGGAGATTTCTCCCTTTTTCCACATCTCAAAATACAGATTAAATTCTTCAGGAAGTTCGTTCTTCCTGCGTCCAAACCGAATCCCATTTGCCTTTGCGATCGCGATTCCTTCTGCCTGCCTCTGTCTGATAAAATCCCGCTCGGTCTCAGCAACATATGCAAGGATCTGAAGCACCAGATCTGAGATAAACACTCCAATCAGGTTTTCTCTGTGCAGGTCAGTATTAAGGAGTGGCATATCGAGAACCTCAATATCCACTCCTATTTCCTTTGTCAGGTATCTCCATTGTTCCAGAATCTCACCGTAATTTCTCCCGAGACGGTCGATGCTTTTCACGACCAGTACATCTCCTTTTTTTAGTTTTCGGATCATTTTCCTGTAAGATGGTCTTGAAAAATCATGCCCCGAGACCTTATCGATAAAAATATTTTTCCGGTTGACCTCAGCATTTTCAAGTGCAAGATACTGCCTGTCCGGATTCTGATCTCTTGACGATACCCTGATGTATCCATATCTTTTTTCCACTCGTAACTGCCTCCTCTTTCTTTCCTACCTGAAGAAGCATACTACATGATATATGCATATGACAAAAGGCGTTGACTTGTTTTTGAATTTCACACTTTCAAATCAAATTCTAACTCATTATGCTATCCAGACTTCCTCAAAATCCCATTTATAGTAGAAAAAGGGCAGCATACAGAATTTTGCTCCTGTATGCTGCCCTCATTATATGGTGTATTTGAAAGTTTTTAGCGTGTTGTCATTATCCTTCGATACTGATATATTTCTTCTCTTCTACTGCCGGTTTTACTTCTTTCTTCGGGACAAAGAGTTTCAGGATACCATGCTTAAACTCAGCCTTGATATCTTCTTCCGTGATATCTTCACCTACATAGTAGCTTCGCTGGCAGGCTCCTGCGTAACGTTCACGGCGGATGTACTTACCAGTTTCTTTCTCCTGTTCATCCTGATCAAGTCCTTTGGCAGCGCTCACGGTCAGATATCCGTCATTCAGTTCTGCTGTAACTTCATCTTTCTTGAATCCCGGAAGATCAATCTCTAGTTCATATCCATCTTTTTTCTCTTTGATATCTGTCTTCATCAGATTGCCTGCATGATGTCCATACAGTTTTCTCTGGATCTTACGATCTGCTTTATCATCATAAAATGGTAAATTAAAGAAATCATCAAATAAGTTATCATTAAAAATACTAGGCATTAACATAAGTCGTTCCTCCTTAAAAATCTATCTGAACTTTACGAATTTTCTTTTTAAGCGGCTGCCCTGACTGGCAGCCATGTTCGCGGACATTTATAATCCGCATTCTTCATTATCCCTCAATGGAAATGTATTTTTTCTGCTCTACAGCAGGTTTTGCTGCTTCTTTCGGTACGAACAGTTTCAACGTACCATCTTCAAATTTGGCTTTGATGTCTTCCTGTTTGACACCATCGCCTACATAAAAGCTTCTGCTACAGGATCCACTGTAACGTTCACGGCGGATGTACTTGCCATCTTCATCTTTTTCATCTTTCCTCGTGTTCGTCTCAGCACTGACTGTCAGATAACCATCTTTCAGTTCTGCTTTTACATCTTCCTTTTTAACTCCAGGCATATTCATCGTTACTTCATAGCCTTTATCGCTATCCTTTACATCGGTTGTCATAAGTCCGGACTCGCTGTAATCATATCCTCCAAATGGTTCTCCAAAGAAATCATTCAATAAGTTCTCTCCAAAAATACTAGGCATTAACATAAGTCATATCTCCTTTCAAAAGACATTTATTAATTTATTTAGCACATTCGGATTTACTCTGAAGTGTTGTTGTCATCTGAACCTCCGGTCGGTGGAATCTTTATCATCTCTTTTTGTTCCCCTTCCTTTGTTCTAGCTGTAATATAACACTTATTATCAGCACTGTCAAGAGGCGAGTGCTAATTCTTTTGTGAAGATTTTGTGAACGTTTTTATTCATTCAGACTTTCCTATGTCTTTTTCTTTAGGTATATCATTGGCGGCACACCATACTCTGCACGAAATGCAGATGTAAATTTGTTCGGATTCGGATAGTCAATTTGTAATGCTATTTTCCTTTATATCACATTGCAAATGCCAATTCCGGTAATCGGTCAGTCTCAATAATCATTTCCAACATTCCGGCAAATCCTTCCGGATTTTGGATTTGATACTGCATATGGTTAAATCCCGCAAAAACGGGAAAGTTGCCATGTATATAGGTCTGCATCACTGCATTTCTGTATTTAAAATGTTCTTCTTTACTTCCAAATTCCCAGAATGTATGTTTCTGCAATTCTTCTGACAGTTCTGGAAATATTTTATCTTCCAGGCTATCTGCCATCTGTCTTCTCAGATTCCCATATGTCAAGTTCTTCCCTGCCTCTATAAAATAGGGCTTGATTTTATTATCGTCACACCACATGATTTTCTTTAGCGTCTTTCCTTTTGACCAATATAAACTTTTCATTGCTATATACAAGAACGGGACCATGATTCTGCGTGTTGCTTTTCCGATCTGTGCAAACTGTCCGCCATCAAAAAAAACATGCTTTACTGGTATTTTTACCTCTGTCAGGAATGCCATGGCAAGATCTGCACCAATCGAAGATGCAACTACAAGTTCTATCTTTTTGATTCCATGATTTTCCAGAAATCGTACAATTTGCTGTATCTCATCTCTTTTGCTGTGATATCTCTGTCCAGGGCAATACACGGTTGATGTAGGCATAATACAATAATATTTTTCCGCCATTTTCTCTGCAACCGGCATACTACTTTCCCCAATTACTCCCATTGCATGGAAAAACAAGATGACTGGATTTGATTTATTTCCTATTGTTTTAAATACCATACTTATACCTTCTATCTACTACAATCTATCTTTCTGCACTCTTCCATTCAGCAACAGCATTTCTCACCCGCTGGTCAATATCCAGACGTGCTCTCTGACATTCTTTCGGATATTTTCTTGCCGCCTGAAATGCCAGTTTCATAAAGATTCCGGAACCAATTGGCAACATCGTCTTTAACATACTCTCTGGAAAAACGAAATGGGTTCCATGCTCGTAAATAACAGACTCTAACCTGCACGTATGTGGATGTTCTTTCATACGCTGCTCCATACGGCGTATATATTTTGCAGTATCCCACAACACATCATCTTCAGCGCCAATTAGCAATAATGTTCCATGAATTTTTTCAATCTTGATCATTTCTTCTTCTGTAATTGGATGAGTTGCTTCTGAATCATCAAACAGTTTTCTCGAATTAAGCATATCACCGGTACGCTTTGTTTCTTCATCAATCACATGCCAGTAGTCTGGATGTTTATAACAAAACGGCATATACGGAAGCGGTTCTCCTTTGTAAGAGAAAAGTGATTCTCCCTCAATCGGCCATTCCTTACAACCGTCTTTTTTGCCCTGCATAAATCCCTGCCAGACAAAGTCACTCGGTGTCAGACCGATCGTCAATGTAATATCTTCAAAATAAGAAGCGGCAGTTAAAGCAAGTGTTCCTGTAGTAGATGCCCCGACAATTCCTATCTTCTGATTGCCATGTATTTTTAACCAACGGATTGCTTTCTCTATACGTTCCAGCGGATAATTATGATGTCCATAATCCTTTTTTGCCGGTGACATCGTCATCACATTCACACCGAGTTTATGTAACCATTTCACGGATGTCCGTGCCAGATGATCTTCTGAATCATCTCCTATCATTGCAATCATTGCACAGTCTGCATCGGTTTTACATTTCCAATATGCACCATAAAATCCGTCTGTTTTTATTTCAAAATGCCTTTTCTGCATCTGTATCATCTCCTTAATATCAGCTGCGTTTCTTTTGCTCTTGCATACAAAGTCTGTACCATTGTTTCCGGTACGCCTGTCACATTCACTTTTTCTTTCATTATCTGTCGCCTTCCACTATTGTTTTCTTACAACACAATGCATCCTCATGCCTTCCGCCTTTTCACATAATCATAAAATTGCTTATGCAGTTCTCTCATCTCATCTGGTGCTTTCATAGCATGTTGATACATAAATTTATCTCCAAAGCTACTTTCGAATGTAATAGCAAGCATAATCGCAAGAATTGACAATGGTAGAAAACAAAAAATATTCATTTTGCCAGGCGACAACCTACCTGACTGTTTCCGCAAAAAGTTAAAATTTCTTTTCAATCTTTTTGCTGTTTTCTTCATGATCTTCCAGTCCATTCCTGCTCTTTCCGGACAGTCAGCTTCATAATATGCATCTGCAATCGACACCACCATGGCAAGATGACACAACTGCCATATATGCATATCCTTTACTTCCTGATATGGGACATGAGCACACTTCAATATCTTTGAAAATTGCTTTGTTCTTTCTGATTTATTTCCTGATATTTCTGCAAATGTTGTTGGTTGGATAATCCTCGGAGTAAGGGACGCATCAAGGATGCCATCATCATTTATACTTCCGCCGGCTCCCGGAAAAGCCGGTAATATTCTTCCTGTTCCAACAATGTCTTCCCATTTTTTATAACTGTCCAGTGAATTTACCATTGTAACAATTGTATCGCTTTTATTATTTTTTAATTCAGAAAGTGCTTCATACAGCTGGTTTTCCCGGACAGTCAGCAAGATAAAATCATAAATATCATTGTCTGGCAATTCTCCAAGAATCGTGATTTCTGCCCGTTTTATGTTCTGTTTTTTCTTATAAAGCAATCCATTTTTCTTTAAAAACTCAAGTCTTTTACCTCTGGCATAAATACTTGTATCATAACCCGCTTCTGCGAATAAAGCCGCATACAAGGATCCGATCACACCTGCACCATAAATCAATATTCTCATAGAAATCTGCCCTCTTTTTCATTTGCAAATAGTCCTGTAGCGCTATCGTTAGCAGTAACTAACTCACATCTTCTAAAAAACCGTGTGAAAACAAAACTTTAATTCCACACGGTTTCTTTTCTTATGCATTCAGTATATCACTTTTATCTGGTTTATCAACCAGATTTTGTCATTATGTCTCAACTTCAGAAGAACCGCTCTGGTCGTTTCAACCATTTGAGGTTCTTCTTTTTACGCATAACAAAAGCGGGTGATGGGAATCGAACCCACGTATCCAGCTTGGAAGGCTGGTGTTCTACCATTGAACTACACCCGCGTCTTAAAGACAAATAATATGATATCACATCTCAGAAAAAATGCAAGCCTTTTTTTTATTTTTTGATCACTTTTTGTCCACTTTATTTTCTGACCGCTATTTTATCTATTTCGGTTCTTTTCCTTCCATTTCCACATATATTTTATCAATCACCTGTTTTCTATCCGATCGGAGTTCCTTTTATGTTTTCCAGATTAAAATCAAAAAATATTATACGGATCTGTTTTCTTTTCCTCGCGGCTTTCTTTGTGGGAACCGGCGCTGCATTTCTGCATGATCATTTCTTTTCAGCCGCTGTTCCCACCTCTTCTGAAGGCAACTGGGGGCTCAGCTTCCAAACTGATGGGGATCCCCCTGTCGGCAATGCCACATTTGACGAGTTGAAAAAATTTGATGCCTTTTACGCACAGGACACCGGCGAAAAGGTAATCTACCTTACTTTCGATGCCGGTTATGAAAATGGAAATACACCGGCTATTCTGGAAGCTCTTACGAAACATCAGGCTCCGGCAACGTTCTTCGTCGTCGGCACACTTCTGGAAAGCAATCCAGAACTTATCAAACAGATCCTCGCTGCCGGTAACACCATCGGCAACCACACCTGGCATCACAAAGACATGTCACAGATTTCTACAATGGAATCCTTTTCTGAAGAAATCCAGACAGTTGAAAAACTGTATCAGCAGATCACCGGACAGGAAATTTCCAGATTTTATCGTCCACCCCAAGGCAAATACAGCGAAGCCAACCTGAAAATGGCACAGGATCTTGGCTATCATACCTTCTTCTGGAGTCTCGCCTACGTCGACTGGTATCAGGATAATCAGCCATCCCACGAAGAGGCTTTTGAAAAGCTGCTTGGGAGGATCCATCCCGGTGCCATCGTTTTACTCCACAGTACGTCCTCTACAAACGCTGAAATCTTAGATGAACTTCTCACCAAATGGGAAGAAATGGGCTATCATTTTGGTTCTCTTGATGACCTTATAAAAGCTGCTGCATCTTAGAAAATTTTCTCTGTAACTTTACCGGAGGATTCTCTAATCGATCAGTCCATATTTCTTCATCGCATAAGCAATTCCATCTTCTTCAACGGTCTTTGTCACATATTCTGTATAAGGTTCCAGCACCTGGTCATGCGCGCCCATCGCAATCGCATGCCCGGCATGCTGGAACATGGCCAGATCATTGCTGCTGTCTCCAAATACATAGGACTGATCTCTCGTCATTCCAAAATGCTCCAGTACCCAGTCAATCGCAGTTCCTTTTGTATAGCCCTTGAGGATACATTCAAATGTATTACTTCCACGGTCGATTACTTCCATATCATCTTTGATAAATTCAAAAAATGCTTTTACATCACTTTTTTCATCCGTATAAATAAAGATTTTATCATATGGACATCTTCTCTGCTCCATATAACGCTCGATTCCAAGTCCACGGTTATTCATGTGTTTTTTTGTATTTTCCAATCTGTCAAATCTTGAAACTCTTGAAGTGAAATACACATCTTCTGCTCCCTCAAAAATCCCATCAATCTGACATTTTGTCATATAATCAGCGATCTCATCGCCCCTCTCCGGATCCAGATGCTTTTCAAAAATAACTTCTTCATCAAATGTAAAATAAATCCCACATCCACACAGATATCCATCAAATGGAAGTTTTTTCAGTTCCACCGGAACACTGCAGTACGTTCTTCCTGTATTGATAAACAAAAAATGTCCTGCGTCGTGTGCCCTTTTAAGTGCATCTATCGTACTTGCGGGAATCTCTTTTGTAATCTCACTGAGTACGGTCCCATCAATATCAAAAAATAATGCTGCTCTATTCATTCTACCTTTCCTCCCGATTATACTCCAATTACACGATACTCATTATACGCATATCTCACCATTATGCGCAACCCTTTTTCATTTTCTGCAAAATATCTGTGATAAATGCCATTTTGACTTCTCCATATAAAAGTAATATAATCCCATCTTTGACAGTTTGAGAAAAATAAACTCGCTATAATGCTTGTAAATACAGGCATTGTAGCGAGTTTTGCCGTTGTTTTAAACTATAGTATTTTATACCCGTCTCTTACTTTTTTTCTGAATGGTTTTCATTTGACTTTTTGTAATAAACTTGAAGTCTGTATCAAAACCACAAACTTTATGCAAAGCATCCGTCAACATATCACGTGTATAGAGGGGAA
>Ga0129313_1000499_pt1 | contig 32758 bp, 29 predicted proteins | sample O1105metagenome_FD_94436 | JGI IMG/M metagenome (GOLD analysis project Ga0129313, IMG submission 94436) | Orangutan group fecal microbial communities from fecal samples from Wisconsin, USA - O1105 metagenome | ecosystem: Host-associated > Mammals > Digestive system > Large intestine > Fecal...
GGCATGAGAAGCGTGCAAATACCTGTAGACATGGGGAGCGAGTCGGTGCGGAAAATGTGTGCGGAAGCGGTATTGATGTAATTGCCACGCGAACAGTGGAAAAGGAATAGCAGCTTGCTTTCAACTCCATGAAACCAGGGCGTTCATGCCCCACACCTTTGTGAGACTGTACGAGACATCGGTACTTAGGCTGCGTATTTTGCAGCCTTATGTACCGTTATGTCGAGTCCCAAGCGCAAGCGAGTCGAACAAAGATGTGGGGTATGCAAACGCCCGTAGATGTGGGGTATGCAAACGCCCGTAGATGTGGGGTATGCAAACGCCCGTAGATGTGGGGTATGCAAACGTCCGTAGATGTGGGGTATGCAAACGCCCGTAGATGTGGGGTATGCAAACGCTCGTAAGCGTGGGGTGTGCAAACGCCCGTAAGCTTGGGGTGAGAGAGATATGCAGAAACAAACGATATAATGTAGGAGGATATTTCATGCAAAAATATGTAATGGCTTTGGATCAGGGGACTACCAGCTCGCGCTGCATTCTATTCGACAGGGAGGGAAATATCTGCTCCATGTCCCAGAAAGAATTTACCCAGATTTATCCCCGGCCCGGCTGGGTAGAGCATAATCCCATGGAAATCTGGTCGTCCCAACTGGCAGTGGCTACAGAGTGCATGGCCATGGTTGGCTCAGACCCGGAACAGATTGCGGCAATCGGTATCACCAATCAGAGAGAAACTACCATTCTCTGGGACAGACATACGGGAGAGCCGGTATATAATGCCATTGTGTGGCAGTGCCGCAGAACCTCAGACATGATTGAGGAATTGAAAACAGACGGCTTTGACAAGAAAATCAGAGAAAAGACGGGATTGATTCCCGATGCCTATTTCAGTGCATCCAAGATTGCCTGGATTCTGGAAAATGTACCGGGGGCAAGAGAGAAAGCGGAAGCGGGAGACTTGCTTTTTGGTACGGTGGATACCTGGCTGATCTGGAATTTGACCAAGGGAGCGGTTCATGTGACGGATTACACCAACGCCTCCAGAACCATGCTTTTTGATATTCACCGGCTTTGTTGGGACGAGGAAATCATGGAGCGTTTCGGCATTCCGGCGTGCATTCTGCCCGAGGTAAAGCCTTCCAGCTGCATCTTCGGACACACGGATTCTTCGGTACTGGGCGGAGAAATTCCTATCGCGGGGGCAGCGGGGGATCAGCAGGCCGCTTTGTTCGGACAGTGCTGCTTTGAACAGGGAGAAGTTAAAAATACATACGGAACGGGATGCTTCCTTTTGATGAACACCGGGTCGGAAGCAATCGCATCCAAATCCGGGCTGTTGACCACCATTGCGGCAAGTACAGCGAACCGTGTGGAATATGCCCTTGAGGGAAGCGTATTTGTGGCCGGCGCAGGGGTACAATGGCTGAGAGACAGCATGAGAATGCTGAAAAGTGCGGCACAGTCTCAGGAGTACTGCGAGGCTGTGGAGGATACAGCGGGAGTCTATATTGTTCCTGCTTTTGCGGGAATGGGGGCACCCTACTGGAACCAGTATGCCAGAGGTACGGTAGTGGGGCTGACCAGAGGCTGCAGCAAGGAGCATTTTATCCGGGCTACATTGGAATCCATTGCCTATCAGACTTCGGATGTGTTACGCGCCATGGAGCAGGACAGCGGAATCTGCTTAAAGAGCCTAAAGGTGGACGGCGGGGCCAGCGCAAACGATTTCCTGATGCAGTTCCAGGCGGACATTGTCAATACGCCGGTACACAGACCCAAATGTATCGAGACTACCGCATTGGGAGCTGCATATTTGGCAGGGCTTGCTGTTGGTTACTGGAAGGATAAAAATGAAATAAAGGAAAACTGGCAGATTGGAGCCGTATTCACACCGGGAATGACGGAGGAAAAGCGCAACACTCTACTGAAGGGGTGGAAGAAAGCGGTAAAATGTGCTCTTGTCTGGGCGGAAGAGGAATAAAGCAGGAAAACGCAGCTGCATCGAGACATTGGCAGTTGCGTTTTTTATTGTTTAAGTATAAAATGAAGACCATACAGTGCTGTTTATGGAAAGAGCAGGTGTGGGATTGGTTAAGAAGGCAGATGAAATCCAAAACTACATAGAACAGATAATTGCGCGGAGGAGACGGGGGAGCTACTTTGACTATGAGACCTGCCAGGAAATTCTGGAGCATGCAGCTGAAATGAACTCGGACGCCATATTTGGAATCGGTTATTATTATTTTGCCGAATATTATTGGAACGAGGACGATAATGAGAAAACCATGTATTGTCTCGGCGAGTGTACCAAGTGTTTTCGGATGGTGGGAATGTATGAATTTCTGGCCAGAAGCTATAACATGATGGGTGCTGTGTCGGTGCATCAGGATAATCTGATTGTGGCGCTGAATTATTATTATACCGGGCTGCAGTATGCCGAAAAGTATGGGTTGCAGTATGAGCATGCCATGCTGGATACAAACATTGGGTATATACTGGTGCTCATGAGGCGATATCGGGAGGCTGCGGAAAGATATGAGCATGCCCTGAAGCTTTATGAACAATCGGAAGACAGCTATCACTATATCTTCAATTTAGCTCTTGTCATGACTTACAGCGGAATTTGCTACCTGAAGCTGCAGTATCCGGATCGGGCATTCGCATTGTGGGATAAGCTGGAGAAGCTTCAACAGGAATTTCCGGACAGAATCTTCCCCGAAATAGATATTCTGATTTTTCAGGCCGAGTGCGTGGCAGCACATGGAACCCGGGACAAGCTGTGCGAGTGTATGGACGGGATTCTGGAACGGCTTCGCGGCATGAAGGACATCGGGAAAGTGGGAGACTGCCTCCTCAATATAGCCGAATTATTGTGGAAATTCCAGGAATATGAGAGGCTGGATGAATTTTTCCGCATAATAGATGCCAGGGGATTGGAAAAGCAGCTGATGCTTGCAATGGATTTATATTCTTATCGGAGCACCTTTCTTCTTCACGAAAACAGGACAGAGGAATATTTACAGCTCACGAGAAGTTATTTCGCCGCATTTGAGCAGGACAGACAGAATAACAGGCAGTTGACTGCACGTGTGATAGAACTTCGGGATAAACTGAAGAGTATGACAAAGGAACGGGAACAGATGCTTGCCTACAACAGACATCTGGAGAATATTGCTTTGTATGACTCTATGACAAATCTTGCAAACCGCACGTTTCTGAACGAATATACGTCAGAAAAATTCGGGGAAGCGCAGCGGGAGAATAAGCTTCTGGGTGTGGAATTGCTGGATATAGACAGTTTCAAAAAATATAATGATACTTATGGGCATTTGATGGGTGATGTCTGCATTGAGGCGGTGGCAGATATTTTGCGCAGCGTTTGCAGCGAGAAGGTTTTTTGCAGCCGATACGGCGGCGATGAGTTCATGATTATCTACAGTGATTTGTCTGTGGAGGAAATTCGACAGACAGTGGAGGAGATACAGCAAAGGGTGAGGGCGCTGGCTATTCCCCACAGGACATCGGAGTGCTCAGATATTGTAACGGTCAGCCAAGGAGTATTTGTACGGCGACCGGAGGAAATGGACAGAGAATGGGATTTCAATGCCCAGGCGGATATAGCACTCTACCATGCAAAGCGGGACGGCCGAAACAGATGCAGAATTCACACAGAGTATTCGCAAATATGACTATAGCGGGAAGGTGACGGGATGTTAGTTCAAAAGTACAGGGATATGCTGACTCAAAAATCTGTTATCAGGCAACTTTCTGAGTTTGCTACAGCGAGAGGAAAAGAAATCGGGTACGAAAATGTATTTGATTACAGTCTCGGAAATCCGTCGGTTCCTGTTCCGCAGGAATTTACCGACACCATGATTCATATGCTGACTACAAGGGAGTCCAATGAGCTTCACGGTTACAGCCCCAACCCCGGAATTACAAGTGTCCGGGAGGCAGTGGCAGCGTCATTGGAAAAAAGATTCGGGCTTCCCTACCGAAAGGAGCATATTTTTATGGCTTCCGGTGCCGCGGGAGCGCTGGCTCATGCGTTCCGGCTGGTGACGGAACCGGGAGATGAAATACTGACCTTTGCTCCTTTTTTCCCCGAATATCACCCTTATGTGGATTTGACCGGCGCAATACTGAAAGTGGTGCCGCCGGATACGGAGAACTTTCAGATTCATTTTGAGAAATTTGAGGAAATGCTGACGGAGAAGGTGATGGCAGTGCTTATCAATTCACCCAACAATCCCTCCGGTGTGGTATACTCAGAAGCGACTCTGGAAAAGCTGGCAAATATCCTGAGAAAGAAATCCGCGGAATACGGACATGATATTTTCCTGATTTCGGATGAGCCTTACAGGGAGATTGTGTTTGATGGTGCGGAGGCTCCCTGCGTGTCCCGGTTCTATGACAATACCATTATGTGCTATTCCTTTTCAAAATCCCTGTCTCTGCCGGGGGAGAGAATCGGTTATGTGGCTGTCAATCCCCGTTGCAAGTATGCGGAGGAGATGGTGTACATGTGTGTACAGATTTCCAGGGGAACCGGGCATAACTGTCCGCCCTCCATCATTCAGCTTGCCGTGGCACAGGTGCTTGATAAAACTGCGGAACTCAGTGTCTATGAGACGAATAGGAACATTCTATATAGAGAGCTTGTGAATCTGGGCTTTACCTGTGTCAAGCCGGGCGGAACCTTCTATATCTTTCCTAAAGCCCTGGAAGAGGATGCCAAGGTATTTTGCGAGAAGGCACTGAAGTATGACCTGATTCTGGTTCCGGGAGATACCTTTGGCGCGCCGGGCTATTTTCGCATGGCATATTGCATTGACACGGAGAAGGTGAAGCGCTCTCTGGAGGCTCTCAGAAGATTTGTGAAGGAAGAATACGGACGGTAAGTGTGAAAACAGGTTTGCAGGAAACGGAAAGGTATGGTGATTAACATTGTATCAGGCAGGGCTTGTACTGGAAGGCGGAGGAATGAAGGGAGTGTACACCGCAGGAGTTCTCGATTTCTTCCTGGATAAGGGAATCGAGTTTTCCAGTGTGTACGGGGTCTCCGCGGGAGCATGCCATATGTGCAGCTATCTGTCAAAACAAAGAGGAAGAGCGTTGGATATCAGCATCGACTATCTGGACACCAGACGCTATTGCAGTCTGGAGAGTCTGGTGACGTCGGGAGATTTATTTAATGTGGATATCTGCTATCATTTGATTCCCGATTATCTTTATCCCTATGACAATGAAGCCTTTGAGCAGTACCGCGGGAAGGCATACAGTGTAGCGACGGATATTGTGACGGGAAAACCGGAGTACTTCAGGATTCGGGACATGAGAAAGGATATTGATAAGATTCGCGCTTCGGCATCTCTGCCTCTGGTGTCCAGAAATGTGAAGATAGACGGCAGACTTTATCTGGACGGCGGGATCAGCGATGCAATTCCGCTCCAACAATCCGTGATGAGCGGCAACCGGAAGAACGTTGTGGTCATGACGAAGGAAGTGGGATTTGTACGTAAACCTGCGTCGCAACTGGCATTGATAAAGGCTCGCTATTTCAGATATCCCAAGGTGGGTGAGCTTATGGCGGAGCGGCATATTCATTACAACAGGCAGGTCGCTTATGTGGAAAGTCAGCGTGCGGCGGGAAAAGCCTTTGTCATTCGTCCGCAGGTAGCGGGCAATGTGGGCAGAGTGGAAAAGGATCCGGAGAAGCTGAGAGCACTGTATCGGCAGGGATATGAGGATACAGCCCGCAGGTACGGGGATTTGCTGAAATTTTTGGAATCATAGAGAAAACAGATAGGAGAGCAAGTCATGTTTGAAATAATCAAAGCAATTATTTACGGTATTGTAGAAGGTATCACGGAGTGGCTTCCCATCAGCAGCACCGGACATCTGATTCTGGTGGAGCAGTTGATTCCCTTTGAAGGAATCAGCGAAGGCTTTTTTGACATGTTTGATGTGGTCATACAGTTGGGAGCGATTCTGGCAGTGGTGGTTCTGTTCTGGAAGCAGATTTGGCCCTTTGCTCTGACGAGAAAGTCCAGGGAAGGAAAGACGGGAATCGGTTCCTATTTTAAAGCGGATATCTGGAGCATGTGGTTTAAGATTCTGGTGTCCTGCGTGCCTGCGGCAATTATCGGCGTTCTGTTTGATGATGTGTTCAACAGGCTGTTCTATAATCCCGTCTGTGTGGCACTGGCGCTGTTTGTTTTCGGTGTTGCATTTATTGTGATTGAAAACTGTAACAAGAACAAAGCCCCGAAGATTACGTCATTGGCGGAAATCACCTATACAACGGCTTTTTTAATCGGTATTTTTCAGGTCATTGCCGCGATTTTTCCCGGTACCTCCCGCTCCGGTGCTACTATCGTAGGTGCACTGTTAATCGGAGTTTCCAGGACGGTCGCTGCGGAATATACCTTTTTCCTGGCAATTCCCGTCATGCTGGGTGCCAGTCTCCTGAAGGTTGTGAAGTTCGGGTTTTCCTTTACCACACTGGAGCTTACACTGCTTCTTATCGGTACGGTGGTCTCCTTTGCAGTGTCACTGTTTGTGCTACGCTTCCTGATGGGCTATATCAAAAAGCATGATTTCAAGGTATTCGGATGGTACCGGATTGTGTTGAGTATTGTTGTGCTGGTATATTTCGGGCTGATTGTTAACCTGTGAGACTGTTCCGAGCGTCGTGCGGTATTGACAATTTGTTGAAAAAAGAATAAACTGTCGGTGACAGGACAGTCCTGTTGAGGAGAAAAAATTTATCAGTTTACAGTAAGAAGGGAGAAAAGTTTTATGGCAGCAACAAAGAAAGTAACCACGAAACCCGTAGTGAAGGCTACCGAGGCAGCCGTTAAGACCACCGTACCCAAGACAGAAGAAAAAAAGGCGGAAGTAAAGACAGTGGAGAAAAAGGCAGAGGCAAAGTCTGCAGCAAAGAAGGCAGAAGTTAAGGCAGAGGTAAAGCCTGCGGCAAAGAAGGCACCTGCCAAGAAGCCTGCAAAGAAAGCAGAACTGAAATCCGCTGTATATGTACAGTTTGCAGGAAAGTCTTATGCACAGGAGGACTTGCTGAAGATTGCAAAGGATGTATGGAAGTACGATCTGAAGCAGAAGGCAGGAGACCTGACCAGTGTGGAGTTGTATGTAAAGCCTGAAGAGAGCATGGCTTACTATGTGATGAACAAGGAGTTCACCGGAAGTTTTTACATCTAAAATTGCCATGAGGCACAGGGTGCCCGACGATTATGGATATAGTACGATATGCGAGATAAGACCCCAGAGTGAGATTAACGCCTTGGGGTCTTCTGATTAAAAGGAATTGTTTTAGGAGCAACAAATGCGGCAAAAATCTGAAAAATATTTCTTTATCATATATATTCTCGGATTTCTGGTTATGGCATTGTCCGTAGCGCTGTTTCAGCCCTTGGCCGATGTGCCCCCCTTTTTCCCGAATCCGCCTGATGAACATGCAAGGTATCTGGTTCCGAAATATATTTGTGAACACGGTGTCATTCCCACCGGGTTTGAGGAAGAAATCAGAATTCCGAGCTATGGCTTTTCATATGCACTGTATAATGCCTTTCCCTATATCATCCAGGGTTATGTAATGCGGTTTGTGAGCCTGTTTACCGATTCTGAGGTTGCTCTGCTCTATGCTGCACGTGGAGTGAATGTATTTTTCGGGATGCTTATGGCAGCAGTGGTGTATCTGATAGGCAGACGCCTTTTTCGGGACAGACGTTTCAGATGGGTTTTCTGTTTTGCTGTGACATATCTGCCGGAGAACATATTTGTGCATACTTATGTGAATACAGATTCGTGCTGTATGCTTTCCACGGCGATGATATTCTATGCATTGGTCTGCAGCTATCAGGATGGGTTTACCCGGGCAAACCGGCTTTGGCTCAGTGGAGGAATTATTCTCTGTGCACTTTCCTATTATAATGCCTACGGATATATTTTGAGCAGTATATTGCTGTTCCTGGCTTATTTCCTGAATAAGAAAGACGGGCACTGGACTTATGACTGGAAAAAAATGTTGAAGCAGGGCTGTTTTATCAGCGCTGTGGTCCTTCTGGGAATCGGCTGGTGGTTTATCAGAAGCTATATTGTTCTGGATGGGGACCTGTTGGGATTGAAAACCAGAAGATTAATGGCGGAACAGTATGCGATTGAACTGGTGAACCCACTGACAATGAACACCTTCCGCGATATGGGCTATTCCGTATGGGAGATGATGTCGGAAAAGAATACCTTAAAGGAAGCTCTGTACAGCTTTATTGCGGTGTTTGGTTCAATGAGTATTTACGGGTCTCAGTGGACATACCGGTTTTACAAGTTATTTTTTGCATTGGGTGCGCTGGGCTGTTTCTGTTACCTGGCTGACAGAAAGCACCGTGAAAAACCGGGTTGGAAAAAAGTATTCTTTCATATCAATATGTGGTTTTGCATTCTGATGCCTCTGTTCCTTATGATTTATTATGCTTATACCACGGACTATCAGCATCAGGGAAGATATGTCCTGCCGGCACTTGTTCCGCTGATGTACTATTCGGTCAGGGGAATACAGAAGCTTTCAGGGCTTCGCATCAAGAAATTTGTTGTGCCGGATGTCCTTGTCAATATAGGAGTTGGATGCTGTATACTGATTATCTTAATTGCAGCGGTTAATATTATCTATTTTAATGCATTACCGATGTATCTGGAAGCGGGGCTTGTGCTGTAGAGCATGAAGCCCTGTTTTATATTTATTTTAGAATTATTTTCTGCGAAAGCTGTTGACAATATATATCCTTAGTGCTATTTTAGGTTTAGTAAATGTTAGCACTCTTCAATGTCGAGTGCTAATAACAGAGAGGGAGGTTCAGAAATGGAGCTGGATGAACGAAAAAAGAAAATCCTGCAGGCAGTCATCCGTAATTACCTGGAAACAGGCGAGCCGGTTGGCAGCAGAACCATTTCAAAGTATACCGACCTGAATCTGAGTTCAGCTACAATCCGAAACGAGATGGCAGATTTGGAGGAAATGGGCTATATTCTTCAGCCTCATACCTCTGCAGGCCGAATCCCTTCCGACAAGGGTTACCGCCTCTATGTGGATACCATGATGGAGGAGAAGGAACGGGAAGTTGTGGAGATGAAGGAAATGCTTGTGGAGCGTCAGGATAAGATGGAGACGCTTCTGAAACAGGTGGCAAAGGTTCTGGCACAGAACACACAATACGCCACCATGGTTTCGGCACCTCAGGTCAAGAGGAATAAGTTGAAATTTATTCAGCTCTCCCGAGTGGATGCAAACCAGCTGTTGGCGGTCATCGTGATTGAAGGAAATGTGATTAAGAACAACATTTTGAATGTGGATGCGGATTTGTCCGACGAGACACTTTTAAAGTTGAACATTTTGCTGAATACTAACTTGAACGGGTTGTCTATCGACGAAATCAATCTGGGAATGATATCTGTCATGAAGCAACAGGCAGGTATCCACAGCGACATTGTGAGTGAAGTCATCGATGCGGTGGCGGAAGCCATAAGAGCCGAAGAGGATTTGGAAATTTACACCAGCGGCACCAACAACATTTTCCGTTATCCCGAACTGGCTGATCAGCAGAAGGCCAGCGAACTGATAAACACCTTTGAGGAAAAGCAGCTGTTGGGTGAACTGCTTCAGGATACCGCAGGTGGGGAGGAAAACACGGGTATTCAGGTTTATATCGGTGCCGAGACCCCGGTGCAGAGCATGAAGGACTGCAGTGTTGTCACCGCATCTTACGAGTTGGGAGACGGTATGAAGGGAACAATCGGTATTGTGGGTCCCAAGCGGATGGATTACGACAAGGTGGTCGGTACACTGAGAACCATACAGTCGCAGCTGGATGAGTTGTACAGAAAAGATGACACGAAGTAGAAAGGGAGATAATATGGCGGAACAGGAAAAGGAAATATTGGAAGAAGAAACAGTTGAATGTGAGGAAAGTACCGCAGACAGCGTAAAGCAGGATGCTTCGGAAGACACTGCCGAGAGCGAAAACCCGGAAAGCGAAGAAGCTGAAGAGAACAGTGATACAGATGAAGAGCCGGAGGAAACTGAGGACTCCAGAAGCTGGGCAGAAAAGAGGGCGGCTAAGAAACAGGCGAAGCAGGATAAAAAGTCCGATGCCATGAAGGAGCAGATTGAACAGCTGGAGGATAAGGTAAAGCGTCAGCTGGCCGAGTTTGAAAACTTCCGCAACAGAACGGAAAAAGAGAAGTCGGCAATGTTTGAGACGGGAGCAAAAAGTGTTATTGAAAAGATACTTCCCGTGGTTGACAACTTTGAGAGAGGGCTGGCTACCGTACCGGAGGAAAAGAAAGAAGACCCCTTCGTGGACGGCATGAACCGTATTTACAAACAGCTTTTGACGGAACTGGAAAATATCGGCGTGAAGCCTATCGATGCGGTGGGACAGGAATTTGACCCCAACCTCCACAATGCAGTGATGCAGGAGGCAAGTGAGGAATATGAATCCGGCATTGTTGTCCGGGAACTGCAAAAAGGCTATACTTACCGCGACAGTGTGGTTCGCCATTCCATGGTCGCCGTAGCAGAATAAAGGAAACAACAAAATTTTAAATATAAAAACAAGCATGTAGGAGGAAACAAACATGAGTAAGATTATAGGTATTGACTTGGGAACAACAAACAGCTGTGTAGCTGTAATGGAAGGTGGTAAACCCACCGTTATCGCAAACGCAGAAGGCGCAAGAACTACACCTTCCGTTGTTGCATTCACAAAGACAGGAGAGAGACTGGTTGGTGAACCTGCAAAGCGTCAGGCAGTTACCAATGCAGAGAAGACCATCTCCTCTATCAAGAGAGATATGGGTACTGACAACGGACGTACCATCGATGGAAAGAAATACTCTCCTCAGCAGATTTCAGCAATGATTCTGCAGAAGCTGAAGGCAGACGCAGAGAGCTATCTGGGTGAGAAGGTGACAGAGGCTGTCATCACCGTTCCTGCTTACTTCAATGACGCACAGCGTCAGGCTACCAAGGATGCAGGTAAGATTGCAGGGCTTGATGTAAAGCGTATTATCAACGAGCCTACCGCAGCAGCACTGGCTTACGGACTGGACAATGAGAAGGAGCAGAAAATCATGGTATACGACTTGGGCGGCGGTACCTTTGATGTCTCCATCATTGAAATCGGTGACGGTGTCATCGAGGTTCTTTCTACCAACGGCGATACTCACCTGGGCGGTGATGATTTCGATAACAAGATTATCCAGTGGATGCTGGCAGAGTTCAAGAAGGCAGAGGGCGTAGACTTGTCCGGTGACAAGATGGCTATGCAGAGACTGAAAGAGGCGGCAGAGAAGGCTAAGAAGGAGCTTTCCAGTGCTATGACCACCAACATCAATCTGCCCTTCATTACCGCAACCGCAGAAGGACCCAAGCACTTTGACATGAACTTAAGCCGTGCACAGTTTGATGAATTGACACGCGATCTGGTAGACAAGACGGCAATCCCCGTACAGAACGCTATGAAGGATGCCGGTCTGACAAATGCAGACCTGGGTCAGGTACTTCTGGTGGGCGGTTCCACACGTATTCCTGCGGTGCAGGATAAAGTGAGACAGCTGACAGGCAAGGAGCCCAGCAAGTCTCTGAATCCTGATGAGTGTGTTGCAATCGGTGCTTCCGTACAGGGCGGTAAGCTGGCAGGCGATGCCGGTGCAGGCGATATCCTGTTGCTGGATGTAACTCCGCTGTCTCTGTCCATTGAGACCATGGGCGGTGTGGCTACCAGACTGATTGAGAGAAATACAACCATTCCTACCAAGAAGAGCCAGATTTTCTCTACCGCAGCAGATAATCAGACTGCCGTAGATATCAACGTAGTACAGGGTGAGAGACAGTTTGCAAGAGACAATAAGTCCCTCGGACAGTTCCGTCTGGATGGTATTCCCCCTGCAAGAAGAGGTGTGCCTCAGATTGAGGTTACCTTCGACATCGATGCAAACGGTATCGTAAACGTATCCGCTAAGGATTTGGGCACCGGCAAGGAGCAGCATATTACCATAACCGCAGGCTCCAACATGTCTGACGATGAGATTGAAAGAGCTGTGAAGGAAGCCGCAGAGTTCGAGGCTCAGGATAAGAAGAGAAAGGAAGCCGTTGAGGCAAGAAATGAGGCAGACTCCTTTGTGTTCCAGACCGAGAAGGCTTTGGGCGAAGTAGGTGACAAGTTAAGCGACAGCGATAAGTCTGCAGTTCAGGCTGATTTGGAAGCTGTTAAGGCTATTCTTGAGAGAACCAAGGATCAGGAGATGAGCGACAGTGATGTGGATGAACTGAAGGCAGCCAAGGAAAAGCTGACGAACAGTGCGCAGGCTCTGTTTACCAAGATGTACGAGAACATGCAGCAGGCACAGGGCGGTGCAACAGGTGCAGGCCCCGATATGAGCGGCTTTAACGGCGCTGCAGGCTCCGATGCAAACGGAGCATCCTCCGCTCCTGAGGATGATATAATTGACGGAGACTTCCGCGAAGTATAAGGGAATGACTCTTGCACACTCAATATGAGTATGATAGAGTAGTATAGATAAAGTTAGGGAGCACAGGGTAGGGTTTTACCATGCCCTGTGCTACCGCGTATGAGGTGTATAATACTATGGCAGAGCAGAAGCGTGACTACTATGAAGTCCTCGGCGTTGAGAAAAATGCAGATGATGCTGCAATAAAGAAGGCGTATCGTGTGCTGGCAAAGAAGTATCACCCGGACATGAATCCGGGTGATGCCGAGGCCGAAAAGAAGTTCAAGGAAGCTTCCGAGGCATATGCGGTATTAAGCGATCCCGAAAAGAGACGTCAGTATGACCAGTTTGGTCATGCTGCATTTGACGGGGGCGCGGGCGGAGCCGGTGGCTTCGACTTCAGCGGTGCCGATTTTGGCGATATTTTTGGTGATATTTTCGGTGACTTTTTTGGCGGCGGGAGAAGCCGCAGCCAGAGCAACGGTCCCATGAAGGGAGCGAATCTGCGTACAAGTGTCCGTATTACTTTTGAGGAAGCGGTATTCGGTTGCAAGAAGGAAATTGAGCTGAATGTAAAGGAGACCTGTAAAACCTGTAACGGTTCCGGCGCAAAGCCCGGTACCAGCCCTGAAACCTGCTCCAAGTGTGGCGGTAAAGGTCAGGTTGTATTTACGCAGCAGTCTTTCTTTGGCACTGTGCGCAACGTACAGACCTGTCCCGAGTGTCAGGGAAGCGGTAAGGTGATAAAGGAGAAATGTACCGACTGTCACGGCACGGGGTATATTCCTATGAAGAAGCGTTACTCCGTGGATATTCCTGCGGGTATTGACAACGGTCAGTCCACCCGTATGCCCGGATTGGGCGAGCCCGGTGTCAACGGCGGTCCCAGAGGCGATGTGCTGATTGAGGTAATTGTAGGACGTCACCCCATCTTCCAGAGACAGGATTTCGATATTTATTCCACGGTTCCGGTATCCTTTGCGGTTGCTGCGTTGGGCGGTGAAATCCTGATTGATACGGTGGATGGAAAGGTTATTTATGACGTGAAGCCCGGTACACAGACAGACACAAGAGTCCGTCTGCGCGGTAAGGGTGTTCCTTCCTGGAGAAACAAAGATGTTCGAGGAGATCATTATGTAACATTGGTGGTACAGGTTCCCGATAAGCTAAGCCACGAGGCAAAAGAGCTTTTGCGTCAGTTTGACGAGTTGACGGGAGATACGCTGAATGCGGCGTCCAAGTCATCTGCAGGGCAGGAGCAGAGCGGGGATAACAAGGACAACAACGGAAAAGATGGTAAGAAAAAGAAATTCTGGAAATAAGAGTAAATTATTGGGCAGGCTGGAGATGTCAGCTTGCCTTTTTTGTGCGCCCGGCTTTTAAATAGCAGAGATTTGATTTATAATGTCAGTGACAAGGAGCAACAAAATGGAATTTTTATATCTGCTTTGTAATCTTTATATCATTGGACTGACTGTGGCGCTGCCTCTTTATACCGGCGGAACTTATTGGCAGATTGGGGACAGCAAATATATGCTTTTCAGAAATCTGTCTCTGTTGTGTCTGAACCTTTGGCTTGCGGTATCACTGACAGAAGGGATTCGGAGAAAGTGTAGGCACGGTTATCTTGAGGGAACTGTGTCAGAAAACCGGATAGGGATATCTTCAGGCCGGTGCGGGTTCAGCCGGCGCAGGTTCAGCGCAACGGATGTTTTTATGCTTCTCTATGGGGCTGTGGTGCTGCTCTCTGCCTTTTTCAGCAAATATGGAAGTACAGCCCTGACAGGCTACAGGGAGTGGTATATGGGAGCGGTTTCCCAGCTGATTTTTGTGGGCATTTATTTCTTTGTGTCAAGAAGCTATGACGGAAGAAGGTATTCTTTGGCTCTTGGGATATCTGCCTTCTTTGTGGTGGTGATACTTGGAGTTTTGCATCGCCTGGGTCTGGACCCTACGGGGCTGATGAAGGAGTTCAGCGCGGATGACTGGGAGTACAGCCATATGCTGTCCACCATCGGCAACATCAACTGGTTTTGCGGATACTGCAGTGTAGCGCTGGCATTGCCTGTGGCGGGATATCTGAAAGCAAAAGACAGGTGGAAGCAGGCAGCATTGTATATAGTCAGTGTGCTTGGTCTGTTTTTGCTATTTGTGCAGGGCAGCGACACAGGTATACTGATGTGCGTTATATGTCTGGGTGTGTGTTTGGCTTGGGGAATGAAAAACGGAGATGTGTTCGGAAGGACACTTCTGCTGGCAGCAGGTTTTTGTTATCTGATTCCGGGGTATGGCATTTTGGGAAAACTGGCAGGAGAAAAGGTGATGGCAGCATTTCCGGCGGACAGCATCGGCTGGGATGTGATAAACCTGAAAGTGTGGTGGCTCGCGGGGGCCTTGTGTGTGTTGACCCGGTATATACTTTACAGGTTTTCAAAAGAGGGCAGAGAGATGATTCAAAGCCATGTGCGCAGGGGGATTTTGCTTGGATTTCTTTTGGCGGTTGCCATGGGAGCAGTCATTTATCTGGTGAGACAGCCCATGGACGAAGTCTGGGGCAGCGGACGGGGAACCTTGTGGAGAGTGGCGTGGCAGGGATTTTTGCAGAATGGTTGGTTGCAAAAACTGATAGGAGTGGGACCGGACTGCTTTGCTGAGTATATTTATTCGGTGTTTAGCGGAGATGAACTTCTGATTCTCGAGGGGAGATGGAGCAATGCCGTGTATGCCAATGCCCACAACGAATGGTTGAATCATCTGGTAAATCTGGGTATAATGGGGACAGGCTGCTATTTGGGGATTTTTGCTTCCGGAGTATGGCGATACCGCAGGTGCAAAGCGGGAATATTGGCACTATGTATGTACGGAACGGCGTCTCTGACATGTTTTCAGCAGTGTATGAGTACACCATTACTCTTTATGGTGTTGGGAATATGTGAGGCATCCCTCGGTATGCAGGAACAGAATCTTTTGCGGCATGGTGCGGCAGAGCAGTCGGAAGAATGTGAATTTGTGTCTGCGCAGGGTGACACAGCACCTGAAAACTTGCAGACATCGGAAAGGCAGGGTTATTAATATGAAGTGGGTGAAGTTTAGAATTAAGACAATTACGGAAGCTGAGGATATTATCATCAGCACGCTTTACGATATCGGGCTGGAAGGGGCGCAGATTGAAGATAAGGTACCTCTGACTGCGCTGGAGAAGGAGCAGATGTTTGTAGATATCCTGCCCGACGGTCCGGCGGATGACGGTATCGCCTTCCTGAATTTCTTTGTGGAGAAGAAGGAGGACGGACTGCTGGAGGTTCAGGGAGAGTCAGTAGATGTTGACACGATTTTGGAGAACTTGAAGAACGAACTGGAGGATTTGAGGCTGTTCTGCAATATCGGCGAGGGTACGGTCGCCGTGGATGAGACTGAGGATATCGACTGGATTAACAACTGGAAGCAGTATTTTCATCAATTCTATATTGATGATATTCTGGTGATTCCCTCCTGGGAGGACATTAAGCCCGGTGATGAGGAAAAGATGGTGCTGCATATTGACCCCGGCACTGCTTTCGGAACCGGAATGCATGAGACAACCCAGCTCTGTATCCGTCAGTTGAAGAAATACATTACGCCTGAGACAGAGCTTCTGGATGTAGGAACAGGGAGCGGTATTCTTGCCATTCTCTCTCTGATGTTCGGAGCAAAGCATGCGGTGGGCACAGATTTGGATGTCTGCGCTGTGGAGGCAGTGGCCCAGAACTGTGAGGCAAACGGTATTGCTCCGGAGCAGTTTGACATGATGATAGGAAATATCATTACGGACAAGGCGGTGCAGGACAAGGTGGGCTACGGCTGTTATGATATTGTGGTGGCAAATATTTTAGCTGACGTACTGGTGCCTCTGACACCTGTCATCGTGAATCAGATGAAGCCCGGCGGAATCTATATTACCTCCGGAATCATCAATGACAAGGAGCAGACCGTGGTGGATGCTGTGAAAGCGGCAGGCCTGAATGTGTTGGAAGTAACCTACCAGGGTGAGTGGGTCAGCGTCACCGCACAGAAGGAGTAAATTTCATGTATCAGTTTTTTGTGGAGCCGAATCAAATCAATATAAACGACAAAAGTGTCATAATTGTCGGCGGGGATGTAAATCATATCAAAAATGTTCTGCGGATGAAGGTCGGTGAGGAACTGAATGTCAGCAACGGACAGGACGGTAGGGAATACCGCTGTGGTATTGCAGCATTGGAGGAGGACCGAATTGTATGTGAGTTGCGTTTTGTCAAGGAGGATAATGTGGAGCTGCCGGCGAAGGTATATCTGTTCCAGGGTCTGCCCAAGGCAGATAAGATGGAATGGATTATTCAGAAAGCGGTGGAACTGGGAGCCTATGAAATTATTCCTGTAGCAACGAGAAGATGTGTGGTAAAGCTGGATGACAAAAAAGCATCTTCCAAGATTGCGCGCTGGCAGGGAATTGCGGAAGCGGCAGCAAAACAGAGCAAGCGGGCAATTGTACCGAAAGTTTCCGGTGTAATGACCTTTTCACAGGCGGTAGAAATGGCTGCTGACATGGATGTCAGAATTATTCCTTATGAGTTAGCAGAGGGCATGGAGAGAACTCGTGAGACAATAGACAAAATGGAATCCGGGCAGGATATTGCCGTGTTTATCGGCCCGGAGGGAGGCTTTGAGGAAAGCGAGATACAGCTGGCAATGGGGAATGGAATTGAGCCTGTCACCCTGGGGAAGCGGATTCTCCGAACAGAGACGGCAGGCATGACCATATTGTCCTGGATTATGTATCGGCTGGAACAGATGTAGGATAAGATATGCCGATAATGTCAGTGCCGTTGACTTTTGCATATAATATCAATAAGAAACTCAGAGGAGAACGAAACATGGAAGTGTATTTAGACAATTCCGCAACCACACGGGTATTTCCCGAGGTGGCGGAGTTGATGACAAAGATTATGTGTGAAGACTACGGAAATCCTTCCAGCCTTCATATGAAAGGGGTTCAGGCGGAGAATTATCTGCGCTATGCGAAGGAAACCCTTGCAAAAATCCTGAAGGTAAACGAAAAAGATATCTTTTTTACCTCAGGCGGGACAGAGTCGGACAATATGGCGCTCATAGGATGCGCCCTTGCAAATAACAGACGTGGAAAGCACATTATTACCACGCAGATTGAGCACCCTGCTGTTTTAAAGACATGTGCTTATCTGGAGTCAATGGGATATCGGGTAACTTATCTGCCCGTGAATTCCTGCGGACAAATCGCTTTGTCGGATTTGCAGAGGGCCATGGCTCCGGATACCATTCTGGTATCTGTTATGCATACCAATAATGAAATCGGTGCATTACAACCCATTGTAGAGGCGGGAGCGCTGATAAAACGCATGAACCCGTATGCGCTGTTTCATGTGGATGCGGTACAGGGGTTCGGTAAGGCAAAGATTTACCCGAAAAAGATGGGCATTGATCTTCTGTCAGCCAGTGGACACAAGATTCATGGGCCTAAGGGTGTCGGACTTCTGTATATCGGGGAAAAGGTGAAGATTCAACCGCTTATCCATGGCGGCGGACAGCAGATGAACCTCCGTTCCGGTACGGACAATGTGCCCGGTGCCGCGGGAATGGCAAAGGCAGCTGAACTGCTTTATGCACATTACGATGAAGATATGGAGCGGCTTTACCGCTGCAAAAAATATTTTATGGACGGCGTGAGAAAAATCGACGGTGTCCGCATTAACGGGCTGCTGCCGGGAAAACCTGACGGAGAGGGAACAGCACCTCACATTGTCAGTGTGTCCGTCCCCGGTGTGCGCAGTGAGGTACTGCTTCACGCGCTGGAAGAAAGCGGTATTTATGTGTCCGCGGGAAGCGCATGCTCCGCCCACAAGCCGCAGCCCTCGGCTACCCTGAAGGCAATCGGCGTGGATAAGTCAATGCTGGAATCTACTATACGTTTCAGCTTTTCCGTATATACTACCGAGGAAGAATTAGACTATACATTGCGGGAAATGTATGATAAAATTCCTATGCTGAAGAGATATGCACGCAGGTAACAAGCAGTGCACATATGTTGTGTAAGTGCACGGGATGCTTGCATACAAGTGCAAATTACACAACATATGTATAGGGCGCCGCCCGTGACCGAGAAGGAGCGAAGCGGATTCGAGGTGCACTGCGAGACGTAATGAAGCGGAGGCGCCGCCCGCGACCGATTAATACGTGACAGAAAGGAAGACTAATGTTTACAGCTTTTTTGATAAAGTATGCCGAAATAGGCATCAAAGGAAGAAACCGTTATCTGTTCGAGGATGCTCTGATTCATCAGATGAAATTTGCACTGAAAAAATGTGAGGGCAAGTTCCTGATTACGAAGACTCAGGGTCGTATCTTTGTGGAAGCGGAAGGCGAATTCGACTACGATGAGGCGGTGGAACATCTGCAGCATGTATTTGGAATTTCAGGCATCTGTCCTATGATTTATGCGGAAGACGAAGGCTTTGAAAAGCTCTGCGAAACTGTTGTAAAGTATGTGGATGATGTATACCCCGATAAAAATAAGACCTTTAAGGTGAATTGCCGGCGTGCCCGTAAAAACTATCCCAAGGACTCCATGGAGGTCAATGCCGATTTGGGTGAAGCAATTCTGAACGCTTATCCTGAGATGAGCGTAGATGTGCATGAACCTGAAATTTTGCTGAATGTGGAAATCCGGGAAAAAATTTATATTTACTCAGAAATTATTCCGGGCCCGGGAGGTATGCCGGTGGGGACGGGCGGCAAAGCCATGCTGCTCTTGTCCGGCGGCATTGATTCTCCGGTAGCGGGTTATATGATAGCAAAGCGTGGCGTAAAGATTGACGCAGTCTATTTTCATGCACCTCCTTATACAAGTGAGAGGGCAAAACAGAAGGTTGTGGACCTGGCAAGACTGGTTTCAAAGTACACCGGGCCTATTTACCTTCACGTCATCAACTTTACGGATATTCAGCTCTATATTCACGAGAAGTGTCCGCACGAGGAACTGACGATTATCATGCGCCGTTACATGATGCGCATTGCGGAGCATATTGCGAAGGAGACGGGCTGCCTGGGTCTGATTACGGGAGAGAGCATCGGGCAGGTGGCGTCACAGACCATGAGTTCCCTGATTGCCACAAACGAGGTGTGCGAACTTCCGGTCTACCGTCCGCTGATTGGTTTTGACAAGGAAGAAATCGTGGCAGTTTCAAAGAGAATTGATACTTTTGAGACTTCCATTCTTCCCTTTGAAGACTGTTGTACCATTTTTGTGGCAAAGCATCCCGTGACAAAGCCTAATGTGAATATTATTCGTCGCCATGAGCACAATTTGGATGAAAAGATAGATGAACTGGTGAAAACCGCATTAGAGACAGATGAATTGATTATCGTCGAGTAAGGCAAAAAGAAAGCTCCAAAGTGATTGCGTCCTCTGGAGCTTTTCTCTTTTCTTTGATTAAGTTATCTGTTATGTATACACAGATTATACGATGTAAGGCTTCAGAACAGCCAATACCTCGTCTGCACCGTCCTCTGCGTGAATGTTCAAGTCGATGGGTTTGGAAAGATCCAGACTGAAGATACCCATGATGGACTTGGCATCAATAACATATCTTCCGGATACCAAATCGAAATCGTAATCAAACTTGGTGATATCATTTACAAAGGACTTTACTTTGTCGATGGAATTTAAAGAAATCTGTACTGTTTTCATTTTTGTTACCTCCTTAATGAGTGTCATACCTTCTGACTACATATTAAGGGTAAAGCGTATAAAAGTCAAGGTTAAATCATTACAAAAAAAGTGAGGAATCATATGAAAAATGTAGCATTACACAATCTGGGCTGCAAAGTAAATTCCTATGAAATAGAAGTTATGCAACAAAAATTACAGGAAAGAGGATATTGTATTGTACCATTTGACAGCAGAGCGGATATTTATATTGTGAATACCTGTACTGTCACAAACATCGCCGACAGGAAGAGCCGTCAGATGTTGCACAGGGCAAAACAACTGAATCCGGAGGCTGTGGTGGTTGCTGTGGGCTGCTATGTGCAGACCGGGCAGAAAACCATTGAGAAGGATGCGAGTATTGACCTTGCCATAGGCAACAACCGTAAAAAGGATATCGTGGAAATTCTGGAGGAATTTCTGGCAAAAAGAGAGGCGGCAAGCTCAAAGCATGACGAAGCGGTTATGGGGGATTTGCGGTATACCGGCGACAAGACTCTGAACGATACCACTGTCATAGATATCAATGATACCTATGAGTACGAGGAAATGACACTGAAGCAGACTGCAGAGCATACCCGCGCTTATATTAAAATTCAGGACGGCTGTAACCAGTTCTGTACTTATTGTGCCATTCCTCTTGCCAGAGGGCGTGTGAGAAGCCGCCGGGCTGAAGATGTTTTGAAGGAGATTCAGGGCATGGTGGAGGCCGGTTATAAGGAGATTGTTCTGACCGGTATTCATATCAGTTCCTACGGCATCGATTTTGATGAGGAAGAATGGAAACAGGGAAAGAGTGTGGAGGTACATCGAACCGGAGAGAGACGGGATTACTCCGGAAGAAGTAAAATCATCGACTTGGTGGAGATGATCCATGATATTCCGGGACTGGAAAGGATTCGTCTGGGCTCTCTGGAACCCAGGATTGTGACGGCGGAGGCTGCGGACAGGTTGGCTGCGCTGCCGAAGGTCTGTCCTCATTTTCACCTGTCGCTGCAGAGCGGGTGTGATGCAACCTTACAAAGAATGAATAGACATTATACTGCCGGGGAATACTATAGCGGTGTGGAACAGCTAAGGAGAGCTTTTGACCATCCTGCCATAACCACGGATGTCATCGTGGGCTTTCCCGGGGAGACCGAGGAAGAATTTGCTCAGACAAAGAACTTTCTGGAGAAGGTCCGCTTTTATGAAATGCATATTTTTAAGTATTCCAGACGTGAGGGTACTGCAGCTGCCGGAATGCCGAATCAGGTGCCGGAGCAGGTGAAGACCTCCAGAAGCAATGAACTGTTCGCCATGGAAAAGAGGCAGTCTGCGCAGTTCCGCAAGCTATACATAGGTCGGGAAGCCGAGGTGCTCCTGGAAGAATCCGTGGAAATTGACGGTGAACTCTGGAGAGTGGGGCATACAAAGGATTATGTGAAGGTTGCGGTGAAGGCGGAGGAGGCACCGCCCGCAAATACGATTGTCAAGGTTCGCGTGAGCGGCTTTCTGACCGAAGAAATTCTCGTGTAGCTTGAATTTTGTATGCAAATGAGTTATAGTAAAAAATAGTAGTTATAAATTTGGTACAGTTCGGAATGCACCGAGAAAATGAGGATGAGTATGCAGGACTTAGGAAATACACAATACTTCAAGGTTGAGGCAGAACCTGAGACCGGAGCGAATCTGGTGCTGGCTACCGTGTATGAAGCATTGACGGAAAAGGGGTATAATCCGGTCAATCAGATTGTGGGATATATTATGAGTGGAGATCCCACCTATATCACCAGCCACAAGAATGCCAGAAGCCTGATTATGAAGGTGGAGCGGGATGAACTTGTGGAAGAACTGCTGACGGAATATATTCGTACAAAGAATTGGCAATAGGAGGAGACCCATGCGTATAATGGGGCTTGATTTCGGCTCAAAGACGGTTGGAGTGGCAGTCAGTGACAGCTTGTTTGTGACAGCTCAGGGCGTGGAAATCATAAGGCGCAAAGAAGAAAATAAATTGCGACAGACTCTTGCGCGCATTGAAGAATTGATTACCGAGTATGAAGTGGGAGAAATTGTTTTGGGGCTTCCCAAGAACATGAATGCCACAGAGGGTGCGAGAGTGGATCTTACCATGGAATTTAAGGAGAAGCTGGAGCGCAGGACGGGATTGCCCGTGCATATGTGGGATGAGAGGCTGACTACCGTAGCGGCGGACAGAGCTATGATGGAAGCCGGAGTCCGTAGGGAAAACAGAAAAGATTATGTGGATATGATTGCTGCATCCCTGATTTTGCAGGGATATCTCGACAGACGCAGTATGGATAACGGTTCAGACATGCAAAAATAAGCCGGCAATGTACATTCCGCCGACGGATAAATGGGTGAACCGTTACCGGTACAGAGGGAGAAAATATGGCAAAGTTGGAAAAAATTACCTTTAATCCGGACGGAGAGGAACCGGTAGAGTTTTATGTTCTGGAGCAGACCAGAATAGGTGGGGTAAATTATATTCTTGTCACCGATTTTGAGGAGGGTGACGGGGAAGCGCTGATTTTAAAAGATATTTCAAAGGATGGGGAGGAGGAGAGCGTCTTCACCATTGTCTCCGACGATGAGGAGCTTTCCGCGGTTGCCGGTGTATTTGAGAATATGCTGGATGATGTGAAGTTTGTGTAGGGTTACGATATGGCAGTAGACAGAGAGGAATTTAAAAAGTTGTTGAGGGAGAAGGGATTGAAAGTCACCAACCAGCGTCTGATGGTTTTGGAGGCTATTGCATCCTGCCCTGAAGAACATCTCACTGCCGAAGAAATTTTTGCGCTTGTAAAAGTAGACTGCCCGGAGATAGGACTGGCTACTGTTTATAGAACAATACAGTTGTTGAATGAGCTGCATCTGATTGACCGAATCAACTTTGATGATGGTTTTGTGCGTTACGAGATGGGTAGTGCTCCTAACCGGGAACAAAAGCACCATCATCACCATTTGATTTGTATGAAATGCGGTAAGGTAATCTCCTTTCAGGATGACCTGCTGGAGGAACTGGAAGAGAAGATTACCGCCACCACCGGATTTTCTGTTGTGAATCACGAGGTTAAGCTCTACGGCTATTGTGTAGAATGTGGAGGAAATGTGATTGAAGAAAAAAGAGAATAACAGCGGTTCCAAGCTGAAAATTATCCCTCTGGGAGGCTTGGAACAAATTGGTATGAACATTACTGCCTTCGAGTATGAGGACAGTATTATTGTGGTGGACTGCGGTCTGTCCTTCCCGGCAGACGATATGCTGGGAATTGATTTGGTCATTCCCGATGTGACTTATCTGAAGGATAACCTGGACAGGGTAAAGGGCTTTATGATTACCCACGGACATGAGGATCATATCGGAGCTCTGCCCTATGTACTTCGTGATGTCAATGTGCCGATTTATGCCACCCGGCTTACCATGGGCATCATTGAGAACAAGCTTCGTGAGCACAATCTCATGAAGGGCACAAAGCGCAAGGTGGTGAAGTTCGGACAGTCCATCAATCTGGGGCAGTTTCGTGTGGAATTTATCAGGACAAACCACAGTATTGTGGATGCGGCAGCCCTTGCAATATATTCTCCGGCGGGAGTGGTGGTACACACCGGAGACTTTAAGGTGGATTATACACCGGTGTTCGGCGATGCCATTGACCTTCAGCGTTTTGCCGAGCTGGGAAAGAAGGGCGTGCTGGCTCTGATGTGCGATTCCACCAATGCGGAGCGCCCGGGCTTTACACCTTCCGAGAGAACGGTGGGCAAGACCTTTGACAACCTTTTTGAGGAGCACAGGAATACCAGAATTTTCGTGGCAACCTTTGCGTCCAACGTGGACCGTGTGCAACAGATTATCAACACAGCATACAAGTTCGGGAAAAAAGTATGCGTGGAAGGCCGTAGCATGGTCAGCATTATTGAGACAGCCAGAAATCTGGAGTGCATCAATATACCTGAAAATACGTTGATTGAGATAGACCAGATGAAGAATTACCCCGACGACCAGCAGGTTATTATCACCACAGGCAGTCAGGGAGAGAGCATGGCGGCATTGAGCCGTATGGCAAACGGCATGCACCGCAAGATTACCATAGGCGCGGGAGATACGGTTATCTTTTCTTCCAACCCCATTCCCGGAAATGAGAAATCCGTCACCAAGGTTATCAACGAGCTGCTGCGCAAGGGCGCGGATGTGATTTTCCAGGATGCCCATGTTTCGGGACATGCCTGTCAGGAAGAAATCAAGCTGATTTATACGTTGGTGCAGCCGAAATACGCTATTCCCGTTCACGGCGAGTACAAGCATCTGAAGGCTCAGGCGAAGATTGCTCAGAGCCTTGGGATAGACAAGGAAAATATATTCATTCTCTCCTCCGGTGATGTCATTGAGCTGGGTGAGGACAGTGCAAAGGTTACGGGCAAGGTGCCTACCGGTGCGATTCTGGTAGACGGTCTGGGCGTCGGCGATGTTGGCAACGTAGTGCTGCGCGACAGACAACATCTGGCTGAAGACGGAATTATGATAGTGGTTATGAGTCTTGACAGATACAACGGACAACTTGTGGCAGGCCCGGACATTGTGTCGCGGGGATTTGTCTATGTGAAAGAATCCGACGAACTGATTGAGGAAGCCCGCCACACTGTGGACGAGGCAATTCAGAAGTGCCTTGACAGGGGCATTACCGACTGGGGCAAGCTGAAGAATACCACAAAGGATGCCCTCAGCGATTATGTTTGGAAAAAAACCAAGCGCCGTCCCATGATACTGCCGATAATCATGGAGGTTTAATGAGCCATGCTGCCCAAATGAAGCGCATGGGGCGAGCTTGCTCGGCACCATGTCGATTCATTGTATGGGCAATACGGCGAAGCCGCACTCACGAGATGGAGCGCGAAGCGCGTAATCGAGGGAGGCATGGCGGGTCAGGGCGCGAAGCCGCACTCACGAGATGAAGCGCGAAGCGCGTAATCGAGGGAGGCATGGCGGGTCAGGGCGCGAAGCCGCACTCACGAGATGGAGCGCGAAGCGCGTAATCGAGGGAGGCATGGCGGGTCAGGGCGCGAAGCCGCACTCACGAGATGGAGCGCGAAGCGCGTAATCGAGGGAGGCATGGCGGACAGCATGCAAATAGGGGAATATTATGAGTGATTTGAACCGTGCCATAGATGATTTGATTGTGGCAATCCTGGAGAGCGAGGTATATCGTACTTATCGCACAGAACTGGATAAAGTGAAGCAGGTTCCGGGACTTAAGGAACAGATTGATGAATTCCGCAGGCGGAACTTTGCGTTACAATCCAGTGCGGACAACGACTTTGAAAAGCTGGACCGTATAGAAAAAGAATACGAAAGCTTTAGGGCGAACCCCCTTGTTGCGGATTTTCTGGCGGCAGAGCTTGATTTGTGCAGAATGATGCAGAGCATTGATATGCGTATTACGACAGAATTGAAATTTGAGTGATTTTACGGAAAGAAATGAGGAGTCATTATGAAATCGGGAAACGTGGTACTCGCCGTATTCGGCGCAATTTGTAGAGTGGTGGTGGCAATTCTGGCGATTTTTGTTATCTATCGCGGGGCAATGGCGTGCTATGACTATGGCTATCGCATTTTTACGGAGCCGGCTGTCTCCTCCGGCGACGGAAGAACCGTGACAGTGGCAGTTACGGAAAGTATGTCGCCTTCTGATATCGGAAAGCTTTTTGAGAGCAAGGGTCTGGTGCGTGATGCCAGATTGTTTACGTTGCAGTACTATCTGTCCGAGTTCAAGGCAGATGTGAAACCCGGAATCTTTGAACTGAGTACATCCATGACCGCGGAGGAGATGATGGAAGCGATGACGGTGACATCGGAAGAAGAAAGCGAATCAGGTACGAATGCAGGGGGCACGGGCACGTCCGGAGAAGGTACAGAGGGTGTCACGGAGTAGGAGAAGCAAATGATTATTGATGAGAGAATGGCTGCCTTTATCGATTCACTGGACAGAGGCAACACTCCGTTTCTTGATGAAATAGAAAAATATGCCATAGAGACACAGGTTCCCATTATACGCAAATCCATGCAGAGTCTGTTAAAGTTTCTGTTGGCGCTCGCAAAGCCGAGGAACATCCTGGAGGTCGGGACTGCCATCGGCTTTTCTGCGTTATTAATGAGTGAATATGGACCGGAGGACTGCCATATCACTACCATTGAAAAGTATGAGAAGAGAATCCCTATAGCAAAAGAAAATTTTAAGCGCGGCGGAGCAGAAAACCGCATTACTCTGTTGGAAGGGGATGCCACAGATATCTTAAAGGAACTGAGCGACACATATGATTTGATTTTCATGGATGCAGCAAAGGGACAGTATATCCACTTTATGCCGGATATCCTGAGACTGCTGGCACCGGGCGGGCTGCTTGTCAGTGACAATGTGCTCCAGGACGGGGATATCATTGAATCCCGGTTTGCGGTGACACGCCGAAACCGCACCATTCACGCCCGCATGAGAGATTATCTCTATGAACTTAAGCACCATCCCAATCTGGAAACCGTCATCCTCCCCGTGGGAGACGGAGTAACCCTGAGTGTAAAGAACAAGTAACAGCCGCGGGAAACCGCACATGTTTTCATCGAGGACTGTGCGAAACGCCGGTACTTAGGGAATGTTTTTTATTCCCTTATGTACCGTTGCGTTGAGCTCCAAGCGAGAGCGAGTCCGAGATGGAAATGTGTGTGGTAAGCCCGGCGGCGTCAATGGAGGAATATAAATGTTACGACAAAAACCCGAACTCCTGATTCCCGCCAGCAGCCTTGAGGTGCTGAAGACGGCGGTCATCTTTGGAGCAGATGCGGTATATATCGGCGGAGAAGCCTTCGGGCTTCGGGCCAAGGCAAAAAATTTTTCCATGGAGGAGATGGCGGAGGGTATTGCCTTTGCCCATGCCCATGGGGTAAAGGTCTACGTCACGGCTAATATTCTTGCACATAATTATGATCTTGAGGGTGCAAAAGCATATTTTACCGAGCTTAGGGATATGAAACCGGAACCCTGTGATGCCCTGATTATCTCGGACCCGGGTATGTTTACCCTGGCAAAAGATGTATGGCCGGAAGCGGAAATCCATATTTCCACACAGGCTAACAATACAAACTACCTGACCTATCTATTTTGGTGGAAGCAGGGGGCGAAGCGTGTGGTATCCGCAAGAGAATTGTCCCTGCCGGAAATCAAAGAAATTCGCCGACATATCCCCGATGAGATGGAAATTGAGAGCTTTGTGCACGGAGCCATGTGTATTTCTTATTCCGGACGATGCCTGCTCAGCAACTATTTTACGGGCAGAGATGCCAACAAGGGAGCATGCACTCATCCCTGCCGCTGGAAGTATGCGGTGGTGGAGGAGACCAGACCCGGAGAATATCTTCCTGTCTATGAGAATGAGAGAGGAACCTACATTTTTAACTCCAAAGATTTGTGTATGATAGAGCATATTCCGGAGCTGGTCGATGCGGGCATTGACAGCCTGAAGATTGAGGGGCGTATGAAGACGGCACTCTATGTGGCAACAGTGGCAAGAACCTACCGGAAGGCCATCGACGACTATTTTGTGTCGGCGGAGACCTATCATGCTAACATGGATTGGTACAGAGAGGAAATCTCCAAGTGTACCTACAGGCAGTTTACCACCGGTTTTTATTTCGGAAGGACGGATGAAAATACCCAGATTTATGACAATAACACCTATGTCAATGAGTATATTTATCTTGGAATTGCGGAAGATGTAGTGAAGGCGGCAGATACTCCCGTGACCGTGGAAAACAAGGATACTTTGTTGGTGCATTTTGAGCAGCGCAACAAGTTCTCTGTGGGAGAATCTATAGAAATCATGAAGCCGGACGGCAGCAATGTTTCGACGGTTGTAGAAGCAATGTACAATGAAAGCGGAGAGGCCGTGGAAAGCTGTCCCCATTCCAGACAGCAGCTATGGGTAAAACTGTCAGCAGAGGCGACCCGGTATGATTTGCTCCGCCGACGTTCTGAATGCGGCTGATTGCCGCAAAATGTGTGCGGAAATGAAAGGCATATATATGGACAAAAAAAGAGTATACAGGATAGCGGTACATATACTTGTTATCATTTACGGCCTTGCGTGTCTGTGGCTGTTTTATCATCAATCTGTGGCAGAGCTTTCTGCAGAAGGTAAGAGTCCCTATCAGTCGGATTTGCCGCTGCACATCAGCATGATTGTGGAAGACGGTTGGTATTACAGTTTTACAGCCTATGCCTATCAGCTGCTGTACCTGCTGTTCGGCGGCGGTACAATGGGAATTGCCGTTTTACTTGCAACAGCCGCCACAGCCACGGTCTATGTAATGGAAAAATTTGTCTGCTACCTTGGAAAATACAGTGAGAAAAACTGGTTCACCCTGATGCTGGCGCTGAGCCTGAATCTGGTTATGCCTGTCTATATCAGGGCGGTGGGCGAATACCGCTATATCAGCTACCAGTCGGGAAATATTTGGCACAATTCCACTTATATTTGTATGCGCCTTGTGGCACTGGTGACGTTGCTCTGTTACTTTAAGCTGGAGAAAAAGTACAGGCAGGGAATTACATGGAGGGAATGGTGTGTTTTTACCCTGTTGAATATTGTATGTACCGGCATTAAGCCCAGCTTTCTGATTGCTTTTTCTCCGATTATGGGGATTTTTCTGTTGGTGGACCTGTTCAAACGCGTTCCGCTTAAGAGAATTCTGATATTCGGCTCTGCGCTTTTGCCCAGCGGACTTGTTATCTTGTGGCAGAATGCCGTTCTCTTCGGGGAGGATACCGGAAACGGCATTGCATTTCAACCCTGGTATATTTTCTCGCGCCATGCCACAATTACAAAGCTGGCTGTAGTCTGCTCTGCCCTGTTCTGTATTTTCGTTGTGGCGGCAACGCTGAAGAAGTTGCCGAAAGAGAAAGAGTACAGATTTATTGTGCTGATGACAGTGCTGGGTTTTTTGGAGGCTCTTTGCCTGGTGGAAAAAGGAAGCCGGTCTGTGGACGGTAATTTCCTCTGGGGCTACAGTTTTTGCCTGTTTGTACTTTTTGCGGTATGTGCCGTGAAGTGGCTGCAATTGGGAAGAAAGAAACTGCAGGGAGTATTGCGTGTGGGGCTTGGCCTGCTATATGCCTGGCATCTGTATTGCGGCCTGTATTTTTTCGTGAACCTGACAGCCGGAGCGAGCTACTGGATGAAGTAACGCTCTGCGAAAAAAGTTGACCGGGGCGGCGTGTCTATTGTACAATAAATTTTATTTAAGGCAGTTGAGTAAACTAAATTAGGGAGAGAGAGAATGAGCGAAGTATTAGATGTGGAAGATCTTTTCGCCAGTAAGGTTTTTACTCTCGGAAAGATGAAAGAAAGGTTACCGAAAAGTACCTACAAAGAGGTAACGAAAGTGATGGATCAGGGCGGCGAGCTGTCTCTTGCAGCCGCGGACGTTGTTGCAAAGGCAATGAAGGATTGGGCTGTGGAAAACGGCGCTACCCACTATACGCACTGGTTCCAGCCCCTGACCGGCATTACTGCGGAAAAGCATGATGCTTTTGTGACCCACCCCGATGAAGAGGGCAGAATGATTATGGAATTCTCCGGCAAGGAGTTGATTAAGGGTGAGCCTGATGCATCTTCCTTCCCCTCCGGAGGCCTGCGCGCCACTTTTGAAGCAAGAGGATATACCACCTGGGATATTACCTCTCCTGCCTTTATCAAAGAGACGGCAACAGGCCCCACACTCTGTATTCCTACGGCGTTTTGCTCCTACACGGGAGAGGCGCTTGACAAAAAGACTCCTCTTCTTCGTTCCATGGAGGCGCTGAGCCGTCAGGCTATCCGCATTGTGCGCCTGTTTGGAAATACGGAAGCAAAGAAGGTGACGGCTTCCGTGGGAGCGGAGCAGGAATATTTTCTGGTGGATGCAAAAAAGGCATTGCAGAGGGAGGATATCATATTCTCCGGCAGAACCCTGTTCGGTGCACCTGCACCTAAGGGTCAGGAGATGGATGATCACTATTTCGGCGTTATCAGAGAGAGAATCGGCGGCTTTATGCACGATGTAAATATTGAGCTTTGGAAGCTGGGCGTCACTTCCAAGACTCAGCACAACGAAGCGGCACCCGCTCAGCATGAGGTGGCGCCCATCTATGAATCCGCAAACGTGGCTGTAGACCACAATCAGCTGGTAATGGAGACTTTGAAACGAGTGGCGGGCAAACATGGTCTGCGCTGCATGCTGCATGAGAAGCCCTTTGCAGGAGTGAACGGCTCCGGCAAGCACAACAACTGGTCCATTACAACCGACAACGGTGTCAATTTATTGGAGCCGGGTCAGACACCAAACGAAAACATTCAGTTTCTGCTGGTGCTTGCCTGTATTATGAAGGCAGTGGACACCCATGCGGATTTGCTGAGACAAAGTGCATCTAATGTGGGCAATGATCACAGGTTGGGCGGCTACGAGGCACCTCCCGCCATTATCTCCATTTTCCTGGGTGAGCAGCTGGAGGATGTAGTGGAGCAGCTGGTAGAGACAGGAAAGGCGGACTCTCTGAAGGAGGGTGGTGTCCTGCGCACAGGGGTATCTACCCTGCCTGATTTTGTGAAGGATGCCACAGACAGAAACAGAACCTCACCCTTTGCCTTTACCGGGAACAAGTTTGAGTTCCGCATGGTGGGAAGCGAGGATTCCATCGGCAGCCCCAACACAACCCTGAATGCCATTGTGGCGGAAGCGTTCTGTGAGGCAGCAGACAGATTGGAGCAAGCCGAGGACTTTGATATGGCGGTTCATGATTTGATCAAAGAATACATGACCAAGCACCAGAGAATTATTTTCAACGGTAACGGCTATGCACCGGAGTGGCAGGAGGAAGCGGCAAGGAGAGGTTTGCCCAACATTCCTTCCATGGTGGAAGCGGTGGATTCCCTGATTACGGAAAAATCCATACGGCTCTTTGAAAAATTCGGTATTTTCACTGAGGCGGAGTTGCGCTCCCGTGCGGAGGTACTTTACGAAACCTACGCAAAGACCATCAACATCGAGGCCCTGACAATGATTGACATGGCAAACAAGCAGATAATTCCGGCGGTGATGCGTTTTGCAAAATCTCTGGCAGACACATCTCTGGCAGTGAGGGAGGCAGGTGGGGACGATTCTGTGCCGGCTGAACTTTTAAAGACGATTACAGCAAAGCTGACAGAGACAAAGCAGGCAGTCAGTCATTTGGAGGAGGAAGAAAAGTTCGCCTTCAATATGTCAAGGGGCAAGGAACAGGCATTCTGCTATCATGATAAAGTTATGGCAGCCATGAATGAACTGCGCCGCCCCGCAGACGAATTGGAGAAACTGGTAGATAAGTCATACTGGCCCTTCCCCACCTATGCAGATTTGCTTTTCGAAGTATAAGAAAAATAAAATTAGGGCTTGCAATTTAAAATAAATTGCTGTATAGTAAGAAACCAAAGAGGGAAACCCTCAAACAGAATATGTTTTTGAGAGAAACGAAGGCGTTTACACAGGCAGTGTAGCGCCTTTTTTTATTTCAAAAATGATTCAAACCAAACAAGGGAGGATTCGAGTATGAGTGAAGTATTAAACGTGGAAGACATTTTTGCCAGCAAAGTATTTACTCTCGGAAAGATGAAGGAAAGATTACCCAAGAGTACATACAAAGAGGTAAAGCGAGTGATGGATCAGGGCGGTGAACTGTCCCTGGCAGCAGCTGATGTTGTCGCAAAGGCAATGAAGGATTGGGCAGTTGAGAACGGCGCTACCCATTATACACACTGGTTCCAGCCGTTGACCGGTATCACTGCAGAAAAGCATGACGCATTCGTTTCTCATCCCGATGAGGAAGGCAGAATGATTATGGAGTTTTCCGGCAAGGAACTGATTAAGGGTGAGCCTGATGCTTCCTCTTTCCCCTCCGGCGGACTTCGTGCAACCTTTGAGGCAAGAGGTTATACAGCATGGGATATCACCTCTCCCGCTTTCCTGAAGGAAGATGCTACAGGCGTAATCCTGTGTATTCCCACCGCATTCTGTTCCTATACCGGTGAGGCTCTGGATAAGAAGACTCCTCTGCTTCGCTCTATGGAGGCGGTCAGCGAGCAGGCACTTCGTATTGTGAGGCTTTTCGGCAACACAGAGGCCACCAAGGTGGTGGCAAGTGTCGGTCCCGAGCAGGAGTATTTCCTGGTGGACAGAGAGAAGTATTTGCAGCGTGAAGACCTGATTTTCGCAGGACGTACCCTTTTCGGAGCGCCCGCTCCCAAGGGACAGGAGCTGGAGGATCACTATTTCGGGACTATCCGCGAGAGAATCGGCTCATATATGAAAGACCTGAACGTTGAACTTTGGAAGCTGGGTGTAACCGCAAAGACACAGCACAACGAGGTTGCTCCCGCACAGCATGAGCTGGCTCCCATTTACGAGAC
>Ga0129313_1000500_pt1 | contig 32639 bp, 30 predicted proteins | sample O1105metagenome_FD_94436 | JGI IMG/M metagenome (GOLD analysis project Ga0129313, IMG submission 94436) | Orangutan group fecal microbial communities from fecal samples from Wisconsin, USA - O1105 metagenome | ecosystem: Host-associated > Mammals > Digestive system > Large intestine > Fecal...
CGCGAATGAGGGTGAGGAGTCAACCACGCCGCAGAATGAAGCGCATCAGCCTTTCCTGGAATTTGCCGAACAGATCCTGCCGCAGTCAGTTTCCCGCGCAGCAATCACCGCCGCGTACCGCCGTGCCGAAACCGATGCCGTGCCAATGCTGATGGAGCAGGCTCGTCTGCCGCAACCCATCGCGGAGCAAGCACACAAGCTGGCGTACGATCTGGCTGACAAACTGCGTAACCAAAAGACCGCCAGCGGCCGCGCCGGGATGGTACAGGGTTTATTGCAGGAATTCTCACTTTCTTCGCAAGAAGGCGTCGCGCTGATGTGCCTGGCCGAAGCCCTGCTGCGTATTCCTGATAAGGCGACCCGCGATGCGTTAATCCGCGACAAAATCAGCAACGGCAACTGGCAGTCGCACATTGGACGCAGCCCGTCCCTGTTCGTCAACGCGGCGACCTGGGGGCTGTTGTTTACCGGTCGTCTGGTTTCTACGCATAATGAAGCCAGCCTTTCACGCTCACTCAACCGTATTATCGGCAAGAGCGGTGAACCACTGGTACGTAAAGGTGTCGACATGGCAATGCGCCTGATGGGCGAGCAGTTCGTCACCGGAGAGACTATCGCTGAAGCGCTGGCTAACGCCCGTAAACTGGAAGAAAAAGGTTTCCGCTACTCTTACGACATGCTGGGCGAAGCGGCTCTGACTGCCGCCGATGCCCAGGCTTATATGGTTTCGTACCAACAGGCAATCCACGCCATTGGTAAAGCCTCAAATGGTCGCGGCATCTATGAAGGGCCGGGCATTTCTATCAAGCTGTCGGCGCTGCATCCGCGTTATAGCCGCGCGCAGTATGACCGCGTGATGGATGAACTCTATCCGCGTCTGAAGTCGCTTACTCTGCTGGCCCGCCAGTACGACATCGGTATCAATATCGATGCTGAAGAGGCCGACCGACTGGAGATCTCCCTCGATCTGCTGGAAAAACTGTGCTTTGAACCTGAACTGGCGGGCTGGAACGGTATCGGCTTTGTTATTCAGGCCTACCAGAAGCGCTGCCCGTATGTTATCGACTACCTGATTGATCTCGCCACGCGCAGCCGCCGTCGCCTGATGATCCGTCTGGTTAAGGGCGCCTACTGGGATAGCGAAATCAAACGTGCGCAAATGGACGGTCTGGAAGGTTATCCGGTCTATACCCGTAAGGTCTACACCGACGTTTCCTATCTGGCCTGTGCGAAAAAACTGCTTGCGGTGCCGAATCTGATCTACCCGCAGTTCGCTACCCACAACGCCCATACGCTGGCGGCGATTTATCAGTTGGCCGGTCAAAACTATTATCCAGGTCAGTACGAGTTCCAGTGCCTGCACGGTATGGGCGAACCGCTGTATGAGCAGGTCACCGGTAAAGTTGCCGATGGCAAACTGAATCGTCCATGCCGCATTTATGCACCGGTAGGCACGCATGAAACGCTGCTGGCATATCTGGTGCGTCGTCTGCTGGAAAACGGCGCCAACACTTCATTCGTCAACCGTATTGCAGACACTACCCTGCCGCTGGATGAACTGGTAGCCGATCCGGTCGAAGCCGTTGAAAAACTGGCACAGCAGGAAGGCCAGGCTGGTCTGCCACATCCGAAGATTGCCCTGCCGCGTGACCTGTACGGTAAAGGCCGCGAAAACTCAGGCGGGCTGGATTTAGCGAACGAACATCGTCTGGCCTCACTGTCCTCCGCCCTGCTCAACAGCGCGCTGCAAAAATGGCACGCTAAACCGATGCTCGAACATCCGGTTGCTGACGGTGAAATGACCCCAGTCGTCAACCCGGCCGAACCGAAAGACATTGTCGGTTACGTGCGTGAAGCAACCCACAGCGAAGTGGAACAGGCATTGCAGAACGCGGTAAATAACGCGCCGATCTGGTTCGCCACACCGCCACAAGAGCGCGCCGTTATTTTGCATCGCGCCGCCGTTCTGATGGAAGGCCAGATGCAGCAGTTAATTGGCATTCTGGTGCGCGAAGCAGGCAAAACCTTCAGCAACGCCATTGCGGAAGTACGCGAAGCGGTTGACTTTCTGCACTATTATGCCGGTCAGGTCCGCGATGACTTCGATAATGAAACCCATCGTCCGTTAGGGCCGGTGGTCTGTATCAGCCCGTGGAACTTCCCGCTGGCCATTTTCACCGGGCAGATTGCCGCTGCGCTGGCGGCGGGCAACAGCGTGTTGGCAAAACCCGCGGAACAAACTCCGCTGATTGCCGCCCAGGGTATTGCCATTTTACTCGAAGCAGGTGTGCCGCCAGGCGTGGTGCAACTGTTGCCTGGTCAAGGCGAAACGGTCGGGGCACAGCTCACTTCCGATGAGCGCGTACGCGGCGTCATGTTTACCGGCTCAACGGAAGTCGCCACGCTGTTGCAACGCAATATCGCGACCCGCCTCGATGCTCAGGGGCGCCCAATCCCGCTTATCGCCGAAACCGGCGGGATGAACGCCATGATCGTCGACTCTTCTGCGTTAACGGAACAGGTCGTGGTCGACGTTCTGGCTTCTGCCTTTGACAGCGCCGGGCAGCGCTGCTCCGCGCTTCGCGTCCTGTGTCTGCAGGACGATGTCGCCGACCATACGCTGAAAATGCTGCGTGGCGCGATGGCGGAATGTCGCATGGGTAACCCGGGCCGTCTGACCACCGATATTGGACCGGTTATCGATGAAGAAGCCAAAGCCAATATTGAGCGCCATATTCAGGCCATGCGCGCTAAAGGGCGTCCGGTGTTCCAGGCCGTGCGCGAAAACAGCGACGATGCGCGTGAATGGCAAACCGGTACCTTTATCGCGCCGACGCTTATCGAGCTGGAAAGCTTCGACGAATTGCAAAAAGAGGTGTTCGGTCCGGTACTGCACGTGGTGCGTTACACCCGCAACAATCTGGGCAGCCTGATTGAGCAAATTAATGCCTCCGGCTACGGCCTGACGCTGGGCGTGCACACCCGTATCGATGAAACCATCGCCCAGGTCACGGGTTCGGCACATGTGGGGAACCTGTACGTTAACCGCAATATGGTCGGCGCCGTCGTCGGAGTGCAGCCATTCGGTGGCGAAGGCTTGTCAGGAACCGGGCCAAAAGCGGGTGGACCGCTGTATCTGTACCGCCTGCTGGCAAACCGTCCGGAAAATGCGTTAGGCATTACGCTTGCCCGTCAGGATGCTGAATACCCGGTCGATGCACAGCTTAAAACGGCGCTCGTTCAGCCGCTGGAAGCGCTTAGCGAATGGGCAACCGATCGTCCAGCACTGCGTGCGCTCTGCCAACAGTTTGGTGAACTGGCGCAGGCCGGAACGCAACGCCTGCTGCCAGGACCCACCGGCGAGCGCAATACCTGGACGCTGTTGCCGCGCGAACGCGTGCTGTGTATCGCCGATGACGAACAGGACGCACTGGTACAAGTTGCCGCTGTAACTTCCGTTGGTAGCTTAATCCTGTGGCCAGATGATACGTTCCATCGCGACCTGGCAAAACGCCTGCCAGCCGCGGTTTCCGGGCGCATTCAGTTTGCCAAAGCGGACAACATCGCCACGCAGCCGTTTGATGCGGTTATTTTCCACGGCGATTCCGATCAGCTTCGCGCACTGTGTGAAGCAGTGGCGGCCCGCGAAGGGGCGATTGTGTCGGTCCAGGGCTTTGCCCGCGGCGAAAGCAATATCCTGCTGGAAAGGTTGTATATTGAGCGCTCCCTGAGCGTCAATACCGCCGCAGCTGGGGGGAACGCCAGCCTGATGACAATCGGCTAAGGTTGTGGTTAATTAAGGCTCCGGTAACGGGGCCTTTTTTTATGAAGCCAGAGGGAAGCATGAAACGAATCGTACTGACATGTGCAGCGCTGCTGCTGAGCGGCCAGGCGCTGGCGGATGACTGCGCCAACGCGAACACGCAGATTGAGATGAACACCTGTGCGGCAGAGCAGTATAGGGTGGCCGACGCCAAACTTAATGAAACGTACCAGAATGCGCTAAAGCGCGCCGCCCCAACCCAGCGCGATTTACTGAAAAAAGCGCAAATATCATGGATAACTTTGCGCGATGCAGATTGTGCATTAATCAGTTCCGGTACCGAAGGCGGTAGCGTTCAGGCGATGATTTCCAGCCAGTGCCTGACGGATAAGACCAACGAGCGCGAAGCGTTTCTCGCCTCGCTCTTGCAGTGTGAAGAAGGCGATTTAAGCTGTCCGTTACCGCCGGCCAGTTAACGCACGCGGATCCCTTCAATAATCATCCGCTGTACGCTCTCCACCGTTTGGTTAAAAAAGGCTTCATCACGCAGCGTTGCGCCCGTCACCGCCTCTACCTGTGGGGCAAAATCGGCGTAGTGCTGAGTTGAAGCCCAAATCATAAAAATCAGATGATGCGGATCGACCGGAGCCAGTTTTCCGCTTTTGATCCAACCGGCAATCAGCGCGGATTTCTCATCAATTAGCGTTTTGAGATCCCCCTCCAGTTCTGCCATCAATAAAGGCGCTCCGGCCAGCATCTCCATACAAAACAGCCGTGAGGCCTGAGGGTAATCGCGCGACACTTCCAGCTTAAGGCGAATGTATTCTTTAATGGCCACCAGCGGTGCAAAGTCTTCGCGAAAAGCTTTCAATGGAGCTAGCCAGATGTCGAGGATCTGCCGTAAAACGGCGATATAAAGCACCTCTTTTGACGGGTAGTAATAAAGTAAATTGGTTTTTGACACGCCCGCCTGCTCTGCCACCTGCTCCAGGCGCGTGCCGTGGATCCCATATTGGGAGAAGATATTTAATGCCGCGGTTAAGATGGCCTGGCGTTTTGCACTGACGGCCTGCGAGCGCTTACCTGTTTTTTTCTCTGCGCGTTGGACCATGCGCCCTCTCCTTCTTGTAAGGGCGCCAGCATACCAAATCACGCGGTGAATGGTTAAATTAAAGCGATTCCGGCGGCGCCTCTTGCCCAAGCGCTTTTTTCTTTTTGAACTTCAGCTCGCTGACCAGCACGCCAACAATAATGAATGCCGCACCAAGCAATGCAAGTAGCGGTAAGCGTTCACCCGCCAGACGGCCAAAGATCCCCGCCCACACCGGCTCACCGGTATAAATAACCGTTGCGCGCGTCGGCGAAACGCTGCGCTGCGCCCAGTTCATGGTGACCTGAATAATCGCGCTAAAAATCCCCAGCCCCAGCGCCACCACCAGCAATCCGGTAGACATTGGTGGTACGGTCTCTCCGGCCGGTCCCATCGCCATAAACGCCACTATCGAAGCGGTTGCCAGTTGCACTACCGTTACCCGACGTACATCCACTTTTCCCGCCCACGCGCTAATCAGGATAATTTCTGCCGCAATCGCCACCGCACCGGCAAGCGTGATCCACTCGCCTTCGCCCAGGGCCAGTAAATTGCCTCCCGGTCCGGCAAGAAAAATCAATCCGATAAAGGCCAGCACAATGCCGACGCACGGCATCAGGCCAGGCATGCGCCCCAGGCATAGCCATTGTAAAAGCGGCACCAACGGTACGTACATCGCGGTAATAAACGCCGATTTACTGCTGGGAATAAACTGTAGCCCCCAGGTTTGCAGGCTATAGCCCAGCGCAATTGAGATACCGATTGCAACCCCAGCTTTGACTTCCAGCCACGTCAGCTTATGCAATGTGTGTAACGACAAAAGCGCGACCGCCAGCGCGGCAGTGGCAAAACGCACACCGACAAAGAAAAAAGGCCCGCTCAGGGTAACGGCATATTGCACTGCCAAAAATGTGCCCCCCCAGAACATGGTGATCACAATGAGGATCGCTTCCTGAGGTTTAACAGAGAAGGAATAACGAGAAAGTAATGACATGAGACACCCGATTAACTGAATGTCATTAGTCTGCGTTGCGTTTTGTTACAGTTCAACCTTGCAGACAAAAAAAACCGCCGGAAGGACCCGGCGGCGGTGGCTACGTAACGTCTGTCTCTGACACTCAGCCGTCACGACATATCTGACAGATAGCCCGACAATTACGATTTGTTGTTGCCGTGGCTATTTTTGCCCCCTTTTTTGCCTGCCTCTGAAGCGCGTTGCGGGTCATTCTTGAAGTTGCCCCCGCTGTGCTGGCCACCTTTTCGACCTGCTTCTGATGCTCTTTCGCGGTCTTCCGCAAAGTTGCCGGAACCGCCCCGATGGTTTGCCATTACTGACCTCCGTCATTGATTAGACATCATATTGCATAGGTACTGAGGAGTGATACCTCACGCAGCGTTACGGGCGATGCCCTGAAAATAACTGCGTGGGATTAAGCATAGTGAAGCGTGGACCGGGAAGACGCTAACTGTAATATCCTGCAACAGGATCAAGAGTGGCAAAGAAATAATCACCCCAAGAAATCAATAAGTCTTTCTTATGACTACCGAATTCTACCCGGTTAAATATGTATCATTTTGCTACAAAGCAGGTTGTTATAAAAATTGTTATAAATCAAAGAAGTGATTGTGAAATTTGCACTCCTGACAGTACGTCATATCTTTAAAGGTAGGTAGCGAATCGCTACGGACACGGTTAACTCGAGGAGTAGTGTAAAATGGCAAAAGTTCTGGTGCTTTATTATTCCATGTACGGACACATTGAAACTATGGCCCATGCAGTCGCAGAAGGCGCAAATAAGGTAGATGGCGCGGAAGTGATTATTAAGCGCGTACCAGAGACCATGCAGCCTGAGATTTTCCTTAAGGCTGGCGGCAAAACACAAAACGCACCAGTCGCAACCCCGCAAGAACTGGCTGATTACGACGCCATCATTTTTGGTACCCCCACGCGCTTTGGCAATATGTCCGGTCAGATGCGTACCTTCCTCGACCAGACTGGCGGGCTGTGGGCCTCTGGCGGCCTGTACGGCAAACTCGCCAGCGTATTCAGCTCAACGGGAACCGGCGGCGGTCAGGAACAAACCATTACATCAACCTGGACTACGCTTGCCCACCATGGGATGGTAATTGTGCCTATCGGTTACGCAGCGCAAGAGCTGTTTGATGTCTCTCAAGTTCGCGGCGGTACCCCTTACGGTGCAACCACCATTGCCGGAGGCGACGGCTCCCGCCAGCCAAGTCAGGAAGAATTATCTATCGCCCGCTATCAGGGTGAATATGTCGCAGGTCTGGCAGTAAAACTCAACGGCTAATCTTCAACAGGAGGATTCGAATGCCAACTCAAGAAGCGAAAGCCCATCGCGTCGGCGAATGGGCAAGTCTGCGCAATACATCGCCGGAAATAGCCGAAGCCATTTTTGAAGTCGCACATTATGACGAGAAACTGGCGGAAAAAATTTGGGAAGAAGGTAGCGATGAGGTACTCATCAAAGCCTTTGAAAAAACAGACAAAGATTCGCTCTTTTGGGGTGAACAGACTATCGAACGTAAAAACGTCTAGTGCTCAGACTCCCCCGCGAACACGGGGGAGTTTTTCTTTTACTTAGCCGCCTCATTCAGCACGCTGTCGAACTTATCTATCGGGCAAAAACCATCCGCATCTATCGGACATCCTTTCAGCTCCAGCGTTACGCGCTGCGCCGGAGATTTCAGCGTCAGAACGTCTGCATTACGCAACTGCTGCGAGCTCTGATACACATACTCGATTTTCATCAGATCACGATTTGCATTGCTGTCATGCCAGCGCTGGAAGACAATCTTCCCGCCAATCGGCGTACGCTCGTTCTGAGCGTGAAGTTGGTACGGTTTAAAATCCAGCGCGGTGAGCAGCGATGCGATGTTTGAGTCATGCCCCACCAGCACGGTTATTTTCGGTGCTTTCGCGCGATCGGTAACCAGCGCATTATCAATATATTTCACCAGTGGTTTGGCGACGTTCTGCGCCACTTCAGGGGAGGTGAACAGGCTGTCCTGATAGCCGTTTTTCAGCTTCGACAGAACCTTCCACTGCTGATCCGATTTAATCTCGCCCCAGGCAACCTTGTCCATCGGGAAGCCTTCGTAATATTGCAGCGTGAAGGCATCAACCAGCGAATTCCCTACCTTCAACGGCCCCGAAACACCAGGCTCCTGCTGGTATTTCGCGCTAAACGTATCTTTGGCATCGGTCAGGGAACACTGTTGTTTTTCTTTGCAAGACGGTGAGTCTTTGTAGTCAGTTATTTGCTCAAGCAGCTGATAGCTGTCGTTGAGCTGCATTTTGCTACTCTCTTTCTCCATGGCCTGAACGGCCTGCTGGCTGAAGGCAGCGGAATCATCGGTGATCACCGGGTTAAAGGTGGGATCCATGGTGCCCATTTTTTCCTGATGATGGACCGGAACATCGCAGCCAGGGAAAGCACCGGTGACAAAGAACTGCGCCGTGGCGACCGTACGCTGCAGGCTGTTAGCGTAGGTATAGACCGTGTTCGGTGCCGGGCATTCGCCCGATTTCACCATCCCCTGCTCTGCCAGCCACTCTCGCATGTAGTGGCCCATATAGATTTCCAGCACACCGCCTTTAGTAGTGAGTTGTCCGCCGGGGACATCCCATTCTGGCCATTGTTTGGGGGTGGACTGCTCAAGAACGCTGCCATTATTGGCTAAAGGTGCGCGTAAGTTATGCCGACTCATCATCAATACTTGCTGAAGCTGATAGCCTTCCGGCGCGGTCTGCGCCTGCGCGGCGGTTGACAATAATACAGCCCCAGCCACGGCTGTGGCGATTAACGATTTATTCATCCCTACGACCTCTTGTTGTTATCAATCACAACAGAGTGTGACAGAAATATGACATATTTCCGGGAACGCTTTCGCAAAACAGACCATCTAGCGTGTCGTTTTAACACCGAACTCGGTTTCGAGTTTGCGAATGCCAAGAGGTGTGAAGGTGACGTGGCGGTTGCCCTGTTCGGTTTTTATCCATCGCTGTTCACTGAACCAGCGCAGCAGCGTTGCGCCAAGCACACCACCAGGATGATAACGTCGTTCGCTCCAGTCCAGACAACCGCAGGTTAACTTCCGCCGGGATGAGCCCGGCGCCAGGACAATCCCCATCTGTGCCAGCTTTTCCTGCCCAAGAGGAGTCAGCGTTTCACCATCCGGCCTTAACCACTGACGGGAAACCAGCGTATCGAACAACCTCACCGCGACCTCTCCGGCGAGATGGTCGTAGCAGGTGCGGGCATGGCGCAAACCTGGCGGTGTAGTGATTCTGCGGGGCGTTGATGTCGCCCACGCAACGCCCATCAGGCGTTCCAGCAGTTCAGCGATATCGGAACCTGCAAGGCGAAAATAACGATGTCTGCCCTGCGCCAACGCGACAACAAAACGTTGTTCGCACAGACGCGCCAGATGCGCGCTGGCGGTCGACGCGGATATATCCGCCACCGCGCTGAGCTCAGTTGCAGTCCAGGCGCAGCCATCCATTAGGGCGCACAGCATACGCGAGCGCGATTTATCGGCCATCACTGCCGCAGTGAGTGCCATTTGCGATTCCAGATCGCCCTCTTCTTCATGTAACATCACGGATGCCATAACGACCTCATTGGCCCTGAATCTCTGAATTAACGATGCCATGAAAGTCGCGCAAAGTCACCGCACCGGTCACACAGCACGCAGCATCATCTCGGTACCCAACCCGACCAGACAAAACAGAAAACAGCGTTTAAACACGAGCGGAGAAATAACCCGTCGTACACGGGTTCCTATCCATTGGCCAATCAGCGCAGGAACAATGGCCAAAGCCGACAAGCTTAGCGATTGTACGGGCAGCGCGTTATGCCACCACAGACCCAGCGCCAATGCCAGGGTCGAAAAGGTAAAAGAGATCCCGAGTGCCTGCACCAGTTCATCTTTCTCAAAGCCGAGGGACTGGATCCAGGGTACGGCGGGCATCACAAACACCCCGGTTCCGCCGGTCAATAAGCCGGTCACAAATCCAATAACGAGGGAGTACGGTTTTTCACGCTGCGGGGCCACCGCGATTTTCTTTCCCGCCAGCGTCCAGATAGCGTAGGCCACCAGCGCCACACCGAGCGCAAACTGGGTTCGGGTGGTGTCACCCCCGGTAATCCAGGCGCTGGCAAGCAGTGTCGCCACCACAACTGTCAACAGCATTGGCCACAGTCGTTTGAGCAATTGGCGTGTATTTCCACCACCGCCAAACTGGAACAAATTGCTTATCAGCGAAGGCAATAGCAGCATGGCCGCCGCGGCAACTGGCGAAATAAGCGATCCGAGGATCCCCATGGCCACGGTGGGCAACCCCATACCCGTAACGCCCTTCACCATCCCGGCGAGGACAAATGTGGCGGCAATCATCACCACCAGAGCGGGTCCAAACGCGAAAGAACTCGTCATGTTGCACTTTCCTGAAAAGAGAAGATGACTGATTCTGGACGTTAATCACCGTGTTTGCTTCGCCAGGCAACGAAATATGCCTTTCTGGGGAGGGCGACGTGATAAAAAATGCCGGGTTTCCCCGGCACATTAATCAGAACGTTTTCGCCCACCACAACCGAAGTTTCATGCCCCAGTAGCTGGTCCAGCCGCTGGTGGTTGATACCACCCGACCTTGTGACATCACCACCAGCGTGGGCGTGACGCTGATCGCCCAACTGCGGGAAATGGCCCCGTTCGCATCATTGATGACTGGAAAGTCCACGCCTTTTCGCGACAGCCAGCGAGATACCTCAGCTTCATTTCCGGAACGTAACGCAATGGTCATCACATTTTCCCCTTCCGAACGCAGCCTGGCGACTTCCGGCGTCGTGAAGCGGCATACGCCGCACCAGCTCGTCCAGAAATAAAGCAACACCGGCTCGTCTTTGCTGAGCGCCGCCAGCGTGACGGTTTCACCATCCAGCGTTTGTAAAGGCGTGCTGTCAAAGGAGGCAGGGAGCTGCGGCGCGCGCCAGGCATCCATCAGCAGCATCGCCCCCGCCAACAATGCCAGTAAGATCAGCCCTTCGCGCAGCCAGCGGCGCAGTTTACTGAGCATTGGCCGCCGCCAGTTTTTCTTTTACCACTTCCTCAAGGGTTTCCCACGACACCGCACCGGGAATAAGTTCATCACCAATAATCGTTGCGGGAGTTCCCTGCACTCCCACCAGTCTCGCCAGTTGCAGGTTAGTACTCAGCGTTTCAGCACTTTGGGCATCCAGCGTCACCGGACTGGCCCCCGATTTTTCCTGCGCCTGTTTGATACTGACGTCGGTATGGTAGCCCTTCTTCTGCATCAGTTTTTCATGTAGCGCCAGAAACTGTTGCGGATGCTGATGCCAGGTGGTCAACACGGTCCGCGCCGCCAGTTCCGAGCTTTCACCTTTAAACGGCAGCGGTTTAATCACTACCGCCACTTCAGGATATTTCTGCACAATTTTTTCCAGCATTGGATCCAACTGCTTGCAGTATGGGCAGTTGTAATCGGTGAAGTTTATCAGGGTCAGTTTCGCCTGCTTCGCGCCAAGCCGCGGGCTGTTGGGATCGTTAAACAAGGCTTCCTGAATTAATGCTTCAATTTGCTTTTCCTGTTCCGGGGTAAACGGCGCAGGCTCTTTCGCGATACTGACGGCAGAAAACAGGGTTAACAGCAGAACAATCATCATTTTCATGGGGTTACTCCTTTGGCATCATTCAACGTTTGCAGTACCGCATCGCGGGTTAACAACGTGGGTAACGCCTGGCCATCCGGCAGACCGGGGCCATAAATTTGGTTATACGGCACAGCAACCTGGCCGCGTTTTTTTAGAAATTCGGTAATAGCTTCAGAAGGGAGTGTCCAGTCGCCGCGCAGCGCCACCACATCCGTCTGTTGCAATGCGGCCTGTACGTCTTCTTTATGCAACACGTTGTATTTGTTTACCTTACAGGTGATGCACCAGTCGGCTGTGACGTCAATGAACACGCGCTTATGTTGCGCCAGCGCATCCTCAATCGCCTGCTCGCTTAGCGGTTGCCAGTTCACGCTTTCTTTAGCGCTACTTTGTCCGCTAAACCCTAAGTGTGGGAGCAGCAACGTCGCAAGCCAGATAGCCGAACCCAGCATCATCACGCCAAGCAGACGCCGCAAAATATTCATCCACCGCCCAGGTCGCGGCAAACGCAGCGCCAGACCGGGACGCAGGGCCACCAGCAGCCACGGTAAGCTCATCCCCAGCCCAAGTGCGATAAACAATCCCCACAACGTCGGCAGCGAAGCGGTCAATGCTACCGCCACCGCCGTTCCCAGAAACGGGGCACTGCACGGCGTGGCAAGCAGTGTCGCAAATGCACCTTGCCAGAAATGTCCCGACAGACCATTACCGCCGTGAGTCGCCAGCGTGGTGGTCATCGCAGAAGGGAGTCGGAATTCAAACCACCCGAACAGGCTGGCGCTGAACGTCAGCATCACCAGTACCATGACGCCAATGAACCACGGATTCTGAAACTGGATCCCCCAGCCAAGCGCCTGATTGGTTAAACGCAGCACCGTCATCAATAGCGCCAGGGCCATAAACGAGACCAGTATTCCGGCTACCGATGCGAGAAACTGACGACGGATCTGGTGACGACTTTTTTCCTCAACCAGCAAAATAGAGCCTAACTTCATGCCGAGAACCGGTAACACACAGGGCATCAGATTGAGGATCAAACCGCCCAGCAGCGCCATGAGCACCACTTGCCACAGTGGGAGTGAGGCGTTCTTAACAACCGGGGCTTCGCCAATCGCCAGACGACTCTCCTGGGCAACACCGTTATCTGCCAGCACCAGCGTGACTGACTTACCACGCAGATCCGGCGCGCCTTCTCCCCAACCGTCATGTACAGGTACCGTGGCGCGTAACGTCTCCCCCTCAACATGGATTTGCGGCATGCCAAAATCTGTATCATCAACGGCATCCAGATATAGCCCTGGTTCAGTCCAGCCTCCCGCACGGTGAGCCTCGACGACTAACTCTCCCGCCCGTGCGCCAGCGCTCAGAGTATCGGTCAGGCCGCTGGCAAGTGGGATCTGTCCCATCGCCTGAGCATAGTCATGTGCAAAAGTCGGGTCCTGGGCTGTGGGCGTCACGGAAAAAGGAAAATCCGTCAACAGGCAAACGTTGCTACAGGTGGATAGCGTCAAAACGCCACTGAGCGTGGCGGGCGATCTACCGCGCCCCACCATCGGAAACGTCACCTTATCGTGATACCCCTGGGTAGTGATATTGGCGACCTCAAAACGAGCAGGGGTTGGCCAGGACCAGTCGACCGCAGGCATTTCCCCTTTCCAGGCGATAGCAGGCGCAACGCCCCCCTCGCCCGGAGAACGCCAGTAGGTTTTCCAGCCGTCCTCCAGTTTGACATCCAGCAGCAGACGGGTTTCTCCGCCTGCGGACGTATCAGCGCGTAACCGCACGCTGGCGTGATCGTTATCGGGTGAACGCAGCCAGCCGGGTTCAGCCGCCCAGGATACGGGCAGCCATAGCAATAACAGACAGAGCAACGCCTGTCTGAAAACAGTCATCATAGTTTTTCTCCGTGAATAATTATCTAACAGTCAGCAACGGCTGTTCTGTCATTCACGGAAGACGCAAAATCGGAGATGCACCCGGAGAGTGGGCGGCGAGATGGCTCGCGGTGGGAAAAAAGGTAGACGAAACGCCCGTACTGGCGCCAGCAATGACAGCAGCAGGCACAGCACCAGAATAGCACCTTCAAACAGTACGGGTGGCGCAGCCAGTAATGACTTCGCGCTCAGTTCACAAGGGGTAACGGGTGAGGCCTCGTCGGTCTGCACTTGTGCGCTGGCGGCAACGCTTGTAACGGCGGTATCCATCTGCAACGCGTGCAGGCCCGCCATGCGTTGTGCGGTGCAAACCATCACCACAACACATGCCAGACAGAGGAACCACCATCCCATCCGTTGACGTTTCGCCATTATACCCTCACTCATTGATGCGAGTTATCTTAACCACTCGCCAGGTTTTGGCAACCTTTACGCTGTAAAGTTATGTCCTGCTATCTGCTGGATATACCGCGATTTCAATCAGATTGAGATCGGGATCCCTGACATACACCGAGCGAATAGGTCCTGTCGCACCGGTACGTGCAACGGGCCCTTCAATAATCTCGACTCCGTGGGTTTGAAACGTCTCCATCACCTCTTCCAGCGTACGCGTGGTGATAAAACACAAATCCAGCGCCCCCGGCGTTGGCGCGTAGGCTTTGGGTTCAAACTCTTTTCCCCGAATGTGGAGATTGATTTTCTGATTGCCAAAGACGAAGGCTTTCCGACCTTGCGCGAAGGTTTCCAGCCTCATGCCTAAAAGCTCGACATAGAAACGAACGCAAGCCTCTTCATGATTGGTGGTTAGTACCAGGTGATCCAGGTGGTCAATCATAGCGATATCCATTTGGGTTGCTCATCTCTGACACTTACCCTATTCATTCACGCACGACAAGAAAAAGAAAATCTACGGGGGTATTTGCAGAACTTAGCGCAATACCTTGCTATTCACGCTTTAAAAACGAAATGATAATTAATCATATTACGTCTTCTTTTATTACACTATAACATTGCTAAAAATACCCCTGAAAATATCACGCAAGTTATCATTCACTATTTACGAAGAATGCATGTAGATAATTCAATGACAGCACACAAATAATGCCCGCTACGTACTGATGCGTAAATGAAAGTAAGGGTCAGCGTATTTTCAGAAGATTCCATTATTATATCCAGGCGCAATGAATAACGTATTCATTAGCAGAATGATTTGTTTATTAAATGTTATTTAGAGTATATGGAAATGAAAAAATATTTATTACCCCTGATTGGGTTACTTTTTACAGTTAGCGCTCAGGCAGCATCATTTACCGACGGCAAAGAGTATATCACCCTGGAAAAACCTGTCGCTTCCGCACCGCCGGCGCTGAAGTTTTTCTCATTCTACTGCCCTTCCTGTTATCAGTACGATGAAGTTTTTGAAATCACTGATAACGTGAAAAAAGTATTGCCTGCAGATGTCAAACTCACCGAATACCACGTCGACTTTTTAGGTCCGCTGGGGCAAGACATGACGCACGCCTGGTCCGTCGCCATGCTGTTAAATGTACAAGATAAAGTTAAGCCGTTGCTTTTTGATGCCGTTCAGAAAAAACAAACCGTTAAAACAGCGGACGATATTCGTAACGTATTTATCAGCGCGGGCGTCAGCGCCAGTGATTATGATGCGGCATGGAATAGCTTTGCCGTGAAATCACTGACCGCTAAGCAGCAAGAAATGGCGAAGGCAGTTGATTTAACCGGTGTGCCCGCCATTTTTATCAACGGAAAATATATGATCAATCCAAAAGGACTGAAGTCTGATGACCTTAATGCATTCGTGCAAAACTATGCTGATACGGTCCGCTTCCTGATAAGCAAATCCTGATGTTTAGCTAATCTCATTTTTCGCACCACACAACAGATGCCGTAACCTCAACTGCGCTGTTGGTGGTGCAATGCCTGCATCGTTTATCGCAATATCCTCCCTTCCCGGTTGGCATTCGCCGTTATCAGGATTACCCTAAACTTAGCGGTGATACCTGTTGTCAGGGTTCACCTTCTGCAAGTGTTGATTTACACGAGAGAACGCTATGGAATTAAAGGATTATTACGCCATTATGGGCGTGAAACCGACAGACGATCTCAAGACAATCAAGACCGCCTATCGTCGACTCGCCCGTAAATATCATCCTGATGTCAGCAAAGAGACTGACGCGGAGGCCCGGTTTAAAGAGGTTGCAGAAGCCTGGGAAGTATTGAGTGATGAGCAGCGACGCGCCGAGTACGACCAGCTGTGGCAGCACCGCAACGACCCACAGTTCAGCCGTCAATTCCAGCAAGGAGAGAATCAAAGCTACAGCGCCGAAGATTTCGACGATATCTTCTCCTCCATTTTTGGTCAGCGTGCGCACCAGTCGCGCCAGCGCCCTGCCAGCCGCGGGCACGACATCGAAATCGAAGTTGCCGTATTCCTCGAAGAAACGCTTACTGAGCATAGCCGCACTATCAGTTACAACCTGCCAGTCTACAATGCGTTTGGCATGGTAGAACGAGAAATTCCTAAAACGCTGAATGTGAAAATTCCGGCTGGCGTCGGTAACGGCCAGCGCATCCGTCTGAAAGGCCAGGGCACCCCCGGCGAAAACGGTGGGCCGAACGGTGATTTGTGGCTGGTGATTCATATTGCGCCGCATCCGCTGTTCGATATCGTTAATCAGGATCTGGAAGTTGTCGTTCCCCTCGCGCCGTGGGAAGCTGCGCTGGGTGCGAAAGTAACCGTTCCGACGCTGAAAGAGAGCATCCTGCTGACCATTCCTGCAGGCAGCCAGGCCGGTCAGCGGCTACGCATTAAAGGCAAGGGTCTGGTAAGTAAAAAACATACCGGCGATTTGTATGCGGTGATCAAAATAGTCATGCCACCGAAACCTGACGACGCCAGTGCCGCCCTGTGGCAACAACTGGCGGATGCACAAAAGACCTTTGATCCGCGCAAAGAGTGGGGGAAAGCATAATGGCTAACGTTACCGTCACTTTTACCATTACCGAATTTTGTCTGTACACCGGTGTGTCAGAAGAAGAGCTGCATGAGATTGTCGGCTTAGGGGTGATAGAACCCCATGAAGACGAGACGTTTGACGATCATGCGCTGACTGTAATGCGTCGCGCGGTGCGCCTTCGTCAGGAGCTGGAACTTGACTGGCCAGGGATTGCCGTTGCGCTGACGTTGCTGGAGGAGAACGCTCAGTTACGCCAGGAAAACCGCCTGCTGCGCCAGCGCCTGTCTCGCTTTATCAGCCATCCTTAGTGTGTCAGGACCAGCATGGTGCTGGTCCTTTTATTATCCGCCCCGCGCTCTTAATGACATTGCCCAGCAGATGGCATACAGTCTCAGATAAGAATTATCTTAAACAATAAGACGTTGAGTCATGCAGCTTAAACCCCTCACGAAAGGTCGTTTTCACAACATCTGGCAGCAGGATGATGCCTTGATTGAGAAGATATTTCAGGAACTGCTCTCTGAAACGCAGATTCTCCAGGAAGATGAGTATCTATACCGCCAGGGACAGGTTGTCGATCGACTGATCATGGTGCAATCCGGAAGAATTTCGCTGCGTTACAGCGCGGAGAATGGTCGCCGATTCCAGTTGGGCGCCATGGAATGCGACGAGCAGCTGTTTGGTGAAATGGAGTTTTTTACCGGGTATCGCTGCCAGCTTGATATCGTCGCGGAAGAACCACTGACCGTAGCGGTGTGCAGCTGTGACCGTCTGGAAGAAGCGCTGAATCAGCATCCCAGACTGGCGATATTTTTTGCCAGTGCAATGGCGATTGATTATCAGGATATGCTGGAAATCTTCCTGCACCGGATGCTCTACCCTATCGTACATAACGTGGCGTATGACCTGTATCGCCAGCATCAGAACAAGCAGCCGATGGATGGTTTCCATAAAAAATACCAGGAAGCTGAGCGATTCGGCACAACCGACCGGGTCTATCGGCGGGCGGTTAAAGCGCTGACGGATGCCGGTCTGGTAACGCGAACGAAGCAAGGACTGGAAATTAAGGATCTGGATGGGCTGCGTAAATTTCTCGGCAATGACATCATTGACTGACACACCAACTCTCGTAAACAGAGCATTGGTGTGTCATTTCGGCGCAATCAGAACTTATAGGTGAGATTGAAATAGTGACCGAGCCCGGTGGTTCGCCCTGCTCCGCCGTGGTTTTCCATCAATGCCATGTTACGGAAATACTTCAGGCCATAACCGACTGCATAATGCTCTGAATGCCAGTAGATACCGTTATACCATTCAATCGCGTTATTGCTGTATAACGGTTGATTAGCAATCTTATTCGCGGCGAACTGGTAGTCAAAGTACCCCTGATAGTTCAGATAACTGCCGTTGGCAAAGGTATAGAATGGCGTCGACCAGTTAGTCGAGAACATGTAACCATCCCACTTTCCTTCGTTATCCGCACCGTAGTTTTCACGAACATAATGCGCATAGATGTTCATTCCCACCAGACCAAACCACGGGACCTTCACATCTGTACCCAGACCAACGTAATGTTCAAATAATTCCCGGTCGCCAATGTTATTGACCGTTGCAATATAGAATTCGTTAAACGGCCCAACGGATAAATCTTTATTAAAAATGGCGTCCAGGGAAAAACGTGGAGATATCTTGGCAAAGAAGTTATCACCACCGTGACGATCGTCCTTCTCGCGATCCAAAATATCAAAGAAATCCACATAACCGTACAGATCGATAATGCCAGAGCGTGCACCAAACTCCAATTCCAGATAGGTGTCATTGCGAATACCATATGGCACTTTCGCGTCCACACTTTGCATTAAGTTCATCTGCATCCAGTTAAAATCATTTTTACGGATGTTGCCATCAGTATAGTCAGCCGCGAATGCTTGCATACAGCTCATTGCCACTACTGCACCCAGGATTGTTTTTTTAATCATTAATTTATTCTTTTTCAGCATTTTCAATTCCTTTGAGTAAGGTTGAGTATCGCCTCACCATATAAATGGTGTGGCGACTGGCTATTTAATTAAAGAGGTAAGTATTATTAGTGCTTTTAATTACGTTTGAGTTTTAATGTCGCCATTAACATAACAAAGATAATTAAATACAACACCGGTATTGCGTACATAATTTTCTGTAATCCCATTGTTTTTTCCATGAGCGCGCTGATCGCCGGACTAAACATGGCCCCGGCACTGCCGCTAATTAAAATATAAGAAACGTTCTGACTGCTCGCACGCTTCACGAAAGAAACACCATAGGCAATAAATGAGTTATACAGCGCAGCACAGACAAAGCCGTAACTGTAGGCCAGATAATCAAGCCCGGAGATATTATCCTTCGTGACGATAATTGTGGTAATAATGCTAGCCAGCAAAATAATACTTAGCAGGAAATAATGTATCTTCACCCGAGAAACAATGACGGTTGATACTAATGCCCCGACCAGCGCAGCGCCCCAGTATTGCGTAATAATATTTCCTGCTTCTTCAAAGGGAATGCCAAATTTGTTCTTCACAAATAATGGTGCCCAGGTCAGGAAGGTGTACAGCGCCAGCATACCTAAGAACAGGCCAATGCCTCCGCTGATAATCCCTGGATTCCACTCCGATTTTACCTTGTCTGTCCGATCTGCCGTGGGCGACGTCTCGCAGGCAGTAAAGCGGGTGAGCGCCACAACGCCCAGCGTGAGTAAGGCCACCATACCCACGCTCAGATAGCTGTAACTCCACGACATATTGTGCGTCAGGGCGAAGGTGGTGATCAGCGGGAAAACTACACCCGCGACGTTGAAAGTGGCGTCCTGCACCACCAGCATCGTACTTTGAATACGATCCTGCCAGACCGATACCACAATCGTTCCTGCCACGCACAGACCGATCCCACCGCAAAAACCCACCAGGGTCATGGCGACCATCACCGGCCATAAGCCAGGGCTTAAGTGCATTACCAGAGCGCAAAGGAACACTATCGAATAGATAATGAGCGTCATACGCTTCACACCGATTTTCTCAATCAGGAAAAAGGCGGCGATGGTGCCGGCTAATGCTCCACCATTGAGCAACGAAAATATCGAAGCAACGGTATTCACATCGGCACCGTAGCGTACTGCAATCGGTTCGATTAGCATACCGAACTGACTGGCAAACCCTGCCATAATAAAATTTGCCAGAAAACTAATCAGCGTAAGTGCTATTTTATTCTTCATATAATGCCATCTCTGATTGGTTCAATTAAAAGCCGGAACTAAGCGGTAACAGCAGTATTTAGCGCCAGCTCAATCATGTTGTTAAAGGTCAATTGTCGTTCTTCTGCCGTTGTTTCTTCTCCGGTCAGGCAATGATCGGAGACAGTTAAAATAGCCAGCGCTTCAATATTAAACTGATGCGCTAAAGCGTATAAGCCTGCTACTTCCATATCTACACCCAGTACACCGAATTTTTCCAGTGCCGGTATTAAATTTTCGTCAGGATCGTAATAAAGATCGCCGCTGAAAACATTGCCGACTTTAATATCGATACCCGCTTTCTGTGCCAGCGTCCACGCCTGCTGTAATAATGGGAAATAGGCAGATGTTGCCATCGCATAGCCCGCGCTACGTTTTAAATTTGTGACTGAATCCGTTCCGGCGGCGACGGCCAGGATAATATCGCGCATTTTGACATGATGTTGTGTTGCGCCTAAACTGCCGACGCGAATAATTCTTTGCACACCAAAATCATGTACCAGTTCATGGGCATAAAGCGTCATTGAAGGAATGCCCATTCCATGTCCCATCACCGAAACAGGTTGCCCAAAATATAAACCGGTATAACCCAGCATATTACGTACATTGGTGACTTCGCGGTAATCCATTAAATAATTTTCGGCAATAAATTTAGCACGGAGCGGATCGCCCGGCATAATAACGGTTGGCGCGAAATCCCCTGGCTTGGCATTAATATGTGCAGTCATAACAATTCCTGAATTATGGGTATTGAAGATATGCAGGGATTGTAACCAGACGTTTGTGAGGTGATTGAGGACAAAAGTCCTGCTCAGAGGATCGGCCTCTCATTTTTGAGAGTTAGTGGTGCAGGTAAGTGGTAAAACGGAACACAGCGTGTTGGTCTTCTGGCTTGCGGTGAATAACGTCAGCACCCCAGCGCAAAGAAGCAGTACGTTGCTCATGGCAAACGTGCACTGCCAGATAAAGGCGAGGACCGCGACGGGAACCAGGCACAAGAAAGCGCCTCACCATCCGATTGTGGTCCCCCCAGATATCCCCTCACCAGCGGCGTGGCTACTACCGTCGCCAGCAGCAGGGGCTTACGATTCCCATTTATAATCCGTATGCAGAATAGCACCATAGATAATTGCATTTCTGTCTCTTGCCGCTCAATATTGTTTTTAAAGGAGGCTTATTGTTATTATCGTTTTCCATTCTAAGATTGAGTTATGCATGCCATGATCCCATTTAGATTTAGTGAGATGACTCACGCCGATATTCCTGCTGTTCAGTCGTTCCTTATTGAGCATCTTAATTTATTCTTCAATGCCGGCAGATCCATGCCTTCTGCCGAAGAAGATCTCTTTGATCTCGAACAACAGTATCTGTTACAGGAAAGAAATTTATTGCTTTGTGCATGGAGTGAAAAACAAGAATTAATCGCCACACTGGCAGTATGTCAATATAATGATCGTATTACTGAACTGCGTGGGCGCTATAACTTGCGTGAAACGGCAGAAATTTGTCGTTGCTACGTGGATGAGCGCTATCGTAGACAGGGGATTGGCAGCCAATTGTTTGCTTTAGCAGATGTATTCTGCCAGCAACATAAATATAAAATTTTGTATCTTCATACCCATCATTTTTTACCAGGAGGTTATCACTTCTGGTTGCGTAAAAATTTTAAGGTGATTATGGATATGCAGGATGAATGGCAATTGGTACATATGGAGAGTTCGCCAAAAAAGGACTCAAACGCTAATCCGCAGCATTTTTGATGGTAATCAATATGTTTTATGCGCAGAGATTGAATCATGCTTTTAATTTGATCAACATCAATCAATTCTCATTTAGCTTTCTGTTGTTATTTTCATTTATAGCAACACACAGAGCAATGCATCTATATCCTATTGTTTTTACTGATTATTTTCAGAGCGGCATTATCTTTATACCTCTTACATTCCGTGGTTGACCTTGTTAACAATTGCCGTTAGAGTCACTTTCGACAGCATTTCATTACATTTTGTGTATGAATAGGAATATGGTGAGAATTATTTAATTCAATTCCATAACTGCCCCCGCAACTGTAGGCGGATGCAGAATATCCTTGTGTGGCTAATAAGCCACAGGTCACTGTAAAGTTTATCTTTATGGGAAGGCTGATATTCTGATTACCGTGAGTCAGGAGACCTGCTGTCAATGATGTATACCATTGAGTGGACGGGATGGTCCATGGGATGAATTATTTGACACCAGCAGTAGTGTATTTATGAATAAGATTTTGGCTAAGTCAGTATTACTTGCATTTTTCGCATATCTTTATTCTTAAATTTCACGATTCAATGTCATCTATCTTCATGTCTCCTCCCGATATATGGAATGAAATGAGCCATGACCAGACCTTAAGATTCTGGCATCAACGGGACGATGACAATGCACGCTAATTCTACCTTTTACTCCTCTAAAAAAACGCTTCTGGCAATTTTTGGTACCACTGCTCTGCTGCTCGCTTCCGGTTTTTCTGACGCGGCAAAAACTGAATATCCTCTGACGATTAAAAACTGTGGCCGCGATATTACCTTTAATCAGGCACCAACGCGCGTGGCAACGGTGGGTCAGAACAGTACCGAGATCCTCTATTCATTAGGCCTTGCCGATCGCGTCGTCGGTACTTCATTGTGGTTTGGCCCGGTACTGGACGCCTATAAAACAGAAAATGAAAAAGTTGCCGTTATTGCGCAAAATATTCCGAGCTTTGAAGGGATTTTGGCTAAAAAACCGGATCTGGTCGCCAGCCAGTTTGAGTGGCAAATCGGCCCGGCTGGCACAGTTGCCTCTTATGAACAGTTTAGTGAACTGAAAGTTCCTGTTTACACCGCGCCAGCTGACTGTGCGAAAGATAACGAAGATGGTGGTGATGGTGTCCGTAAAGGGATGTTTGATATCACCATGGTGTATCAGGAAGTCGCCGATCTGGCAAAAATCTTCGATGTTCAGGATAAAGGCGAAGCGCTGATTGCCAGCCTTAAAGCACGTGAAGCCGCAGCGAAAAATAAAATTACCGGTATTGATAAGAATGTTTCTGCCGTGTTCTGGTTTTCAAGCGCCGATTTACAGCTCGATCCTTACGTTGCCGGGAAGTTTGGCCCAGCAGCATGGATAGCCCAAACACTGGGTGTGAAGAATGTGATTGATTCTGCCGAAGAATGGCCAACAGTGGGCTGGGAAACTATCGCTAAAGCTAATCCTTCTGTCATTGTGCTCGGCGAGATGAGCCGTCGCCGCTTCCCGGCAGATGACTGGAAGGTCAAGATGGAATACCTCAAGTCCGATCCTGTCACCAGGCTGGTTCCTGCCGTTAAGGAAAACCATCTGCCGGTCATTGACGTACAGACAATGAATGCTGGGATCAGAACTATTGATGGGCTGGAAAAACTGGCTGATGCCCTTGTTGAATATGGCTTAGCGCATCCGCAGGCTGCTCATTAATCTACGTTTTGCGCTATATCCTCGCACGGTATAGCGCATCTCTGTTACTCAGGAACGCAGATAATCATGAGTGATCCACGCAGGATGCGTCGTGCCGTTGGTCTGCTTGCGGTGAGAGTCGGTGGGCATGCCGTCTGGGTCAGTGCGCTGATGTGCTGCGTGCTGCTGGCGGGGATTTCCATCGGCGAAACGCTGATCCCCTGGCGGCATGTGCTCAGTACGCTGGCAAATCATCTTTTTGATACCCACTATCCTGTCGATGCGCTGGATGCTGGGATCGTCTGGAACTATCGCCTGACCAGAGCGCTGGTCTCTGCCAGTTGCGGTGCCTGCCTGGCTGTTTCCGGCGTAGTGTTACAGTCGTTGCTACGCAATGCACTCGCCGAACCTTATCTACTGGGGATTTCTGCCGGAGCATCCACCGGAGCGGTGCTGATTGCTCTCACCGGGCTTGGGGCCGGCATTATCAGCATGTCATTGGGGGCTTTCATTGGCGCGCTAACGGCATTTATGTTCGTTGCACTATTGGCAATGGCTGCTGGCGGTAGACAAGGCGGCGGTGTGACAACCCAAATCATTCTTGCCGGCATCGCCAGCTCGCAGCTTTTCAATGCAATTACGTCGCTAATCATCACCCGCTCAGCAAATGCCGAGCAAGCGCGCGGAATTATGTTCTGGTTGTTAGGTAATTTGAGCGGTGTACGCTGGCCCGATGTTGTCTTAGCCATTCCTACCGCTCTGGTCGGTATTGCGCTGTGCTTTTGTTATGCCCGCCATCTCGACGCCTTCTCCTTTGGCGCTGAGTCTGCAGCATCGTTGGGCATTCCAGTAAAACGTACCCGTGCAGTACTGATTGCCGCCGTCACCGGCATGACGGCAATTATGGTCTCCATCGTTGGTGCGATCGGCTTTGTCGGTCTGGTTATCCCGCATGCCGCTCGTCTGCTGGTCGGCAACCAGCATCATCGACTGCTGCCAGTCAGTGCGCTTACCGGCGCGATTTTCCTCATTATCGCAGATGTTATTTCCCGCACGTTACTCCCCGGTCAGGTTCTACCAATAGGCGTGATCACCGCTCTGGTTGGCGCCCCTGCGTTTTCAATCATTCTGATTAGAGGAAACCAGAACAAATGACGGTGAATCTCGTATCCCCCCTTGTGAACTCTGCACAAGCCGTTATTGAAGCCTGTAATCTGCGATGGAAGGTAAAAGGCAAGACGATTGTTGATGATATTTCACTCAGCGTAACGCCTGGTGAGTTTGTCGGCATCATAGGTCCCAACGGCTCGGGCAAAACGTCACTGATTTCACTGCTGGCCGGTTTATTGAAGCCGACTTCCGGGCATATCACTCTGCAGCAAAAGGCGCTCCAGCATTATTCGCGGCGTCATCTTGCGCAACAGGTGGCGCTGGTCGAACAACAGGCTGAAACCAGCGAGCGTCTTACTGCTTTACAAGCCGTTTCTCTGGGGCGAACCCCCTGGCTTAGCATGCTCTCCCCCTGGTCCGCCAAAGATGACGATATTGTGCAAACTATGCTGGAAAAGGTCGATCTCAGTGAATTACAGCATCGCTGCTGGCATACCTTTTCAGGGGGAGAAAAACAGCGCCTGCATATCGCACGGGCGCTGGCGCAACAACCACAGTTGTTGCTGATGGATGAACCTACCAACCACCTCGACATTCAGCATCAGATTGGCCTGTTGAGTCTGGTTAAACGTGAAAAGCTCACGGTGATTGCCGCTCTGCACGATCTTAATCATGCCGCGATGTTCTGCGATCGCGTCATCGTCATGACGTCCGGACATATGGCGATGCAGGGGAAACCTTGCGCCGTTTTTACCCGCGAAAACCTCCACTCCTGGTTTGGAATCGACGCCATCATTGAAAAGGATGCGGGTGGTGAAAATTGTTTTATTCGTTATCAACGGCCTGATGAATTTTAAGGAAGAATCAATGAAATACCTCAAACAGAGTCTGCAAATTTTGTGTTTACTCGCCTTCGCCTCTTCTGCCTTCGCACAAACTCATGAAGTGTTGATGAAAAATCGTGGGACTGGGGGACCAATGGTCTATGAGCCAGATTATCTGGAGATCCAGCCAGGGGATACGGTGAAGTTTATCCGTAAACATAAGAGCCACAACGCGGCGTCAATCGCTGAATTGTCTCCGGCTGGCTATCCTGGATTTATGGGAAAAATAGATGAAGAGATCGAAGTTACTTATGACAATGCCGGGTTCTACGGCATCAAATGTACACCGCATTACGCTCAGGGCATGGTGATGCTGATTAAGGTTGGAGATGCCTCGTTACCAGAAAGCTACCGCGCGTTCAAAGCGCCGGGTATTGCTGACAAGCGCTTTCAGGAAATTTACGCGCGTATCGATAAACGTTAATCCGCGATACTCAGGGAGGTATACGAGGTGGCAGATAATAAACTTCCAGATGGCGAAATCCAGGAACAGCGTAGGGAATGCCTGTGTAAACTGACTAAATTTGTCGGTGCCGCAGGCGTCGCGGCTGCCGTCTGGCCGCTGGTTTCGGCCTTGGGCCCGGATGAAAAAACACTTGGGGAAAATGAACCGATTGATGTCTCTCTTGCAGGTGTTGCTGCTGGACAAACAGTCAGACGTGTATGGCAAGGAAGGTTGATTCTTATACACCATCGCACCCCGGATGAAATTATTACTGCCAGAAGTGCCGACCTGGATACGCTTATCGACCCACAGCCAGACAGCGCCAGGGTCTCTGCAGCCCATCCTCAATGGCTGGTGGTTCAAGGTTATTGCCCACATGCCGGGTGTGTACCCAACGCCCGACCGGGGGGGATGGGTTGGATCTGTCCGTGCCACGGTTCAGAGTTTGATACCTCCGGGCGCGTGACGCGCGGGCCCGCAACTGCCAACCTGGCAATCCCAGACTACGTTATTCATTCCGATGGGCAGGTCGTGCGTATTGGCACGAAGGAAGTCTGAAATGAGGAATGAGCTTGTCTATTCGCTTCGCGGGCGTATCCCCTTCCCTCGCTCTGTTGCTGGACTCTGGGTATTTGCAATCGGCGCTATCCTGCTAATTATGCTCGGGGTGCAGATCTTTACGGGTATCGTGCTGGCGATGTTTTACGTGCCGACAGCTGAGCTGGCATTTGACTCCATTATTCATATTATGCGCGCGGTTCGCCATGGAGAGCTGTTACGCAACATGCATGCTATTGGCGCGTCGCTCTTTTTCTTTGCCTGCTATCTGCATATTTTTCGTGGTATGTACTACAACGTTTACCGCAAGCCCTGGACGACAATGTGGATGGTTAGCGTCACGCTGTATATCCTGCTGATGATAACTGCGTTTCTTGGTTATAGCCTTATCTGGGGGCAAAAAAGCTACTGGGCGGCAACGGTCATTACCCGCTTTGCCCAGGCTATCCCGCTGGTGGGTGATTCAATTTACGCATATTTAGTCGGCAGCCATACGCCGGGGACACCGATGCTTGGCCGCTTTTTTGTTATCCACTTTATTCTTCCCTTTGTGATTGTCGTCGCCACGGTTATCCATATACGTACCGTACAGTCGGCGTTTGCCCAGGCGATGAAAAAGAAGTTTAGTGAGAAAGAGTCCAGGAGTCTGTTGTTCGATTACAAAATTACCGATCTCGATGCTATCAAAATCACCCTTTTTTTAATGGTTTTCGCCTGGTTTTTATTTTTCGCTCCGCACTATCTGAGCAGCGCCGACAACTTTATTGCTGCGGACCCAACGATTACACCCGCGATTGTTGCGCCAGAATGGTATTTCCTTCCCTTCTTCTCCATTTTGCGCTGCTTCCCGAATGAATTCGTGGGACTAGCCGCGATGTGCGGTTCGATACTGATTTTCTATTTTCTGCCCTGGCTTGATACTTCCCGGGCTCGTTTTCGCCATTACAGCAAACTGGTTAAGTGCGGATTCTGGCTATGGGTCATAAATGCCTGCTTTTTAGGCTGGTTAGGGTCGAAAGCGCTGGTAGGCCCGGATCTTTTTGATGGCTTTCGTAATGAAGAGGGCTGGATCCGTGCCGCATCCCAGCTTTCGACACTGATTTGGTTTGCCTGGTTTTTAATCGTCTTACCTTGCCGTCGTTTTTTGGAAAAACAGGACTGAGGATGAAACAACTATTGAAATTCAGCGTCCTGTTCTTTTCTCTGTTGGGGCTGGGTACTTCATATGCGCAGGAAGCCACGCCTGAACGCCAGGAATGGAGCTTCAGCGGCATTACCGGTCAATATGATAAGGAACAGCTTAGACGTGGCCTGCAGGTTTATGAAGAGAAGTGTCGCGCTTGTCACGGCATGAAACATCTTACCTTTCGGACGTTGACCAGGCCCGGTGGTCCAGAACTCACGGTTGAAGAAGCGAGAAGTATCGCCAGCGGCTATCAGTTTCCTGCGTTTCAGGATGACGGCCAGATAAGTGAGCGCGATGGTACGCTAAATGACAGCTTTATATCACCATATCTAAACGACCGGGAAGCACGTTATCTTAACAATGGCGCTGAACCCGTTGACCTGAGCTATATCGTCCGTGCCCGTTCATACGATCGCGGATTCCCACAATTTTTGTTAGATGCTTTTCTGCCCTACACGGACCAGGGGGCAGATTACGTTTACGCGCTGCTAACCGGCTATCTGCCTGCCGATCCCGAACTGAAGGCTAATCGCTATTTTCCTGGCGGTGTGATTAACATGCCAAAACCGCTGACGAGTGGGGAGATCCAATGGAGCCCGGCGTCGAAAAAAGCTGAAACTGAGGAGCAATACGCCAGGGATGTTACCGCCTTTCTGGCATGGGCTGCCGACCCGGCGCTCTCTGAACGAAAGCAACAGGGAAATTACGTTATGAGCTATCTGGCTATTATGCTGGGCTTACTATGGATATCACGACGAATGAAGAGACGTTCGCTCATGTAGGTCTTGCGAGGCGGGGGATTACTAAGTTCACCAGCATTCAACCGGTCAGGTGCGCAGTTGCCCTTGCGCGAGTAAGACGAGTAAAGGAAGGCAAAATATAAACCGAGCAAAATGAAAAAACCCCAAGCTATTTTATAGCTTGGGGTTTATGTTTGGCGGAAGCGTAGTCCGCCAAATTAATGTCCGAGAATGCCAGAAATAGTCCATTTTTACCATTAATAAACAATATGTTGTCAAAATTGATTGTTCGAGGACGTCTTGCTACATCCGAAAAAATCTGACATTTTATGCAGTACCTTATGCATGGCGGTTTGTATGACAGGATTAACTATGCCGAAAAAAGCAAAAGAACTCACCGGACTAGCAGTTGCTAAGTTAAAAAAAGAAGGCTCTTTTGCCGTCGGTGGCGTTGACGGCCTGTATCTTCGAAACAGAGGCCAGTCCCGTTCATGGGTGCTTTGCGTTGCTATGGGGGTAAGAGTAAATGCTCTAGGAAGAACCGTTCCGAGACGTTTAAACATGGGTCTTGGCCCCTACCCTGAAGTTTCATTAGCGGAAGCGCGTGACAAAGCTCGTGAGCTGCGTAAACAAATCCGTAATGGTATTGACCCTCTTGCAGAAAAGCACGCCCATAAAGCGCATCAGGAACGTCTGGCGCACAAGAACAAATCCTTTGCTAGCTGTGCTGAAGACGTTATCGCAATTAAGACCAAAGAGCTAAAGAACCAGAAACACATTGCCCAATGGCGGTCCACGCTGGAAACGTATGCTTATCCTGTTATTGGTCAAAAACCCATCGCTGGGATTACTAAGAATGACCTGCTAGCGATACTTGAACCAATCTGGTTAACAAAAAACGAAACTGCCAGCCGTCTTCGCGGTCGCATTGAAGTGATCATCGATTACGCAAAAGCGAAAGAATACTTTGAGGGCGATAACCCTGCAGCATGGAAAGGTATGCTTAAGCCCCTCCTGCCAATGCCAAGCAAGGTTCAGACCCAAAAGCATCATGCTGCATTACCCTACAACGAGATCGGTTCGTTCATGACCGAACTACGTAAACGAGCAGGCATTTCAGCGCGAGCACTTGAGTTTTCAATACTGACAGTTTCGCGCTCTGGTGAAGTCCGTGGCGCTGAATGGTCAGAAATAGATCTGAAGAACAAAACTTGGACCATCCCTGCCAGCAGAATGAAAGCCAGCAAAGAACATAGGGTTCCACTGCCTGATGCTGCCATTGCCCTGTTAAAGGATTTACCACGCTTCAAGGACAATAACCTTGTGTTTCCTGCCCCGCGTGGAGGACAGCTATCAGATATGTCATTGCTGGCTGTATTGAAACGAATGGAACATAGTGGCTTAACACAGCACGGCTTCCGTTCAACCTTTCGTGATTGGGCAGGCGAAACCACAGACCATCAACGTGAGGTCATTGAACATGCGTTAGCTCACCAGTTAGCTGATAAGGCTGAGGCTGCGTATCAACGTGGCACCCTGTGGCCTAAGCGGGTGGCGTTGATGGATGATTGGACGGAGTATTGTATGAGCAAAAAGCGTCCAGATCTGTAATGGTAATAGATTAAAAATTGATTGCTAACCTCTTGATAAGACGTCACATAACAACATGTAACCCTTTGTTTTAAATATGTTTGAATAGCCATCACTGGTTGATGACTATTCATTCATAACGTAGAATGTTTACCAATTTCGGGCACCGATTTCCCGTGACTTCAGGACGGATACTTTTTATGAACAAACTAACTTCTGATGTGACAGAACTACAATCAATGAATATAACGGAAGATAATATTAGCAAACTTAAATCTTTGTTTCCCGAAGCATTTAATGAAGGAAGCATTGATTTTGATGTTTTGAAGCAGCTTTTGGGTGAAAATGTAGACGAAAAAGAAGAGCGCTATGGTCTGAACTGGCATGGTAAACGTCAGGCTCGCCAGCTTGCTCTCACCCCTTCCCGTGGCACCTTACGTCCATGTAAAGGTGAAAGTGTTGATTGGGATAACACCAAAAACCTAATGATTGAAGGTGATAACCTTGAAGTATTGAAGCTTCTTCAAAAAAGTTATGCCGGGAAAGTTAAGCTTATTTATATCGATCCGCCTTACAATACCGGTAAAGATTTTGTTTATCCTGATAACTTCCAAGATAATATGAAAAATTATCTTGAAATTACTGGACAGACAGAAGACGGAGCACGTTTAAGCACAAATACAGAAACCAGTGGGCGTTACCATACTGATTGGTTAAATATGATCTACCCACGTTTAAAAGTCGCTCACAACTTACTCATCAAAGATGGTGTAATATTTATATCCATAGATGATTCAGAGTTATACAACTTGAAGGAAGTATGTGATGAAATATTTGGAAGTGAAAATTTCATTGCAACATTAATTTGGGAAAAAGGACGTAAAAATGATGCTAAACTTATTTCCGTAGGGCATGAATACATACTAACTTATGCCAAAAACAAATCATATCTACTTGAAAAAGAAGTAAGATGGCGCGAAGCTAAACCCGGAGCACAAGAAATTCTTGACGAGTACTTAAAGCTTAGAAAAAAATATGGTAACGATAATAAGGCTGTTGAGAGTGGAATCCGTAATTTTTACGAAAGCCTTCCGTCGAACCATCCATCGAAAAAACATGTGCGCTATAATAAAGTTGATGACCGCGGGGTGTGGCGTGATGACAATATGTCTTGGCCCGGCGGTGATGGTCCGAAGTATGATCTAATCCATCCTAAAACAGGGTTACCTTGTGCTATCCCTGAAGGTGGTTGGCGTTATAGTACACTCGATAAAATGCTTGAAATGATAAAACTCGGAAAAGTTGTTTTTCGTGATGATCATTCTGAACCTCCGATCAGAAAAACTTATCTTGTAGAAGTTGATGAGCTACTAGAAGATGATGAAAATGACTCTGATGAGCAAAACGATGATTTGCCTATTCAGGTAGCTGGAAGCTACTTCTATCGAAGTGCATTGCAAGCAACCAAGGAACTAAGTTCTTTATTTGGAAGTAAGGTTTTTAATAACCCAAAAGATAAAGAAACACTTATTAGATGGTTTTCGTATGTCAATGTAAAATCAGACGACATAATTCTAGATTTTTTTGCGGGTTCTGGAAGTACAGGACATGCCGTATATGATTTGAATGTTAAAGAAGATAAGAATATTCGTTTCATTCTCGTTCAATTACCAGAGACTATTGACCCTAAATCAAAAGGTGTAAAACCAGCTATTGCATTTTTAAATGGTCTTAATAAACCAACAAAGATAAGCGAAATAACCAAAGAACGCCTCCGCCGCGCTGGTAAAAAGGTTCGTGAAGACAATCCAGAGTGGAAAGGTGATGTTGGTTTTCGTGTTTTCAAACTCGATACATCTAATATCCGTCCGTGGGAAGCCACAGCAGAAAACCTTTCAGAACAGATTGACGCTTATGTAAGCCCAATCTTTGAAGGCCGTAGTGAAGAAGATTTGCTCACAGAGTTAATGCTTAAGCGTGGCATTGACCTGAGCGTAAACGTTGAAACCCGGCAATTTGATGGGTTGACCGTTTCTTGTGTTGACGGTGGCAAATTGTTTACCTGCTTTACCAGTCAAATCCCTGCATCTTCAGTCGAAGAACTGACCAAGGGGATCCTTGACTGGCATAAAAGCTTGAAGGCTGGCAAAGATACTGTCTGCTATTTCCTTGATGACGCATTTGAAAATAACGTTGCTAAAACAAATCTTTGCGCCATTCTGGAACAGCATGGCCTGACAAACTTGCACAGCCTGTAAGGGAATGAGATGAAACTACATTTTGAATCTGACCTTACCTATCAGCAAAACGCCATAACTTCGGTCTGTGATTTGTTTGTGGGACAGGAGAAGTGGGAGAGCGAAATGACTGTGCTGGCCCCAGCTCAGGGTGCTCTCTCATTTGAAGGCGCAACAGGTTCAATGCCTGTTAACCCACAAATACCCGAAGATGATGTACTGCTTAAAAATCTGAACAATGTTCAGTTAAGAAACCAGCTACCCCCCTCACCAACTCTCGACAGTCATGATTTTACTGTCGAGATGGAAACAGGGACAGGTAAAACGTATGTTTACCTCCGCACTATGCTGGAGCTGAATAAACGCTATGGCATGAGTAAATTTATTATTGTGGTTCCTTCAGTTGCTATCAAGGAAGGCGTTTATAAAACACTACAAATAACTGAAGAACATTTTAAAAGCCTGTTTGCGGGTATCCCATACGAATACTATCTGTATGATTCGGCAAAACCTGCGGATGTTCGAAATTTTGCAACCAGTTCTGTTATGCAGATCATGGTAATGACTGTGGGTGCGATTAACAAAAAAGGGTGATGCTGCCAACTTACTGATTTAGTGTATGATGGTGTTTTTGAGGTGCTCCAGTGGCTTCTGTTTCTATCAGCTGTCCCTCCTGTTCAGCTACTGACGGGGTGGTGCGTAACGGCAAAA
>Ga0129313_1000502_pt1 | contig 32529 bp, 38 predicted proteins | sample O1105metagenome_FD_94436 | JGI IMG/M metagenome (GOLD analysis project Ga0129313, IMG submission 94436) | Orangutan group fecal microbial communities from fecal samples from Wisconsin, USA - O1105 metagenome | ecosystem: Host-associated > Mammals > Digestive system > Large intestine > Fecal...
TTGCCGTTACGCACCACCCCGTCAGTAGCTGAACAGGAGGGACAGCTGATAGAAACAGAAGCCACTGGAGCACCTCAAAAACACCATCATACACTAAATCAGTAAGTTGGCAGCATCACCCAACTACTAAGTAATTATCACTGTAATCCGCCCAACATTAGCAGTCAGTTCATGTGGGCGGTTTTATGTGTTGTTACATGGCTCAGTACCATTGTGGCGTAACAATTACAGGCAGCGATCAGTGTAAGAAGAACAAAACCTCAACTCGCCATAGCGATTATAAAGATGATCAAAGCCAACAGAACAGCAACTGTAGATATTACATCAGATGTTTTAGCTGATGACTTTCGCTGATTTCGGACTGTTTGCTGCACCAGGCGCTGGCCTTTACTACCTCTGGGCATCCATTTCATTTACTTTTTCCTCAACGCTATCTAGAACTTTTGGATTACATCAGTAAAGCTGCTAGCTCGTTAACCCATATTTCTGCGCAACCATTTTTACTCCAACAGCAAGGACTTGGTTTGTCAGCATCTTGAGCGTTTCTTTACTGCCCGCTTTGACCGCCTCAGTCAGTTGGTTTCCGGCAGTGGATGTAAGACTCCCCGGCATGAGTTTCAGACATTCAAGCCCTTTAGGAGTCAGAATCACGTCCGTAAAGTATTCACCATGAAACCCTCCAGAGGAAATAAAGCCTGCATTAGTAAGCCAGGTGATAGTTGCTTTAACAAATTCAGCATCCTCATTTAGTTCAGCACCAGTAAAACCGTTGGGATCGAGGGCTGTATCTCCTTCGATGTAATTCACTAAACCCAACGGCTTGGTCAGTGGGAATGAATTGTACAAATCTGCAAATACCTGACCTGCAATTTCGTCAAACCTATCAATATTGGACATGATTATGAATAACTCCCTGTATAAAAAAGAAGAGGATAAGGCGGCTCTTATCAAAGAACTGCATGGGGCTATTACAGCACAACTTACAGGAGAAATGGATTGGGTGAGGACTCGAGCATTTTGGGCTGCGCGATTGCCAGGTATCCCATCAGAGTTGTTGGCTGAAGCCCTCGCTTCTGCAATAAACAGAGGCGCTGTGCTTTTGGCTTCTAAACAATAGCTCACCTTGTTTATGCGGGTCCTCCTGGGAATTTGAAACACCGAGGGGGCGAGGACACGCGGAAAACGGCTGGTTTTTTGCATTTTATCGACATCATCATCATTCCCTTAACTTGTTGATATTTCAGTCGTGAAATTATTCACGATGTCGAAATGGTTAAATATTGTTCATCATCATGGATAACGAACTGAAAAACCTTCGCCTCAACATCAATCAACTGGCAGCAGTGACCGATCTTCATCGTCAGACGATCGCAAGCAGGCTGAATAACGTTGAGCCTGCCCCTGGCAGTAATTCTCGTCTCAAGCTTTATTCTGTTGTCGATATTCTCCGGGAACTGCTGGGCCGAACCACGGCACCCGAGCTGGTGGATATCGATAAGATGTTACCGCCGGATCGTAAGGCGTGGTTTCAGTCCGAACGCGAGAGGCTTAAATTCCAGCAGGAAACAGGTGAGTTAATCCCGGCATCGACAGTTACCCGAGAATTTTCATCGATGGCAAAAGCCGTCGTTCAGGTGCTGGAAACGCTGCCGGATATTCTTGAACGTGATTGTGCGATGACGCCTGCAGCTGTCGTTCGGGTTCAAAAAGTCATTGATGACCTGCGGGATCAGATAGCCCTGAAGGTTGAGCAGGCAGATACGCCGGAACAGGAGGACAGTTCGCCAGAAGAGGAGTAAGCCATGCGACAGGCCACGGCGGCGGAGCTAAGAAAAAACACTGCCGGGATCATCAGAGCACCGCGTCGAATGCCTGTAGCCGAAGCCGTACATAAATATATGCGTGTTCCGGTCGGCGTGGGTAACTCCGTTGAGTGGGATCCTAATCTTGCCCCTTATGTTGTGGAGCCGATGAACTGCCTGGCATCACGTGAATATGATGCTGTCATTTTTGTTGGCCCTGCCCGAACGGGTAAAACCATTGGTCTGATTGATGGCTGGGTGGTGTACAACGTTGTCTGCGATCCGTCTGATATGCTCATCATTCAGATGACGGAAGAGAAAGCGCGCGAACACTCCAAAAAACGGCTGGCCCGAACATTTCGTGTCAGCCCGGAGGTGGCATGCCGGCTGAGTCCCTCACGCAACGATAACAACGTGCATGACCGGACTTTCCTTGCCGGGAACTACCTGAAGATAGGCTGGCCGTCTATCAACATCATGTCGTCCTCAGATTTTAAGTGTGTGGCGCTGACGGATTACGATCGCTTCCCGGAAGATATCGACGGGGAAGGGGACGGATTTTCGCTTGCTTCAAAACGTACCACCACCTTTATGTCGGCGGGGATGACGCTGGTCGAGAGTTCACCGGGCAGGGAAATCACCAATACGAAGTGGCGGAGAAAGTCACCTCACGAAGCCCCTCCCACGACCGGGATCCTTTCTTTATATAACCGCGGCGATCGTCGTCGCTGGTACTGGCCATGTCCACATTGCGGGGAATACTTTCAACCGGTCATGGAGGCGATGACAGGCTACCGGGAAACGTCTGACCCGGTAAAAGCCAGTGAAGCGGCGCATATTGATTGTCCGCATTGTAGCGGCATGATCACCGCCGACAGGAAGCGGGAACTGAACGGAAAGGGTGTCTGGTTACGAGAGGGACAGACTATCGACCGTGAAGGCAACATTAGCGGAGAAGCACGACGCTCGCGTATTGCCTCGTTCTGGATGGAAGGACCTGCGGCGGCATACCAGACATGGGCGCAACTGGTTTACAAATTACTGACGGCGGAACAGGACTATGAGGCCACCGGCAGCGAAGAAACGCTCAAGACGGTAATTAATACGGACTGGGGGCTTCCTTATCTTCCCCGTGCAGCCAGTGAGCAGCGACGTGCTGACGTGCTGATGCTGCGGGCAGAAGACTATGGCAAACGGCTCGTGCCGCCGAAAGTCCGTTTTCTTCTGGCGTCGGTGGATGTGCAGGGTGGGAAGAAACGCCGTTTTGTCGTCCAGATTATCGGGTACGGTGAAAACGGCGAACGCTGGCTGGTGGACCGCTATAACATCCGCCAGTCCCTGCGTTGTGATGAAAATGGTGAGGCGCAGCAGGTGCATCCCGGATCCTATCCGGAAGACTGGCAACTGCTCATCACGGATGTCCTCGAAAAAACCTATGCGTTGCAGTCAGACCCTTCGCGACGGATGCCCATTCTTGCAATGGCTGTCGACAGCGGCGGGGAAGATGGGGTAACGGATAACGCCTATAAATTCTGGCGCCAGTGTCGTCGTGACGGACTGGGTAAACGGGTTTACCTGATAAAAGGTGACAGCACCCGACGCCAGAAAATCATTACCAAAACGCACCCTGACAACACAGGCCGAAGCGACCGCCGGGCGGATGCGCGTGGTGAGGTTCCGGTATATCTGTTGCAGACAGACCTGCTAAAAGATCAGCTCAGTAACAACCTTGAGCGTGAAACACCCGGTGCCGGGTATATCCATTTTCCTGACTGGCTGGGGGAGTGGTTCTACGAAGAACTGACCTACGAAGAACGCGGTACGGACGGAAAATGGCGCAAGCCCGGAAAAGGCAATAACGAAGCCTTTGACCTTTTCTGTTATGCCCACGCCGTCGCTGTCCTGCGTGGTTATGAAAAAATCCGGGACTGGGAACAGCCCCCGGCATGGGCAGCTGCTCAGGAGAGTAATTCAAACATCATTGACGGGGATCGCCCCAGGGAGATTGCTGTGAAAAAAGCGGTACCTGTACGTTCGTCTCCTGTTTCTGAAACTGAACAGCCCAGCCCACTTTCTGGCGGCTGGCTGGGTGTCAGTGACAACGGAGGCTGGCTGTGACGAAATCAGAAATTCAGCAGATGCTGGTAACTGTGCGCCAGGCTTACCGGGATTCTCTGGATGGTAAAAGCGTGTCATTCACGGGGGTTAATGGCCGGGCAATTACCAACCATGACCCCAAAGCCCTGCGTGACGAGCTTGAATACTGGGAAAGGCGCTGGCGCGCTGTCTCAAACCGCAACGGCTCGTTCAAACTCGCTAACTTTCTGTAAGGCAAATCATGGGATTTTTTGAAAAGGCACTGGGAGCAATATCGCCCGGGTGGGCGGCATCACGCGCACAAAACCGACTCAGACTCAGAGCCTATGAGGCAGCAAATCCGACTCGTCTGCATAAGGGGAAACGTGAATCCCGGTCAGCGGACACCGCTGTATTTGCAGCCGGTACTTCATTACGAGAGCAGGCCCGCTGGCTTGATGAAAACCATGATCTGGTGATTGGTCTTTTTGACAAGATGGAGGATCGGGTTATCGGTGCTCACGGGATCCACGTTGAACCGCAGCCGCTTGATCTTGAGGGTAATCTTCACTCTGAGTTTGCTGGTCAGTTATCCGCGCTCTGGGCGGAATGGTCGGTTCGTCCGGAAGTGACCGGGATGTTTACCCGTCCGGAAGCAGAGCGGCTTTTGTTACGTTCAGCACTGCGTGATGGTGAAGTGTTTACACAGATGGTGCGGGGAAATGTAGCCGGTTTGCAGCATTCAACCCAGGTACCGTTTTCTCTTGAACTGCTGGAGGCGGATTTTGTTCCGTTTAACCTGAACAGTACCTCCGGGCAGCAGATCCGCCAGGGGATTATTGTCAATGCCTGGGGGAGACCGACGGGCTACAGGGTTTATAAGAACCATCCTGCCAGTTTTGCCGGACTCAATGCTGATTTAAAAACTGTTTCGGCTGACAGCATGCTGCACCTGGCTATGCGTAAACGGCTTCACCAGTTAAGGGGGATCAGCCTCATTCATGGCGTGATCACCCGGCTCTCCGATATTAAGGATTATGAAGAGAGTGAGCGCGTGGCGGCACGTATTGCGGCGGCGCTGGGTTTCTATATCAAACGTGGGGATGCTCAGTCTCTTGATACAGAAACCGAGTTTTCAACACCAGGTGGACAGCGCCATTACGATATTGCGCCGGGGATGATTTATGACGAGCTAAAGCCAGGCGAGGATCTGGGGATGGTGGAGTCGAATCGCCCGAATGTTCATCTGTATGAGTTCAGGAACGGTCAGATGCGCGCTGTGGCGGCGGGGACACGTGGCAGTTATTCCAGCATCGCGCGGGATTACAACGGCACCTACAGTTCACAGCGGCAGGAGCTGGTAGAGAGTTTTGAAGGTTATAACGTGCTGCAGCAGTGGTTTGTTGGGCAGCAAAGCCGTCCTGTATACCGAAACTGGCTGGCAATGGCATTGCTCAGCGGCGTTACCATCCCCAATGATGTCGACAAAAAATCCCTTTACAACGCGCTCTATCTTGGGCCAGTCATGCCATGGATTGACCCGGGAAAAGAGGCTGCTGCCTGGAAGGCAATTGTCCGTGGAGGAGCAGGCACAGAAGCCGAATGGACGCGCGCACGTGGTCAGAATCCGCAAGAGGTGAAACGTCAGCGTCTCCGGGAAACCCAATTCAACCGAGAAAACGGGCTGGTGTTTGACTCAGACGCCGCCAACGATAAAGGAGTGCTCCCTGATGCAGCAAATGATAAGCCCGCCCCGTCGCGGGACGATGATTAATCCCCGTGCCAGTGTGGCTGGTATCGATGCCGCAAACGGTCAGTGCTGGTATGAGATTCGCGCACTGGCTGCAGGGCGTGTGGAAATATTTCTCTATGACGTGATCGGCGGCTGGGGGATTACTGCTCAGCAGTTCGTCTCCGACTGTAAGGAGGCCGGGGTGTTTGAGGCCAGCGCCGTCGATCTGCATATCCACAGCCCGGGCGGCGATGTGATGCAGGGATTTGCCATCTTTAACACCTTGTCCCGTCTGAAGGCGAAGCTGGATATCTGGGTGGACGGCGTGGCTGCCAGTATGGCTTCAATGATTGTCTGCCTGCCCGGTGCCACGGTGCATATGCCGGAAAACGCCTGGCTGATGGTACACAAGCCGTGGGGCGGGATCGCCGGGGATTCCGATGACATGCGTGATTACGCTGCCTGGCTTGATCGTAATGAAGCGCTGATGCTCAGTGCCTACATGAACAAGACCGGGCTGGGGCAGGAAGAACTGGAGGCGATGCTGAAAGCTGAAACCTGGCTTAATGGCGCGGAGGCGGTGGAAAAAGGTTTCGCTGACACGCTTGAACCAGAACTGCAGGCCGCGGCCTGTGTGAATCAAAATAAACTGAAGGATTACCAGAATATGCCAGAACAGATTAACAACCTTTTTGGGCCGCGTGCCGAAGCTCCAGTCAGTCAGCCGCAGCCCGCACAAAACCCGGCGCCGCAGGCCGCAAATAACCCACCGGCACAGCAACCCACCCAGCAACCGCTGGCAGGAAATATCGACATTACCGCGCTGGCCGCCCAGCTCCAGCAGCAGATGCAGGCAGCGAATACTGAACGAGTCAGCGCAGTTTCCGCTGTGTTTGATGCGTTTCCTGCTTTCGGTTCGCTGAAAGCGGAATGCATCACGGATATTTCCTGCTCAGCGGAACAGGCCCGCACCAAATTGCTCAGTGCGCTGGCGGCAGGGACTACCCCGAGTGCCGGTCCGGGTGCAGTTCACATCCATGCGGGTAACGGGAATATTGTTGGTGATTCCATTCGTGCGGCGGTGATGAACCGTGCGGGCTATGCGCAGGCGGAAAAAGATAACGCCTACAACGGGTATACCCTGCGCGAACTGGCCCGCGCCTCGCTGGTGGATCGTGGTATCGGTATTTCTGGTGTCGGTACCGCACAGGCGATGGTTGGGCTGGCGTTCACCCATAGCAGCAGCGATTTCGGCAATATCCTGATGGATGTGGCGCATAAGGCGGCATTGCTTGGCTGGGATGAGGCCAGCGAAACATTCGAACAGTGGACCCGTAAAGGCACACTGACCGATTTCAAAACCGCGCACCGCGTTGGCCTGGAATCACTGGCATCGCTGCGTAAGGTTCGCGCCGGGGCGGAATATAAATATGTCACCATTAAAGATCGCGGTGAGCCGATTGCACTGGCCACCTATGGTGAGCTTTTCAGCATTGACCGCCAGACTATCATCAACGACGACCTGGATATGCTGACGCGTATCCCGCAGGCAATGGGGCTTGCTGCGCGAGCCACTGTCGGCGATCTGGTCTGGGCTGTACTGACCAGCAACCCGAAAATGTCGGACGGTAAGCCGTTGTTCCACGCCGATCATGGCAACCTTGTTGCAGCCGATCTGAGTATTGAAGGGCTGGATACTGCGCGTAAGGCAATGCTGCTGCAAAAATCCGGCGATCGCCGTCTGAATATTCGTCCGGCCTACATGCTGACGCCAGTGGCAATTGAGTCACGGGCAAACCAGCTGATTAAATCCGCCAGTGTACCGGGTGCAGACGCGAACAGCGGGATCGTTAACCCGATCCAGAACTTTGTGACCGTGGCTTCTGAGGCCCGCCTGGATGACAGTAGCCCGACCGATTATTACCTGACCGCTGCGCAGGGGCGCGACACCATTGAAGTGGCGTATCTCGACGGTATCGACACGCCATATCTGGAACAGCAGCAGGGCTTCACTGTGGACGGCGCCGCATTCAAGGTGCGCATTGATGCGGGGGTGGCTCCGCTCGACTGGCGCGGGCTGGTTAAAGTCACCAAAAAATAATGACCGCCGCCTGGCGGTTTTTTTATCCCTGAAGGCGGCGCTGGTCGCCTTTTCCTTTTATGGAGAAAAAACATGGCGAAGAACTATCAGCAGGACGGTACCACACTGGATTATCACAATGCGGGTGTTGATGCCGTTTCATCCGGTGCGCTGGTGGCGGTCGGCGGAATTGCCGGGGTGGCACACAGCGATATTCCTGCTGGCGAGTGGGGAACTCTGCATATGGCTGGTGTTTTTGTGCTGCCTAAAGCGGCAGAAGAAATTTCGGCAGGCCAGAAACTGTATCTGGCTGGCGGCAAGCTGACGGTGGCAAAAGGCGATGATGCAACGCCAAATCCGGTTGTCGGTTCCGCCTGGGGAGCAGCTGAGGCGGATGATGCTGATGTTGCCGTCCGCCTGGGGTTCTGATGAACCGGTTCCGGGAACGTTTGGCTAAAGCAGATGCCCGGATTAACCGGGCGTTTGCCGAAGAAGTGCCTGCATGCCTGCAAACGGGTGAAGGCCCGCGTCTGGTGACCGTGATTTTTGAATCACCGGATGCGCTGTCGGGTGTACCGGGTGGCGGGGAAATTCAGAACCAATCCCCGGCGTTCAGTGCAATGACTGCGGATATTTCCGGTCTCGAAAAACATGACGGTGTGGTGATCAACACCATCCCTTACCGGGTGACACATATCGGCGCGGATGAAGAAGGGCGGACCCGCGTCACGCTGGCATATGGGGAACCCGGCAAAACACAGCCTCAGATCGATAAATGGAGCTGATATGGCGCGGGAGTCTCGACTGCGACGGGATTTACCCGTCGATATTGATGTGAATGTTATCTGGCGAATTGCGGACAGTATCGGTGCGACGCAAAAACAGTTCCGTGCAGCATACTCGCGCGCACTCAGGCGTACTGCCGCCACGCTGCGTAAGAAAGCGATGGCGGATCTGAAAGGAGGGCTGGCCCCACGCAGTATGGATATGGTCCGGCGCCGTCTGCTGTCTTTTCGTCTGGACAGGGGATCGCAACTGGATAACTTCCGGCTCTGGTTCGGGCTGAATGCCATTAAGGTGAAAGACCTTAAAGGACGAATCAACGGGCGGCTGCGACCGCACCATACCCGGCGTGACCGCAACACGGGGCGTTTTATTAAAGCGCGCCGCCAGGCAGAAAACGCCGGATTTTCCCCAAAAGGTAATCTGCTGAGCGAACGGTCGTTTGAAAACGGGGAGGTGTCCCGTTCAAAACGGGATAATCGCCGGACGGTGGTTATTCGCGATCCCCTGACCCGCCGGACACGCGAAGCAGAAATGGATATCTACGAACCGATGCTGAACTACATCGAGGACAACGCATTTGCGGAAGCGATGGAGATTTTTATGCATCACTTTGAAACCGACATTCGCGGGCGCGTAAAAGCCCGTATTTCTGTCTGAGGTAACGAACGATGGCCGAGCCACTGTTGCTGGGGCGGTATCACGATGCCGTGACTGACGCATTAAAAAAAATCGGATGGGTGCGTGATGCCGGTGCGTATCCGGAACGAAATGTTCCCCGCTTTTCGTGCCTGACCACGCCCGCGGTGTATTTCTCGATTAACAGCTGGGAACAGGGTGGAGGTAATGAGGGGCAACTGAGCGTTAATTTAACCTGTGATCTCTTCGTGGTGGTGGATGCCGCCGGATCGGGTGTGAGTCAGCCTGAGATTTTTGTCAGAACCGCTGCGGCCGATATTACCCAGTGGATTGACGGGCAGCAGTTTGGTCTGGGCCATATTGAGCCTGCGGTATTCACCACGGCTGAACGTGATGAGTTTGATCCGCGAATGGATGATTATCTGGTCTGGCGTATTTCATTCACCCAGGCGGCTGCATTTGGTACTGACCCCTTTGCACACAATGGCATGCCTCTGCAGCAGGCCTGGCTGGGTGCTGCACCTGATACGGGCCGTAATCACGTGGATGACTATCAGCTTATCTGGGAGGCTCAGCCCGATGAGTGATATAGAAGGTGACCTGCAGCGCAGACTGGCGAACCTTGTCCGGCGCGGTGTTATTCATTCCGTCAGGCACGATCGCATCCCAAAATGCCGGGTGGATTTGGGGGATATCATCACGACCTGGCTGCCGTTGTGCCAGGGGTTTTCAGGAACTAACCGTGCTGATTCAAATCCTTATGCCGTGGGGGATGCGGTTACGGTCCTGTCCGAAGCCGGAGAACTCAACAACGGACGGGTGTTTCCCGGCTGGAACACAGGAAAGCTGCCGGTGCCGGAAGGAAGTGACAGCGAGCACATTACCCGTTACAGCGACGGGACCGAGATCCGTTATGACAGGAACGCGCATGCCCTGACGATTACGCTGGCTGATGGTGGAACTTACAAAATTGTCGGTAAAGGCACGCTGGATGGTCCGGTAGAAATTACCGATACCCTGACAGTTCATGGCAAAACCCAGATTAATGCTGACACGTCGGTTGCAGGGAATATCGGGGCGTCAAAGGAGATAACGGATAAATCCGGCAGCATGAGCAAGATACGTGAAGTCTTTAACAACCACGATCACCGCGGCGACAGCGGCGGGCTCACCGATAAACCTAATCAGAAAATGTGACCTGCTGCGGCAGGTTTTTTTATGCCTGGAGAAAAAACATGTCTCAGTTACATGGCGTTGAAACTATTGAACTCACCTCTGGTACGGTGGCGGTTACCACGATTCAGACCGCCATTATCGGCCTGGTGGGAACAGCACCTGATGCGTCGGGGGGAACAGCCGCATCGGGATCATCCGGTACACCCATTCTCGATAACGTTATCGACTTCACTGCAACCATTAAGGGGCGGGAAGGTAATGTCATCAATGTCGCTGCGCTGGCCGGACAGCCGGCAGCCGAAAATCCTGCTGCGGTTGTGACGTCAGCAAGCTGGGAGCCTGAATCGCTGACACTGAAAATCACGCTGGGTTGTGATGAGCACGGTGTTATCACAGCTAAACCCGAAGACGTTGCTGAGGCTGTCGGTGGTGTTGATGGCGCAAAAGTCAGTGCGAGTGGGCGCGGTGACGGGATTGTCCAGCCCTTCAGCCTGCAATTAGCGGGGGGTGAAGATGAACCCTTTCCACTCAATACGCCGGTGGCGGTCGTCGGCACCACGCTGTTATCCCGCCTTGGTGAAAAAGGTACGCTGAAACAGGCACTTACAGACATTAACGATCAGCGTAATGCGCTGACGGTGGTGGTGCGTGTGGCAGATGAAAACGATGTGGCAAAACGACGCGCTGCGGTACTGAAGGGGATCGGCACCTTGTCTTCAGCGAAATCTGTTACCACGTACCAGCCGCGTATTGTGATAGCGCCGGGATTCAGTGAGGACGATGCGGTTGGTAAGGGGCTGGAAACCGTGGCCGGGAAATTGCGCGCCGTTGCCTATGTTGACTGCGCCTCCGGTGCGACGCTGCAGGAAGTGGTACAGCGTCGCCAGTCCTATGGCGCACGAACTGAACTGTTGCGCCCGCGGGTCCAGGCGAGCGATGCAGATGGCCAGCTGGTTTATCGTCCTTACTCTGCGTTTGCTGCCGGGTTACGCGCCCGCATCGACTTTGAAAAAGGCTGGTGGTGGAGCAAGTCGAACCAGGACATCAACAACATCCTCGGTGTTGAGCAGATCGATGAATTTATCCTCGGGGATGAGAACTGCGATGCAAACCTGCTCAACATGCAGAACGTGTCCACCATTATCCGCCGGGCGGGTTTTAAACACTGGGGGAACCGTCTGTGTGCAACCAATCCACAGTGGCGTTTTGAATCTGTCCGCCGTACTGCTGATGTTATTGAGGACAGCATTCAGGAAACCATGCTGGAGTATGTTGACCGCCCACTGGACCGGGAAAATGCGGATGACATTATCGGCACCATCAATGCCTATATGCGGCAACTGGTCGGTCTTGGCGCCATATTCGGTGGGCGGGCCTGGCTGGATGAAGAACTGAACACCGCGGAAACCATGGCGTCGGGTGTCCTGTACATCAATTATGACTTTGGTCCGAAATCGCCGACTGAACTTATCAGCCTGCGCGTCCGGGTGAACAATAACTATGCGCTTGAGGAGATGCTTGCAGCATGAGCGATAAAAACACACTACGCGTCTGGACCTTCTTCCGGCAGGGGATCCGTATTCAGGGGGCGCATGAATTTACGCCGCCGTCTCTGGCTATTGTTAAAACGGATTTGCGTACCGGCGCACAGGATGCGCCAACTCCGGTTGATGACGGCATGGAAGCACTGACCTGTCAGGTTAAATTTTATGGGATAGATACGGATATGCTGGCCAGCTTTGGTTTTGTCAGCGGCAGCCGTTCACGCTTTACGGCTTATCAGGGCTATCTCGGTAACGGCACTGCGCGCGGTACGGTTGAGGAAATCGAGGGGTTTGTACAGACCGTCACGCCGGATGCGCGCAGTAAGGACACGCTTTCCGAAAATGCCGTGACGGTTGATATTGCCGTCAGCTACTACCGTCAGTCACTGGACGGGCGCGAACTGTTCGCCATCGACACAGAGCGTTTCGCCCGCCGGGTGAATGGTGTTGATGTGCTTTCTGGCCTGGCTGCCAAAGTGCGTCTCTGATTTTACTGTTATCCCACCACTGTAACGGCCTGCGGGCCGTTTTTTTATGGAGCATCCTATGAGCTTTCCTGGTGAAACCCGCGTTATAAAACTGTATTCCCCCGTATCACTTGATAATGGGGTCGTGATCGATGAAGTCACCATGCGTGAACCGCTGGTTCGCGATCGCATCACTCATGCCAAAGACCGCGGCAACGAAGAAGAGAAAGAAGCCCGCATGATTGCGTTGCTGTGCAATCTCAGTGAACAGGATCTCTGGCTGATGACGGCGGCAGATTATTCACAGCTGCTGGATGCCTTTAACGTTTTTATGCTCCCGCCCGCGAAGCGACCGAAGGCGGGCTCCTCCGGGCAATAAGATTTCTGGGGCGGCGACTGCATTTTCCGATGGCGGAATACCTCGATATGCCGTTCAGCACTTTCTCTGATTTTTTGACCGACGAACTGGAGACGATAAACCGTGGGCGGAATAAGCCAGAACCTTAAGGCCGTCATTACCTTTGGCGGAAACCTGGATAATTCATGGAAACGATCTGCAGATGGTCTGCAAAAAAGCCTGAAAGATGTCGGAAAGCAGTCCGAACGACTGACAAAAGATCAGACTAAACTGGCAGCAGAAATCAAACGCGCCAAACTGGCCGGTGAAAGCCTGGGGGATTTGAAGCGCCGCTATACCGATGTTTCCAGGGAAATCCGCAAAACGGAGGCGGAGCAGCAGAAACTGAATGTACAGATGCAAAAAGCACAGCGCATTCAGGCGTTCAAGGGGGCCGGTAAAGGTCTGTTCCGGCGCGGTCTGGGGATCGCCGGGCAGGTGGGCGGGATGTTTGGATCCGGGCTGGCTATTGGCGGTGGCGGTGTGGTGGCTTCAGCTCTTGGCACACTGATAGCGCCAGCTGCCACCAATGCTGAAACGGCAACCCGCACTAATGTCGCAAAAAGTTACGGCGTGGACGTGGCCACGTTTAATGCCTGGGATTCTCTGGCGAAGCAGTACGACATGAATGCGGAAAACATTGGCGATCTCTTTGAAGAGTATCTGCATAAATCCGGGGAGTATAAACAGAACGGTAAGCAGGGCTCGCTGCAGGATGCGTTTGAAACGCTCGGTTTCAAAGCGGGGGATTTTGCCGGGCTCAGCGATATGGCGCAGTTCGACAAAATTGTTGAACGGGCGCTCAGCCTTCAGGACGAGTCAAAAGCCTCCTTCGCACTGGATTCTCTTTTTGGCGGGGAAGCGAGCAAACTGCTGATGCTTATCAAGCAGTCTGGCCGGAGCTACCGCGATCTGATGGACGAACAGCGGCGCTACAACCTTGTGACCAAAGAGGGGGCTGATGGGGCGGTTGCGGGTAATCAGGCTATCAATAATCTCCGCACTGTTTTCTCTTCTGCGGTTGCAGAAATTTCCGGGCAACTGGGAAATGAACTGGCGCCGGATATCCGTAACCTGACAAATGATCTTGCCGACTGGTTCAAAGGTGGCGGGATCAAGCGCATTGTGACTTTCCTGCGAAATGACCTTTATCCCGGCGTTCTGTCGTTCGGGCAGGGGGTGGTTTTTGTCGGCAAAATTATTTATGCGCTGGCTAAAAAACTGTCCTGGTTGCTTCCGGATGAACGAAATGACCAGCGCGATGTACTGAAAACACTGGCCGGTAATGGAATGAATATGGCTCGCCTCAGAGCTGAACAGACAGGCCAGGGAGAATGGTTTTCGCAGCAACTGGCAACTCATCCTGACTTGCCAGAAAAAGTAAAAGAGTCATGGAACGATACCCGTGGATGGTTCGGTCCTGACAGCGACGATGAGGCGTTTAACAAATCTCTTGATAAATACCTGTCACCGGAAGGCGGCGATTCGCTTTTAAACTGGAATGCGGCGCTACAGCAAAACAAGGACCATGTCGCGCAAACCGTCAAAGAGGAACCGGAAAGCAGTGCCGGAGCCAGGGATAATTACGCGCATGAGCCGGTAACATCTGCCAGTCAGTGGGAAAGAGAACCATCAGTACTGACGTACAGCCAGGGGGAAGGAGAAAGCGCCCGCGCAGGGGAAAAGTATCCGAATGCTCCCCTTTTTCCCGCCGGGCAGCAGGACAGGAATGTTACTGCAACAGACAGTTCACCTGCTGAGCCGGTGATTCTGAAAGACGAGAGCACGGGCGGTTACTGGGAAAGTCTGCTTCAGAAAATGGATGTACTGGATAAGCAGCCGCCATCACGGCAGATAACCGATAACCGCAAATTTGAGTACCACTTCGAAATTAATGCCGCGCCGGGACAGGATGAGAAAGCGATTGCCGATGAAGTGACCACGGTGACGAAAAACAATTCTGCCTTTAATGGTGATAACAGCCTTCTGGATGGGGGACTTGTCTGGTGAGTGAAATTATCCCGATATTTGAAGATTCCGGTCAGCGCAGTACAGGCGCATTACGGGGTGGGCAGGAAGCCCGCGTGATGATGATGCTGGGGAGTTTCGCCTTTTCGATTGATACAGCGGCTTATCATCAGCTCACCCGTGAGGCCAGCTGGCGCTGGAGTGAACAGGAACGCATCGGCAAACAGGATCTTCTTCAGTACACCGGAAAGCCAGGGCGTACCGTCAGGCTTGAAGGGCAGTCTCACGCCTTTTTCCGTAAAGGGGTGGATGGGGTGAATGATTTATTTGATCTTGCTGATCAGGCGAAACCCCAGCAGCTTGTCAGCGGAGAAGGCGATGTGCTGGGGTGGTGGGTGGTGACCGACTTTTCAGACACGACGAGTAAGTTTTTACCGGGTGGCGGTCACCGAAACAAAAACTGGACGATGACGCTAAAACACTATGCCGACGATCTATCAAACCCGTGACGGAGATGTACTGGATGCAATTTGTGCCGTGCATTACGGTACTGAAAATCTTTCAGACTCAGTGACTCAGGTTCTTGAAGCCAATCAGGGGCTGGCGGATCAGGGGACTACGTATCCTTCCGGCCTGTATATCACACTGCCGGATCTGGTGACGCCCGTAGCGGAATCGCCATTCAGTTTATGGGATTGATATGGCAGATCAGACAGCGATGCCGGAATATGCGCCGGCCTTCAGCATTCAGGCCGAAGGGAAAGATATAACCCGGGTGCTGCAACAATGCCTGAGTGAACTGACCCTGACGGATTATGGTGGGGCAACAGCAAAAGCCGATGAACTGAAAATCAGCCTCATCTCTGAAACGCTGGCGCTTCCCACTAAAGGTGCCCGGCTTCGGGTTGCTCTGGGATTCAATGACCAGCTGATCGATAAAGGCTGGTTTGTTGTCAGTGGTGTCGCCAGCAGCGGCCCGCCGAGGCGTATTGAGCTTTATGCGACCGCCGCGCCGATGAACGCCCAGAAACAACCCGGAGATGTGACAAGCCAGAAAACCCGGAGCTGGGATAACCTTCGCCTTGCCGATATTGTCAAAACAGTGGCCACCGATAATGGGCTTATTCCCCGCGTGGCCGACGCGCTGAAAGATATTCGTATCAACCATATTGATCAGGTGGCGGAATCAGATGCCAACCTGCTCGCAAGGCTTGCGCGTGACTACAACGCAGTGAGTAAACCATCTGGAGGTTACTGGCTTTTTTTGCAACAGGGAGCCACGGCAACGGCTTCAGGGAAACAGACTGGCGGGATCACCATCACACCGGATGAAGTATCAAACTGGTCCTACAGTGAAGGTGAGCGAGGGAGTTCGACGGGTAAAGCTACAGGGAGTGGAGGAAAAGCCAAAGAGAAAATCGGTGTGCGTTATTACGACGAGGAGGACGGCACGACAAAGACCTCCTCCGTTGAACATGATGGCCCGGCGATGACCAATCCCTATACCCAGTCGGAGAAAAACACCGCCGAGCAACAGGCAAACTCCAGGAAAACACAGGCGAAGCGTAACGAGCAGAAAATGACGCTCACGGGGCCATGTCGCCCTAAACATGTTCCGCTGACAGCCGAAGCAGGTGTGTCGACTTCCGGTTTTGGCTCCCGTGAGGATCGGGCCTGGGTGGTTGAGTCTCTGGTATTTTCTCTGACGTCAGCGGGATTCAGCTACACCTACAACCTTGTTGTGGATATTCGTAAACCCGCAGCGGCTTCGAAAAAATCAGAAAAGCAGGACAAAAAAGGCCCGTCTTACTTCGGTTAACCCTTACGCCATCCGGCGACTCAGCAACGGAATTTAATCATGAACGGTGTAAACAACCGGACCGGAAAACGCCTGTCCGGCGTCGCCCATTTGCGCCAGTCCGTCAGCGACATTCTGACCACGCCCATCGGGAGCCGTGTTCTTGTCCGTGACTATGGCAGTGATCTGTTTTCGCTGGTGGATAACCCACGGGATGATTTGACCCGACTACAAATAATCGCCGCATCTGCGACCGCACTGGCCCGGTGGGAGACGCGGCTGAAGGTAACACGTGTGCTTGTTTCCTTTCCTGAAGGGGAGTCCGGCTGTGTGCTGGATATCGAGGGGATCAACAAGGAAACCAATTTACCTGTCAGAACGGGAGACATAACGATTTATGGCAAGCAGCTATGACGTGATCAACCTGTCCGAACTGGACGTACCGGATGCCATTGTGGTGCCGGATGCGACTGAAATCTTCACCCGGTGGCTGGCGCGCCTGCGGGAACTTGATAAGCAGTTTGATGCGCTGGTGGAATCCGATCCAACGTTTAAACAGGGGGAGGTGAATGCCTACCAGCTGACACTTGCGTTTCAGCGGGTTAATGATGCCGTGCGGGCGGTATTTCTCGCGAGTGCAAAAGAGGCAGACCTTGACCAGATAGGTGCTGCATTCAACGTTAAACGTCAGGTGATTAAGCCCGGCGATCCGCTTGCCATCCCGCCAGTGGAGCCTGAACTGGAAGACGATGCGGCATTTCGTGAACGTATCCAGCTTTCATGGGCGCAACTGAATACAGCAGGCGCGCGTAACGCATACCGCTTTCATGCGAAGTCCGCCGATACGGATGTGCTGGATGCCGATGCCTATGGGCCGGAAACCCATAACCGGCCCGGCTACGTTGATGTTTATGTCCTGTCACGCACCGGGGATGGGACAGCGGGACAGCCCCTGCTTGATAAGGTTAACAGCACGCTGAATGCAGATGAAATCCGCCCGTTAACGGACTATGTGACGGTAAAAAGTGCCACGATTGCAAACTATGCCGTTACGGCGGAGCTGGAGATCCCGGAAGGACCTGATGCCAGTACGGTGCTGAATAATGCCATCGATGTTTTACGGTCATACACCATGCTTTCCCATCGGATTAAAACTGTCATCCCGCTGTCCGCCATTTATGCCGCGCTGCAACAATCCGGTGTGGTCCGGGTAAGGCTGATTTCTCCGGTGACAGATCTGGAAGCGGAAGCGGGTAAAGCCCCGTGGTGTACCGCCATTAATGTCACCCGCAGGGAGGTAAGCAGCAATGACGGCTAAGTTTCGATCTCTGCTTCCTCCAGGCGCATTTCATGAAGAGCGTGCGCAGGAGCAGGCCAGCGCTGAGCAAATCGCCACCCTCGATACCAACATGGTGCGCAAGTCCAAAAATCCTGACACCTGTCCGGCGCATCTTCTCCCCTGGCTGGCCTGGGAGCATGCCGTTGATTTCTGGGATGACGGCTGGACAGAGGCGCAGAAGCGACAGGTGATAAAAGATGCCGCTTATGTTCATCAGCACAGGGGAACGGCCGGGGCGGTACGCCGTTCTCTCGGGTCAGTAAACCTGCCCACGACCGTGGTTGAGTGGTGGGAAGACATCCCGCGTGCTGAACCTTACACCTTCCGGATTGAAGTACAGAGCAGTGAGGGGGTCAGTGACGCTCTCTATCATCAGATCCGCCAGCTTACCGAGCGGGCCAAGAACCTGCGCAGCTATCTGAGCAAAATCGATGTGATGGCGAATGTGGGTATGGACGGGGCTTTTTATATTTCGGGTGCGACAACAGCGCATATCGATGTGGACATTTTTGCCGGGGAATCTCATGGCTGATTACTACTCAATTATCACTAACCGGGGTAAAGAACTCGAGGCGGAGGCGCTGGCCAGTGGTCGCCTGATTGTACTGACTCACTTTGTGGTGGGTGACAGTAATGGCAAGCAGGTCAAGCCAGATCCGGCACAAATCCGGTTGATCAATGAAACGTACCGGGGCGATATTGCCGAGCTGGTGGTGTCCCCGGAACAGTCCACGCAGTTAATGGCGAAAATCGTCCTGCCGACCGGGATTGGCGGATTCACCGTTCGCGAAGTCGGTTTAATGACTGACGCCGGGGAGCTCTACGCGGTGGCAAACTGCCCATCGATCGATAAGCCGGTTGGCGGTGTCAGCGTTAATATGCAGTTTCGCCTGGCGGTATCAGACACCTCAAATATCACGCTGAATGTTGCAACAGGTGATGGCTTATTCCTGCGCATTGACCAGAACCTGAAAGAGATAAAAGCGCGTGGCGCGGAAGCACAAAGAACATCGCGTGAGTCCATTGGTGTCCTTGATGGCACGACACAACAAAGAGGGATGGTTCAACTTAACAGCGCTGTGAACAGCACCAGTGAAACGCAGGCTGCCACCCCTGCGGCAGTTAAGATCGCAATGGATAATGCGAATGCGCGGCTGGCTAAAGACCGGAACGGCGCGGATATACCGAATGTCGCATTATTTCTACAAAACCTTAGTTTGGTAGAAACGATAAATCGCGCGGCTGGATCACTGCAAAAAGACCAGAACGGCGCGGATGTTCCACAACCTGATTGGTTCGTGCGTAATATCGGTGCGGCACGAGCATTTAGCAGTTTTGTAAGCATTGGTGGAGGCGGAAACTGGACGACACCGGAATTTATTGTCTGGCTTGAAAATCAAGGGGCATTTAATCATCCGTACTGGATGTGTAGAGGTTCGTGGTCTTACGGTGATAACCGAACTATCACTGATACAGGGTGTGGAAATATCCAGTTATCCGGCGCAGTTGTTGAGGTTATGGGCGAACGTGGTGCGATGACCATTCGTGTCACAACAGCAACTACTTCAACGGGTGGTGTTGTAAATGCGCAGTTCACTTACGTCAGCCATGGTGATGGGTATTCACCGGGCTGGCGCAGAGATTTGAAACGCTCAGGCGACACAATGCTCGGTGAACTGAAAATTCATGGGGCTAATGCCCTGAGGATATTTGATGAACAACGAGGCCTGATTTTCCGGCGTTCGGAAGAGAGCCTGCATCTTATCCCCACGTTGGAAAATCAGGGGGAGAATGGCGATATCGGCCCACTGCGCCCACTCAGTATTAATCTGAGAACGGGTGAGGTTATGATTCAACATAAATTACTCGCCAGCGGTGGTGCTCAGATTAGCAGCTCACTGGGTATTGGGGTTGATAATGCCCTGGGCGAGAATTCAATTGTTTTGGGCGATAGCGACACTGGTTTTAAACAGAACGGTGACGGTGTTCTTGATGCTTATTCCAATAGTCGTCAGGTGATGAGAATTGCACCCGGTGCTGTGCAGGTATTTGGCTCAACGGGGATGTGGATTCACCTGCGCGAGCAGATTTGTTTTTCCAACGTTACACCTGTGAATAATGACGGTGCATCGGCAATTGTCAGGCAGGAACATCAGGACAGACACTTTATACTTGGCGGGCTGGGTAATCATCAGTTCGGCATTTACATGATAAATAAATCCCGTTCAGAAAATGGAACTGATGGGCAAGCTTATCTGGATGAAAACGGAGACTGGGTATGTGGCGGTCAGATTCTTCCAGGCAGCTACGCAAACTTTGATGCTCGTTATCAGCCAAAAGATAATTACGCAACTCAAGCGTGGGTATTGCAAAACTTTGTCCAGAATATCCGACAATCAGGTGTGACTTATATTGGCGCAGAGGAAAACTCAGGTCAGCGCCTGGTGCCAGCCGGAGGTGTGTTAATTGGCTCTCAGGTCAATGGGAAATGGGACAATAACGAGGGGTTTTATTACACCTGGATTCAGCAGAATATCAACGGTAACTGGCTCACAATTGGACGGGTATAAAGAATGCAGTTTTTTAAAAGATTTACTCGCTATCATCCTGTGGAAGGTGAACAGGCTGAATTAGCAGAAAAGCACAACGTAATGTTTTTGCGGTCAGAAGATGGAACAGACTGGTATGAAGCACAGAAGAAATTTGCCACAGATACAATGAAACTTGTCATTGATGACGAGGGGATTATACGCTCTTTTTCCCGTGACATAACGACGCTTTGGCCTGTCGACAAAAGTGTTGCAGAGGTGGAGTACACCACGTCATTCGATGACGTTTGGATCGATGGCGGCTGGCAGTATCGGGACGGGAAAGTATCTCCCCGTGTTTATACGCAGGCAGAGTTAGTAGAGCAGGCCGAAAGAAAAAAATCCGGCCTGCTGTCAGAGGCTATGGCTACAATTGCTCCGCTTGAACGGGCGGTTAAGCTGGGTATTGCTACCAGTGACGAAGTCACCTTGCTTGAAGTCTGGGAGCACTACAGCGTCATGGTGAATCGGGTAGATACTTCAAAACCTGAATGGCCTACGCCACCGGATATTCAGGCCACTTAACATCTGGTGCTGTAGTTAAATCAAGGCGGCGTAGTGCGGTACGATAAGCCCGTAGCGCCGCCTGTTCTGCTTCTTCCTCGTCTGAGATATCAACGTCTTTTTGTGCGTCCTCCAACCAGTCAATCCTCGTTGTAACGTCCGCCATACGGTTGTTTCGTTCGGCCTCGGCGTTTGCCAGATGATCGCGGATTTGCTGCAATTTTCCATCTTTATAAAACCAGTCATCACCCAGCGTGACACGCAAATTAGCTTTTGTTGCAGGAAGCTCAACAACACTCAGGTTAACCGGGAAGAATGCATGAATATTTGTTGTGAACGTTCTTACCAGGCCATCATCGTCATAGCCAATTTTCAGCGTCTTTGACTCATCAATAACTCAATTACGTCATACCAGTCATTACCTTTGTCATCCTGTAAAAACAGAACGTTCTGCCCGTCGATAATCTTTGGTCTGCCGTATCAGCGTCTGCAACACTCACTAACCACCATCCCGGCGTGTTGACAGAAGCCATAGCACCGTTATTAACAATTGTTCCAATGGAGTTTCGCGGCATGGCACCAATATCGGCTACGGTCGCAGGAATTTTTAACACCTGCCATGTTCTTGACGTACCCGCCTGCTTTTGCCACACCAGATAACTTATATTTGCGTCGTATCTGGAGAGCAAAAGAGCACAGTCATTATTTGAGTCTCGAATGCCGACAACATTCACATAAAAATATGTATTCGCAAACTCAGGCATTCCCGGAGGGAAATTAATTGCTGAATTTGTTTCAATAAATAGCGTTTCACCAGCAGCAAACCAATACTGATAAAAATCGAATCCGCGAAGTGCGGGAATTGTCCCTTTACCCAGCCCTTGATCCCCAACTTTAAGAACGCGCCCGGTAGCATCATCAGTTGTTGACGTTGTCAGTGTCGCTGTTGCTGCGGTACCAAGTTGTAGAGCAGTACGCGCTTGCGCTTTGTCTAGGAGGTCATTCAGGTTTTGGCTTTTTTGTAGCGATCCGGCGGCACGATTTATCGTTTCTACCAAAATCACTTATAAAATTTTGTACTATATTATGATGTCAATTTCTAATAGAAAGTATAAAGAAACAACTATTGTTGCTGATAATCTATTTTAATTGTATGTTCAATATTGTAAATTGATAGTACAATGTATGTTGCCACAAAGGGTTAAGATATATTAAGAGGTTTGCGTGATAAAGAACTACAAATTGGTTAAACTTAAGCCCTATGTGATATCAATCACATTTTCATTTTTGCTTTTTTTGTTGTTAGCTGAGATTTCCACTTATTTTATATATAAGGAGCGTATTAGCTCATATACAGAACGAGTATTGAATAGAAGTGTTAGTCTCATTCAACAGATTGATGAAATAAATGATGATTATGAGATGTTTGATGCTTATAGTCCCTGTAGTGAACTACAGCTTCATGCTGTAAGAATCGCTCTATGGCCTTATGCACTTATAAAGGATATATCATTTATTTCTAATGGGGCAATTACTTGTACTGCGTTGTGGGGCAAGTTGCCAGCACCATTATTACTCAACATATACGATAGAAAAGTTGAAAAGGATAACTTGACGTGGTTTTTTGGCGTTTTGTTGGAAAATAATGTTAAAGCTGATTTACTAAGCAACCAAAAATTAGCTATAACGATTTCACCATTTGCTTTTAACAGATTTTTTACAGACCATGAAGAGAAAGGATTTTCATCAATTGTCGGCAATAGAGATCATTCTCTTCATTTGTTTAGGTTTGGTGATCTGGTCGATCTGCTTGAGGTGACTGAACATGATAAATCTTATCAGTTAGGACTTATTACTACGCAAAGTTGTAATGAAAAACATGACATCTGTGTCATGGGAGGAGTTAAATTCCCGTGGGTGAGTTTCGATAATGGGTTAATGATTTTGTTGATTGCATTTACATCTATTGTGACAGGTATCCTTTTAGGGGTTGTTTATAATCAAAAAGTTGCACGCAAGCAATCATTAGTATCAAGATTAAAGAATGCCATAAGAAATGAATCATTATATCTTGTATATCAACCTATTTATAAAATAAAAACCGGTAAGGTTATTGGTGTAGAGGCACTAATTAGATGGGATGATCATGATATTGGTAGCATTCCTCCTGATATTTTTATCCCTATAGCAGAGAGACATAATTTAATTCAAGATTTAAGTGATTTTGTATTTCGAATGGTAGTAAAAGAAGCTAGGCCGCTTTCTGAAAAAATTAATATCTTTATAAGCATTAATGTTAGTTCTCAAGACCTTTTGTCTAAATCCTTTCAAAGAAAAGTGTTTCAGATGATCGATGAATTAAATATAAAACCCGGAATGATAATGATGGAGTTAACAGAAAGGCAGAGTGCGGATCTAAATTCACTCCAAAAGGTAATTTCTTTATTTAAAGATAAAGGCATTTCAATAGCTATTGATGATTTCGGGACAGGTTATTCAAATTTAAACTGGTTATCAAATTTACAAATAGATGAAATTAAAATTGATAAATCAATTACAGATTCTATCGATGAATGCTCTATAAATAATAATGTATTGTCAGGGTTGGTGGAGATTTTTAAAGATATAACTCACAAAGTCGTTTTCGAAGGTGTAGAAACATCAACTCAGGTGAAATATTTAACTGAAATGTTCCCTGAGTGCGGTGTCCAAGGGTGGTATTACTCAAAGCCACTATCTATAGATAAATTGACAAAATTAGTCGAGGATGCCAATTTGCCTTAACATTTAACACTTTATTTTCATTGTTTTCGCATTCTATATAACACGTGTAACCGCGAGCTATATAAATTTAACTGCAGAAGGATTTTGATATCTTGCCGCATTCAATCTGCGAGTTGGTTCAAAATTGTATGTAATGTCATGTTCGGCTTCATCAGAGAGCTGGCCGAGTTAGGCTTCACGCGTCATTGACTGGGAATATCTTCCACACAGTCTCACCTCTAGGTTGTACTTTGAACTATAGGTTTTAGCTCAGAAAGTGTTGGTATATTAAGTATGGATAAACGCGTAACTAGTTGAATTTTATGAAGTGGAAATATTGTGGATATACCAGCAAGAAAAGTTAAGTTATTGAAAATATTACCAATGAAATCGGTCTCGAAAACCGGAGTAGGGGCAACTCTACCGGGGGTTCAAATCCCCCTCTCTCCGCCACTATTCAAGCACTTGCACGCCTCGCTTTCAACGACAGTTCTCATGGATGTTTTTTTCTTTGAGTATCCTCACAAGTTTATCGTTGTAATGCCCGTGTGATAAAAAAATACGTTTCGTATAAATAAAAAGCCCGCTTCATATGAAGAAGGCTTGCTTGTTTTTGCGTCAATTAGAACTGGTAGACTAAACCAACCGCAACGATGTCGTCAGTTGCGATACCATTGCTTTCATAGAAGCTGTCGTCTTCGTCCAGCAGGTTGATTTTATAATCAACATAGGTGGACATGTTTTTGTTGAAGTAGTAAGTCACACCCACATCAACATATTTAACCAGGTCTTTGTCGACATAACGCCAGTTACCACGACTCACTTCCTGACCACCTAAATCGCTACCTTTAGATTGCAGGTAAGCGATGGAAGGGCGCAGACCGAAGTCGAACTGGTACTGAGCAACGGCTTCAAAGTTCTGCGTTTTGTTAGCAATACCGCCGCTAGCCTCACCGTTACCACCGCCATAGTAAGTCATATTGCGGGTTTCTGAATACATGGCTGCCAGGTAAACGTTGTTCGCATCATATTTAGCACCAACGGTCCAGGCTTCAGCTGTTTCACCGCCCGCATAGTTGTTACGTTGGTTCATTCCGTCCTGGTAACCACGCGCAACCTGTTCATCAGTACGGTCAGATGCGGAGTATGCCGCACCCAGGCTTAAACCAAAGTCGAAGTCATAGGAGGTAGACATACCGAAACCGTCACCGTTTTCTTTCGCCAGTTTACGGTTTTGGCTATTACCGGAACCCTCCTGGCCACTCCATGTACCTTCACCTTCATTATTACCCTGATACTGCAGTGCAAAGTTCAGGCCATCAACCAGACCGAAGAAGCCGTTATTACGGTAGGTGGCCACGCCGTTGGTACGACCGGTCATATACACGTCGGTTTGGGTGTAGGAGTCACCGCCGAATTCCGGCAGCATATCGGTCCAGGCTTCTACGTCGTAGACCACGCCATAGTTACGGCCATAATCAAAGGTTCCGTTCTGACCAAAACCTAAGCCAGCGAAAGCCAGACGTGTCGACGAATCGCCTGTATCACTTTCGGTGCCATTGGCCTTAATGTTATATTCCCACTGACCATAGCCAGTCAGCATGTCGTTAATCTGGGTTTCGCCCTTAAAACCCACACGGGCATAGGTCTGATCGCCATCGCTGTCAGCATCGTCAGAGAAATAACGCAGACCATCGACTTTACCGTACAGATCCAGTTTATTGCCGTTCTTATTATAGATTTCAGCCGCATTTGCTGCGCCTGCAGCTAATAAAGCAGGGAGAAGCAGTGCCAATACTTTTCTTTTCATTATGTATTCCCTTTGCATGATAATTAAAATGAATATTTAGTACTGTCCAGGTAACTACATTTTGATACTATCTATGAAGTTCATTTAATTTAAAGTATAACATGTAACAAATGTATTTAAAATATTTCGAAGTATTTCTTAAGTGTCTTTTTATAACCATAAATGTATGTGTATTACATTGTTATTTACCGAATAAATCGTTTTTAATCAATTAATTATGTATGTCGCGTCATTCATTTGTGGTCTGCATTTTATTTGTAGTGAATATTTATTTTTGTTATCCATATAATATAATTGTCGACATTGAAATTATAGGTTTTATAAATTCATGAGAGTTTTACTTTCGGTGTGATAATAAAAAATAATTATGTGATGGGGCAGGCAGTGGTTTGCAATGATAATTGTTGCTAAGGTGATTTTCTTTCTACAAAGGGAGATAGCATGAAACTGCACGACTGGCAGTCGCGATTTGAAGCCTGGTTAGCTGATAACCATTCCGGACAAGATGCTGCGCATGACATCTTTCACTTTCGACGAGTGTGGATGACGACGCAAAAGCTGAGTACAGCTGCCACCGTGGACTGGCTGGTGGTGCTGACCGCATGCTACTTCCACGATCTCGTCAGCCTGCCGAAGAACCATCCTGAGCGTCATCGTTCGTCGGTACTGGCAGCTCTGGAAACACGTCGCGTTTTGATGCGCGATTTTCCGGATTTTCCACGACAGCGGTTATCGGCAGTGTGTCATGCCATTGAGGCACACAGTTTTAGCGCCAAAATCGCGCCAGAAACCCTTGAAGCCAAAATCGTGCAGGATGCTGACCGGCTTGAGGCGCTGGGTGCAATTGGTTTAGCGCGCGTGTTTGCCGTTTCAGGGGCGTTGGGGGTTTCGCTGTTTAATGCGGAAGATCCGTTTGCCCGCAAGCGTAGCCTTGACGATAAACAGTACGCGCTCGATCACTTCCAGACCAAATTATTGACGTTGCCGTTGACGATGCAAACCGAACGAGGGCGGTATTTGGCACAACATAATGCGGATTTTTTACTGACGTATATGGCGAAGCTGAGTGCGGAGTTAAAAGGAGAATACGAAATGCTGGATCTTGACGCGATTCAACCCTTTAAAGCGCGCTAGTCGCCAGTTCGGCTGAAACGTCAATCGCGCTAATTTATGTTAATCTGTCGGTTATCCATTTCTGCCGGTTAAATGTATGCAGGATAATTTTTCAGTAGCAGGCTCCATGAACCCGATGACAGATGAAAACGAGACCGACGTGCAGGTGATGTTGGCCAAGTTGCTTGAAATATATGACGTGAAAACGCTGGTTGCTCATCTGAATGGCGTTGGCGAGAACCGCTGGAGCCCGGCCATCTTTAAGCGAGTGGTTGCTAATGAAACATGGCATCGCCTCAGCGACCGCGAGCTCATTCATCTGAATACTTTGTTGCCGAAACCACCTGCGCATCATCCGCACTATGCCTTTCGCTTTATCGATCTTTTTGCTGGCATTGGCGGTATTCGTCGCGGCTTTGAAGCGATTGGCGGGCAGTGCGTGTTTACCAGTGAGTGGAACAAGCATGCGGTGCGCACCTATAAAGCGAACAACTACTGCGATCCGCTCCAACACCGCTTTAATGAAGATATTCGTGATATCACACTCAGCCATCATGACGGGGTGAGTGACCAGCAGGCGGCAGAACATATTCGCCAGCATGTTCCTGAACACGACGTGCTGTTGGCCGGATTCCCTTGCCAGCCATTTTCTCTGGCTGGTGTATCAAAGAAAAACGCGTTAGGGCGGGCCCATGGTTTCGCCTGTGATACGCAAGGCACGCTATTTTTTGACGTGGTGCGCATTATCGATGCGCGTCGGCCAGCCATATTTGTGCTCGAAAACGTCAAAAACCTGAAGAGTCACGATCAGGGCAAAACGTTTCGCATCATTATGCAAACGCTGGACGAGCTGGGTTATGACGTGGCGGATGCGGCGGATAACGGTCCGGACGATCCGAAAATTATCGATGGGCAACATTTTTTGCCTCAGCATCGCGAACGTATCGTGCTTGTCGGCTTCCGACGCGATCTAAATCTGAAATCAGACTTCACGCTGCGGGATATCGTCACGCGTTATCCGCCGCGGCGTACCACGCTGGCGGAACTGCTTGAGCCGACCGTCGATGCGAAATATGTGCTGACGCCGGTGCTGTGGAAATACCTCTATCGCTATGCGAAAAAGCATCAGGCGCGGGGCAATGGATTTGGCTATGGCATGGTGTATCCCGGTAACCCTGATAGCGTAACGCGCACATTATCTGCGCGTTATTATAAGGATGGGGCGGAGATCCTGATTGACCGTGGCTGGGATATGGCGCTGGGTGAAAAAGATTTTGACGATCCGCAGAATCAGCGACACCGCCCACGCAGACTTACGCCCAGAGAGTGCGCGCGTCTGATGGGGTTTGAATCTCCGCAGGGCTATCAGTTCAGGATCCCCGTGTCGGATACCCAGGCTTATCGCCAGTTTGGTAATTCGGTGGTCGTTCCGGCATTTGCGGCGGTGGCCAGGCTGCTGGAGCCGAAAATCAGGCAGGCAGTTGCTATTCGCGAGAAAGAGAATCAGCGTGGCGGACGTTCACGATAAAGCAACACGCAGTAAAAATATGCGGGCGATAGCTACCCGCGATACCGCAATTGAAAAACGCCTTGCCAGCGTGCTGACAGAGCAGGGGGTAACTTTTCGCGTGCAGGATGGGACGTTACCCGGTCGCCCCGATTTTGTGGTGGATGATTATCATTGTGTGATTTTTACTCACGGCTGTTTCTGGCACCACCACGATTGCTATTTGTTTAAAGTCCCCGCGACACGGACAGAATTCTGGCTGGAAAAAATAGGCAAAAATGTTCAGCGCGATGCGCGGGATTGTGAAAAGTTGCAGGCTCTGGGCTGGCGCGTACTGATTGTCTGGGAGTGCGCCCTGCGTGGTCGCGAAAAGCTGGACGATGAAGCATTATCTGAACGTGTCATCGAGTGGATCTGCGGCGGTGGCGACACCGCGCAGATCGACACTCTCGGTATTCATTTACTGTAACGTTTTTTCCGACGGGGTAGCAACGGCGTCCGCTTTAACGGGGAACAGGTATTTCCCTAACGTTACCAGCACCACAGCAAACACGATCACGCCGAGTGCCAGCCATTCGATAGGAGCCAGTCTTTCTCCCCCCAGACCGGTACCTAACAGCACGGCAACAACCGGATTGACGTAGGCATAGCTGGTGGCTAGCGCCGGGCTGACATTGCGGATCAGGAACATATACGCATTAATGGCAATAATGGAACCAAACAGGGCCAGGTAAGCCACCGCAATAAAGCCTGAAAATGTTGGCATGGTGGTCAGTTTTTCCCCGGAGAGTAGCGATGCACACATCAGCACTATACCGGCGGCTAACATTTCAATGGCTCCGGCCATCATGCCAACGGGTAGGGTAATGCGTGAACCGTACACCGAGCCAAACGCCCAGCTTATCGAACCGATCAGGATTAAAATAGCGCCCCACGGATTGCCACTTAAATTGCCTCCGCTGTTTAGCATGATGATCCCTGCTAGCCCAATCGCTATCCCCAACCATTCCAGCTTGCGCGTTTTGATGCCAAAAAAGTGGCTAAAACACAGCGTAAATAGCGGGACGGTGGCGACCACCACGGCGGCAATACCAGAAGGGACATTTTGATGTTCTGCGACGGTGACCAGCCCATTACCCACAGCCAGCAGCAGGATACCAATTAGCGCGGCGTTCAGGATTAGGCGTAAGGGGGGCAGCTTATGCCCACGAATAAGTAAGAAACTTGTTAATAAAACTCCCGCGGAGAGAAAACGTACGGCTGCCATCATTAACGGCGGCCAGCTTTCAACGCCAATGCGAATAACGAAGTACGTGGAACCCCAAATGATGTACAGCGCGAATAGCGCACTGAAAAGCGGTAACAATTGCCTGAAACGCATAATCCCTCACGGTGGAAATAAAAAGGTGCAACATAGTAAACGTCAAAACTATCTTACTGGCGAGATTTATAATTACGTGTTGATGTTAAAAACTTGTTGACCAGAAAGGTCAGTTTCAGCATGGCGTGTTTTACTTCATACTTATGACTGCAAAAAAATAATATTGAGGGTGAAAATTTTGGCAGGAAGTAGCTTACTGACCTTACTCGATGATATCGCCACGCTGCTGGATGATATTTCAGTGATGGGAAAACTGGCCGCGAAAAAAACCGCGGGCGTGCTGGGGGATGATCTGTCGCTTAATGCGCAGCAGGTGTCGGGCGTGCGGGCTAACCGCGAACTCCCGGTAGTCTGGAGCGTGGCGAAAGGATCGTTTGTTAACAAAGTTATTCTGGTGCCGTTGGCGCTATTGATAAGCGCATTTATCCCCTGGGCGATCACCCCCTTATTAATGGTAGGCGGGGCGTTTCTCTGTTTTGAAGGGGTGGAAAAGGTTCTGCATACCCTGGAGGCGCGTAAGCACAAAGAAAGCCCGGAAGAGCGTCAGCAGCGTCTGACTGCTCTGGCCGCACAGGATCCACTCACCTTTGAGAAAGATAAAATCAAAGGGGCAATACGTACCGACTTCATTTTGTCTGCCGAGATTGTCGCGATTACGCTGGGTATTGTCGCGGACGCACCCTTGCTGAATCAGGTGTTGGTACTATCTGGTATCGCGTTAGTGGTGACCGTGGGCGTGTATGGCCTGGTTGGGATTATCGTTAAGCTTGATGACATCGGGTACTGGTTGGCAGAAAAGCGTAGCCTGCTTGCCCAGTCGCTGGGCAAAGGGTTGCTGGTGGTTGCCCCCTGGCTTATGAAAACACTTTCTGTGGTCGGCACACTGGCGATGTTTTTAGTGGGAGGCGGCATTGTGGTACACGGAATATCGCCGCTGCATCATGCGATTGAACATTTTGCTCAGCAGCAAAGTACATTGATTTCGCTAATGCTTCCGACCCTGCTTAACCTGGTGCTCGGCTTTATCATCGGTGGGATTGTCGTTCTGCTGGTAAAAGCTGTCGCCAGAGTGCGCGGAGTTTCGCACTAATTGTTACAGGACTGATTACGCAAAACGCCTCTTTGTCATCTAAGGTGTAAAGGTTTCTCTTGATACAGGAGGCAGGTATGGTCTTTTCTGTCAGTGAGGAAGTCACCTCCAAAGAGGGTGGCCCACGTATGATCGTTACCGGGTATGCCAGCGGAATGGTGGAGTGTCGCTGGTACGACGGCTTTGGCGTTAAACGGGAAGCATTCCGTGAAGATGAACTGGTGGTGCCTGGCGAGCGAAGACAGCTCTCCCAGGATGCCTGAACATTTGGCTCGACCGTAACCTGGTGATCTCTCACCCATTAGTTATATTTATCATTCCGGTGAGAATTATTTACTTGTCAGGCAAAAAAATTGCAGATAAGGTTTGGTTCACATCAGATTTTCTGGTGTAACGAATTTACAAGTGCTTCTTGCATAAGCAAGCTTGATCCCGACCCGATAAGGGCCGGGATTTTTTTCGCCCTCAGTCAGCGATTGATCTCCGACACGCTAAAGTCATGGATATCAAGCTCGAACGCATCGGCCAGTTCATGCCATGTATGGTAATCACGCCCGTCAACGCTGACGCGCTCCGGGTCATCCTGGCTACGATGAATTTCACTCTCGCAGATTTCGTTGATTGCCTTTAGCAGCGCGTCGACATCGACGCTGACTTCACGTTTGGCCGTATCGCTGTACTCTTTCGCGGTTTTCATCCTCATACCTCTCAACCGTTAAGGATACCGGGGGAGCGTACCCAAACATCAGATACGCACAACTTAAGTATAGACCGTCGATAAAACCCGCAATCGCGCGTGCACAGCGCTGCCAGAAAAAGGAATTTGTTCTACACTGGCACAAAGCCACAGGAGGAAAACTATGAAGGTGAATGATCGGGTCACAGTCAAAACGGACGGCGGTCCTCGTCGACCGGGCGTGGTACTGGCAATCGAAGAGTTTAGTGAAGGCACCATGTACCTGGTTTCGCTGGAAGACTACCCGCTCGGTATCTGGTTCTTTAATGAATCAGGTCATCAGGATGGTATCTTTGTGGAAAAAGTGGAGTGACATGAGTTCTGCTGTTTGATTCTGACTGGTGGAGTCGCCACCAGTCAGAACGTCTTAGCGCATATTCACAAAGATACCATTGGTGACGTTATCCGTAAGCCTCACAACGTGATAGATAACTTGCTTATTATGCGTTTTAATCTTTCGTTTTATATTCCCCTTATGGGATGACACCGTCTTGGCTTTGATATTCATTTGATCTGATATCTGTATTGTTCCCTGACCCTCCATCCACATACGTAGCATGCTGGATTCGGTTCGACTTAATGATAATGTTGGCAGATTCACATCAATAGCAATATCTACTTCCTTTTTCAGAATATCGCCAAGTAGTTTATCCAGTGAGTCAGGTTTAATCGATTTAGAACTAATCAATAAATTTTTTCTGACGAGTAGATATTCATCAAAATGCACGTTGGCAATTGCCATAAACACAATAAATAATGTGCTGGGATGCTGATTAATGATTTGCTTTATTTGCTGGCTATTAGCAGGATCGTGGATAAAGCAGTCCTCATTAATAAACACCACAGCGGGTTGTTGAGAGACACAGGCGAGACTGAGTTCATCAACGTTGGAAATGTTGTTGATTTCCCTTTTTTTCACTCCCCGACTTACCAGATATCCGGTTAACCCTAGTCGGGTGTAACTGCATAAATCCATAATAATCGTTGACATGGCATACCCTCACTCAATGCGTAACGATAATTCCCCTTACCTGATTATTTCATCACAACTAAACGGAATAATAACGACCCAAGATGACGCTTTCGCTGTTTTTCAGGCGAATTTACTATCCCGTAAAGTTGCGTATAATTTGCCAGGAAACATCTTAAAGTAAAGTGAATGTTGCGTTATGTGAGTGAGGCAAAAACAAATAAGCCGCGACAGAGATATCCTGGTGGATGTTGTCACTTTTTAAA